>Ga0247608_10008500_pt1 | contig 10358 bp, 3 predicted proteins | sample 176DNAGHGlowgp2_FD_193490 | JGI IMG/M metagenome (GOLD analysis project Ga0247608, IMG submission 193490) | Sheep rumen microbial communities from Palmerston North, Manawatu-Wanganui, New Zealand - 1766 DNA GHGlow gp2 | ecosystem: Host-associated > Mammals > Digestive system > Stomach > Rumen ... | reverse complement strand
TCACTCGTCACTGCCGCGAAGCGGCATACCGGTCGAGTAGCCCCTGGAGGTAGGCGATGGTGTCGCGGATGTCCTTGTTCTGCTGCTCGCCGCGGATCTCGCGCTCGATGGTGAGGTCGCCGGTGAAGCCGCAATCGAGGAGCTTCGGGAGGAACTCCGGGTAGCGCACGAAGCCGGTGCCGACCTTGACCTCGGGCCCCAGCTCGGTGCCGGTGGTGGGCGGGCAGCCGTCCTTGGCGTGGATCGAGCGGACCCACTTGCCGAAGACGTGCAGCGCGTCGATCGGGTTGCCCTTGCCATACATGAGGAGGTTCGCCGGATCGAGGTTGATGCCGAGGTTGTCCAGGCCGACCTCCTCGATGAAGCGCAGGAGCGTCACGGGCGTCTCCTGCCCGGTCTCGAACCAGAAGCCCAGGCCGAGCTTCCTGCAGTAGGAGGCGACCTCGTCGATCGCGACGGCGACGGGCTCGAACTCCGGGTCGGTCATGTTCTCGGGCAGGAATCCGAAGTGCGTGATGATCGCCGGGGCGCCGGCCTCGGCGGCGAAGTCGGCCCAGTTCTTGAGCTGCTGGATGCGCATGTTGCGGTAGGTCGTTGGCACGAGGCCGAGCGTCACGGGGCCGCGCCGGAAGTTCCAGACGGCGGGGCCGGTGTAGCCGCTCCAGAACGCGGTGATGCGGACGCCGAGCGCGGCGCAGTCCTTCTTCACCTTGCGGGCGAGGTCGAGCGTGCACAGGTTCTTGTCCCAGCTGCAGACCTGCGCGCAGGGCAGGCCGAAGTCGGCGATGGCCTTGAGGTTGGAGGCGTCGGGCGTGAGGTTGCTCAGGACGCCGATCTCGGGAATCTTGTTCATGGTCGTTGGTGTTTTCGGCTCTCCGGCCCTCCGGTCGAGGGGGATGGGTCGATCGGTGCTCGCCATTCTAGCAGAAGCCCGGCGCGATGTCACGCGCCGCGCGGATTTTTTCGCGCCCGCGCGGGACGGAGAGGGAGAAAGGGTAGGGAAGGGGAGGGGGAGCATCGGTCGATGCGCGCGTCTGCGGCGCTTGCCTTCCGGGGACAAAAGCGCCATACTCCTCCGGCATGAACGACAACCCCTCCCTCCTGCTTGCGTCGGCCGTCCTGGCGGCTTCCTCCACGATTACCGCCCGGGCCGCCTGGGTGGCGGGCGAGGACGGCCACGGCTACGAGACGCTCGAGCGCGACGGGGTGACGATCGTCTACGAGAAGGACGCCGCCCATCCCGGAGGAATCGTCCTGCGGGAGGTTCGTTCGGCGCCGGCGGAGGGCGACTGGACGCTCGACGCGCTTGCGGACATCGAACGCGATACGGGCCTCGCGCCCACCGCGATCGGGCCGGGGTTCGTCCATTCGCGCGACGGACGCCTCAAGTCCTTCGCGATCCCGGCGACCGTCCGCTCGCTCGGGGCGGGCGCGTTCTCCGGGTGCGTCGGCGCCACGAACGCGCTCGCGCTGCCGGCGGGGCTCGAGGAGCTCGGCGACGCCGCGTTCTGGATCTGCGGGAACCTGACCGGCGACCTCGTGATCCCGGCCGGCGTCGAACGGATCGGGCCGGAGACGTTCTACGGGTGCGAGAAGCTGACGGGGCTTTCGTTCGCGCCCGGTTCGCGCCTCCGCTCCATCGCCCCTTCGTGCGGGACCGGCCGCGCCGGGGCGTTCGCGAAATGCCGCGGGCTGCGCGGAACGGTCGACTTTTCGCCGTGCCGGGACCTGGAGTCCATCGACCCGGTGGCGTTCGTCGACGCGGGCCCGATGGAGCGCTTCGTCTACGGCCGGGAGTTCCTCGAGCGCAAGGCGGCGCAGCTGCGCGCCGCCGACGTCGCGAACGGCTACCCGCGCGCGTCGACGGACTGGCTCGCCGGCGCGTTCGGCATCAGCACGCACTGGACGTTCGCCACCACGGACCAGAAGGGGGGGCGCAACCCCTTCGAGGAGGCGGTGGACGCGTTCGACGTGCCGCGCTACGTCGCGCAGGCGAAGCGGGCCGGCGCCGAGTACGTCATCTTCACCTCGACGTGGGGGAGCTTCCACCTGCCCGCGCCGAGCGCGGCGGTGGACGCCGTCGCGCCCGGCCGCACGACGAGGCGCAACCTGCTCGCCGAGCTCGGCGAGGCGCTCCACGCGGAGGGCATCCGGCTCATCCTCTACCACAACTACGGCTGCGCCTACCACCGGAACCATCCCGATCCGGACGACGCATGGATGGTGCCGATCGGCTTCAAGGACGGCCGCCTCGAGGACTTCGGCACGAACGTCGTCGCGATCGTGACCGACATCGCGCGCACGCTCGGGGACCGCGTCGACGGCTGGTGGTTCGACAGCTCCGCCATCGCCTGCCTGGACGGCCCCTTCGGCTACAACACCGGCGTGGAGATCGGCTCCTACCGCTTCCCCTTCCGCGAGATCGCCCTGGGGTGCAAGGCCGGCAACCCGAACGCCCTCGTCAGCTTCAACTCCCAGGGCGGCACGTTCAGCTACACGCCGTGCCAGGAATACTTCAGCGGCGAAGAGATGCAGTCCTGGCCGCTCTGCGGCCGGACGAACGACCAGGGCATGCAGATGCACGTCTGGTGCACGATGGACAACCGGGAATGGGTGCACGACGGCGCTGGCTTCGCCGGCCTCCGCTTCGGCGACGACGAGCTGGCCGCGCTGATCCGGACGCGGACGGCCGACGGCTGCGCCGTCACCCTCAACGTCGACATCGACCGCTCCGGGCTGATGAACCCCGCCGCCATCGACCAGCTCGCCCGCCTCCGCCCACCGAAGGGCCGGTAGCGGCGCCGCCACGGGCGGTCCGACCCTTTCCCGTTCGAATTACTGGAACGTAACCGCGTCCGACGATTGTTCGCCCGTGACTCGGATCTCGACTCCGGGAGGGAAGTTCGTCGCCGTGAATTCCGCGATGTGATCGACGACGTCGACCGTCTCGACCCGCGTGTTTCCAACGTACATCGACAGGGCGTCGCCGTCATTGGTGTAGCACTTGATCACGCGTTCGGTCGTCTTCGTGTAGTCCTTGCCGCAGATATGGACGAACTTGTCCTCCGAATTCCATTCCGCCTTGTAGAGGTAGAACGTGTCCTTTTTCGTGACGTGGTCGCGTTCCACGAGACCCTTGTTGTTCAGGTGTTTGAGGTCGTCGTTGGTCGTCGCGTTTTCGCCGTCGAGGCACTCCGTGTAGCCCTCGTTTCTGTTCCACACCGCGATGTCGAACAGCTGCCACTGGCTTGTGAAGAGAAGGTCCGGGTAGGTTTTGATCGCGGCGATGTGTCCTTCATGCAGCCACATCTGGTACTCGATGTCGTGCCTTGCGAAGTTGCCGGGGATTGTCGTGTTCTTGAATTCCTCGGAGTGGCAATGCTGCGTCCCCCCGCATCCATACTCCGAAAACGCAAGCGGCTTGCTGTGCTTTGTCAGGGTGTTCGCCAAGCGCGTGTTCAACCGAGACGAAGGGTTGTTGCTGTTTTTGTCGATGTACCATCCGACATAGATGTTGCAGCCAAACCAATCCACCTTCGGGTCGTTGTATTGCCCGGAGGGGTCGGCGACGCTGTGGGACATGACATAGCCGACCATGCGCTCGGAATCCAGTCTCTTGATGAGGTCGTAGTATTCTTCGATCTTTTCCTTGGCAAACGCCTTGTCGTCCGTGGTTGTCTCGTTGCTGAGCCCCCAGAACAGAATGCACGGGTGGTTGAAGTGCTGCTCAACCATGTCCGTGTATTGCGCGGTGAGGTGCGTGTAGTATTCCTCCGGCATCGTCGACTGGAGCTTGTTGACGCAAGGCACTTCGGTCTGGACGACGATTCCGAGCCGGTCGCACCGGTCGTAGACCTCCTTCGGGTGCGGGTAGTGCGCGAGCCGGATGAAGTTGCACCCCAGCTCCTCTATGATGGCGAACTCCTGGTCGTAGTCGCTGTCGGTGAGCGCGTTGGCCTTTCCTTCCACGTCGTCGTGCATGCAGACGCCCCTCAGCTTGTAGGGCCGCCCGTTGAGCAGGAATCCCGTGTAGTTCTCTCCCCGAACCGTTTGGTTTACGACATACTCGTAGTACCGGAACCCGTATGGACGCTGGTATCGGTGGTACAGGTCCCCGTCCTTGTAGATTTCCAATGTCACCGTGTAGAGATGGGGGTCGAGCTTTCCATTCCAGAGATGCAGATCGTCTCCCGTGATGGTGGTCCTGAAGGTCTGTTCGATTCCCGTGCTTGGCTGTTCGTCTGTCCAGGAGTAGGAACCATCGTCGGAAATGTCGGAAATGGTACATTTAAGGGTCGCGCCGACCGGAACCTTGGTCTCGACGTTGATCGTCGCGGAGGAAGAGGACACCGTCGAGGTAATGTGGAATCCGTCATAACCGTATTTCATCGCCGGAAGGACCGGACTCGTGAACAACTTGACGTTGCCGAGCGTGGCGTTGAAGTTGAAGTCTCCGGCCGCCGGAGCCAATTCGTTCCGCGTCTTGTTGCACAGCGCCACCCGGATGTCGTTCCGTCCGCGGTGGACGTATTCGCCGATGTCGAAGAAGAACGCGTTGTAGCCGCCCCAATGCGTCCCGACCTTCACGCCGTCGACGTAGATGTCCGCGCTCTGGTCGGCGTGCTGGAACCACAGGTAGGTCGGCTGTTTCTCTCGGAGCGTGATGGAGGTGTCGAACGCGAATATGCCCTTGGCGTAGTTCGACGAGTGTCCGTCCGTTCTGTTGACGGAATAGGGCGTGGTGATGGTGTCGCCGCCGTATCTCCATGTCGTGAGGTCCTTGTTCGACCTCTCGAACGGAGACTCGAGCACGTATGCGCACGTCTGGGTCACCGTCGGGCTCGTGTGGCCCTGATAGGCGGAATACGCCTCGACGATGGTGTCACCGGCGATGGGAATCGGTTGCGCATACAGGGCGAAATCGCCCGTTTGCCCGAGCCGGTAGTGGATTTCGGCACCCTCCGTTTCGCATTCCAGTTCGATCTCGTCGCCGTAAAACGACACCTCGGGCGGCAGCAGCAGAACGTCCTCGCACACGATCCATCCCGTAGGTATGCCGTTGGCGCCTGTCTTCCAGGAAGTTACGCCGGCGGCTTTGGCGAACGCGCCGTCGCCGGCCACGTTCTTCACCCAATCCGTCAGGCAGTTGGAGGCGTCGAACCCGCTTGTGGCGAGGCATGTGATTCGATTCAGGAGCCCACATCCCTCGAACATGTGCCCGTAGCACTCTTTGACCAGCGTGGCGGCTTTGAGGACCGGAGCCTTCGTGATGGGGCATTGCAGGAACATATACCCGTAGCATCCCGTGGCGAGCGTCGTGGCCGGAAGTTCGGGAGCCTCTGTGATGGCGCATTTGTCGAACATGTACCAGTAGCATCCCGTGGCGAGCGTCGTGGCCGGAAGTTCGGGAGCCTTGGTGAGCGTCGTGCACCCGCTGAACATGGCGCGGTAGCAGTAGGGCTTGAGCGTGGTTGCCGGGAGAACGAGGTTTTCCGCCGAAACCACCGGAGCGTTCTTGAACAACGAGCAGAAGATGTAGTCGCTGTTCGGGAGGGTCGTGCTGTCGGCAAAGTCGTCTCCATACAGAAGGCTCATGATGTTGCCTTCGATGTCGTATGTCGCCGTTCCGCCCTCGAAGCCGGAATACGCGTCCCTTTTCGTGGCGTAGGTTGTGCGTCCCCTGAACCTTACAAGGTCTCCCTTCGCAACGGAAATGGTCGCGCCATCCGAAGTGGAGGCGATGGACGTCCATTCGCCATCGTTGATTTTGTACTCGATGGTCTTCGTCAGGTCTCCGAAGGCCTTCCAGCAAATCGTGCCCGGGGTGAGGATCCTGAAGGTGAGGTAGTCGGCGCTGTAGTCGTGTTTCGCGGGAGTCATCCTGCCCCGGACCGAGATGACCGTCCCCATCGGCAGGTTCTCGACGGTCATTGCCGTCGAAGCTCCGCTGTCCGTCGTCGAACCGTAACCGTCGATGACATAGACGGCCACCGCCTGATAGGTGTCCGTCGGATGGTTCTTCGGACTGCGCCAATCCACCGTCAGCGTTCCGTTCGTGCCTCCTTCGATCGGCGCGCCGTTCTTCAGCCAGCGGTATGACGTCGCGCCCGCCGCGGACGCCGTGAGCGTGACCGTTTTCCGGGCATAGACCTTCGATGCGCTCTGGCCGACCGTCGGTATCGACACTTCGGGAACGAGCTCCGTCGCCGGGATGTCCGCCTGGGTCAGGACCTTGTCGCCGTCCATCGTGACGGCAGCCGTACTGGCGCCCGCGAACCGGTATCCGGCTTCGGCGGCGAAGGTCGCGACGACGGTGGCGTTGCTGTAGACCGTGTAGACGCCGGCGACGCCGGCGAGCGCTACGCCGTTGGTCGCCACGGAGACGAGCATCACGTGGTAGGACGCGAGGTCGAGGTCCGGAATCGTCAGGGTCGCCAGCGGGCGCGGGGTGGCGAACGGCCCGACGATCGCGGAGTAGGCGACGACGCGGCCGTCGTTCTCCATGCGCAGGCGGAGGTAGTAGTCCGTGTCGGGCTGGAGACCGGTCAGCCGGAACGGGGCGCACTCCCCCGCGGCCAGGCCGTTCGTCGTGGCCGAAGCGGCGTCGACGGAGGCGAAGCCGGATGCGGTCGATGCCTCCAGGCAAAGGCTCGCGTGCGTTGCGCCGTTGTTGCCGGGCGTGGCGAGCTGGCCCCAGGCCTCGATCGTCGTCGTCGAGACCGTCGGAACGGCGGCGCCTGCCGGAGGATTGGCCGTGATCACAAGGCCGCTCGGCGCACCGGGAATCCCCGTGCGGAACGCGACCGGATCGGTCTCGAAGACCGCCGGCACGTCGTTCGTGACCGACACGCGCACGTAGTAGGGCGTGTTGGGCGCGAGGCCCGTCGCCGTCGCGGCGAGCGAGCCGGCGGCCGAAAGCGCCGCCTCGGCCGGGAACGAGAGGATCGTCCCCTCGAAGTCCTCGCTCGTGCAGACCTGGAAGACGCCCTCTACGCTTGTCGCGCCTTCGCCGAGCCCGCGCACGACCGCCGAGAACGACGCGCCCGTGCCCGTAATCTCGGACGCCACCGGCAGCGCCACCTCGGGTGCCAAGGGATCGACGAAGAGGATCCTCTCGATCTTGGGCGACACGGAGGAAAGGCCGCCCGCGTTCGTCGCGAGGGCGCGAACATAGACCGTCTTCGTCTGGTCTTCCAGCGTAAACGTCCCGGTCCCGCGCCCGATCACGGACGAGGCGATGGCGTTGGTGTTCGAAAGCTCGTCCTTGCGGAAGCCCCACACGATCGCGACGTCCGCGTCCTGATAGCCCGCGCCGGCCCACGAGACGCGGTAGCCGACGGTCGTGAGACCGTTCGCCGCGCGGTCGAGGCTTTCGAGCGCGATGGCCGGCGCGGCCACGTCCGTGCCGTCGCCCTGCGCGGCGTAGCGGATGATCACGATGCCGTCGCCGCCGTTGCCGCCCTGGTACGAATCCTGGCTGTAGGTCGAGCCGCCGCCACCGCCGCCACCAAGGCCGTCCGTTCCGGCCGTGGCGTACTGGCTGCCTTCCGTGTTGTCGTACTGGCCGCCCTTGCCGCCGCCGCCGTTTCCGGCTGCGCCGGCGGTGCCGGTTCCGTTTTGATTCGCAACCAATTTCGCGCCGCCGCTGCCGCCGCCGGCGTAGTAGAGCGACTCGCCCGTGATGTCGCAGGAACGTCCGTTGCCGCCGACGCCCGATCCCTTTGTCGCATCTTTGTCACTAAATTCAATGGAACCTCCAACGGCCGCCGCACCGCCGCCGCCGGCGCCCAGGTTCTCCTGATACTGTCCGGCAGGAACCGTACCGCCGTCATGGCCCTGATCCGCGGTGCCTGAACCGGTCGCATTGCCCGCCCACGCCGCGCCGCCGCCGCTGCCGCCGTTCCGGCCGGCGAGCGTCGCGGTCTGGTTGTCCAGCTTGCCGTTGCCGCCCGCGCCGCCGCCCAGCATCACGACGTTCACGTTGCCGCCGACGATCGACGAATCGCCGCCGTTCGAGCCGTAGGCGGTCGCCGACGTGGCGGCGACGCCGCCCGCCCCGACATGGACGGCGTATCCGGTTCCGGGCGCCACGCCGAGAGCCTCGTTGTAGTAGTAGCCGCCCGCGCCGCCGCCGCCGCCGGCATAGTAGCCGCCCGGGCCGCCGCCGCCGACCACGAGCGCGCGGACCGACGTCGCGTAGGACGGGGGCGTAAAGACATAGTCGTTCGTGATCCCGCCATGCTCGTCGAATCCGACGCGGAAGAAGTGGATCCAGTCGTCGCCGACGCGCGTCATGTCGCCGCCCGTGCCGCCGACGCCGACGCCGCTCGTCGTGAAGGAGCCCGTCACTTCGTCCGAATCGACGCCCTCGTCGTTCGTGACCTTGATCTTGTAGGAGTAGGCCGTTTCGGGCGTCAGGCCCTTGACGCGTCCGGTCAGGGCGCCGACCGTCAGTCCGGTCGTGAGCGCCGTGTAGCCGGCCGGCTCGCCCTCCGCCGTCTTCCAGACCTTCACGTTGAAGGCGCATTCGGTCGCAGCGGAGGATCCGAGCGAGGAGATCGCGTTGCCGAACTGGACGTGGCTCGCGCCCGTGTCCACCACCTGCAGGTTCGCGACCGGGCGCTCGACGACCGCAACGGTGACGACCGATCCGGCCGTCAGGAACGCTGGGGTGTTCACCGTGTCGTAGTCCGCCTGGACGCGGGCTGCGGACGGAATTCCCTTGATGAGCCGCACTTCGTCGAGTTCGCCGGACCAGGCGCGATCCGACGACGAACTCGTGAAATTGCCCATGACCAGCGGTTGGCCCGACGGCTGATTGACGGGCGTGTTCGGATTCAGCTCGCCGCCCCCCAACTTGTTCGCGCCGTTCCGGTAAACGATCATCTTGCCGGTTCCGTTCTCGTTGTACCAGATGATGTCGATCTTGTTCCACTGGTTCGCAGTGTTGAAGCCGCTCATCTTTTCCGTGTTGGCATAGACGTTTTTCCCGCCGTTGCCGTAGACGCGGAGCTGGGTGGCATCATCGTGGATCTGAGCGCCCCAGCCGGCCGTGGAGCCGTCCGCGCGGCGGTTGAGGCCCGTCACGCACCATTTCGTTTCCTTGTCCTTTTTCTGCACCCAGAAGGACTCGCAGAAGGTGTTGCCGAGGTTGTCGACTTTGGCGTTCTTTGCCGAATCGTCCGAAAGCTCGATCGTGATCGATGCGTCCACGCGGGCATAATCGTTGCAAATCCGCCACGAGCCGCCAATCCGGCCTGAAGAAACCGAGGCGGCCAACCCTCGCGCCGCGCCGTGAAGGGCATTGGTGGAGGAGTCTTGGACCGCCGCGCCGGCGGACCCCGATTCGTTCAGGTGCCAGACGCCGGTGTAGTCCGCCCAGACGTTGCCGGCGTTGAGCGCCTTGCCGGTCTTCGAGGAGCGGTACCACATCGCGAACTCCGTGCCGTTCGTCATGCGCGGGAGGCTCACCCACACGAGCGACTCGCCCGACGGGTTCCACGTGTCGATGTCGTAGGCGAGGCCGCTGCCTGCGGCGTCGACGAATCCGATGTCCACGAGACTCAGGTCGCTCCCGTCGGCATAGAAGTCGGAATACGTGAAGCCGCTGATGGCCGTCGAAAGGCGCACGAGGACAGGAAAGTTCGTCTGGACTTCCGTCCCGCCCTGATAGCCGTTGACCGTGAACTTCACGCCGCGCGCGAATTCGGCGACGGCGGGATCGGGGCGCGGTATCGTCACCGCCTGTTGGGCCCGTGCGGGCAGGGCGGGAGCGGCGAGCGCGAGGAGGGGGAGAAGGATCTTTCTCATTGCGGAGCCAGTTCGGTTAAGTGGTTAGGTGGCGCTTCGCGCCTAAGTGGCCGCTTCGCGGCCGAAGTTGAAAGGGTTGAAGGAGTTGACAGCGGGCGCGAGGCCGAGGCGGAATTCTGGGTGGGTGCGGTGACGAGCCGAGAGGCGGGCGCATGAGGCGAGTGTAGCGCATGCACGCGCGTGCGACAAGCGAAAAATATCAGCGAATGGAGGCGCGCACGCCAACACTTCCGACTTTGTCCGGCCGATGCTTGCTTTCCGCGGAGGAATGTGCCATTCTCCCCCGCCGCGAACGACAACCCGTCCTCCCTGCCCGCCCTTGGAGGTCGCGAGGAGCCGACCCTGATGTCCGGAACGAAGAAAAAAAACGACGCCGCCGCGTCGCTCGCCGCGATGCTGCGCGGCGCAGAACCCGTCCCGGCGGGCGCGAAGCTGGCGCTCGTCCTCCGGATGAGCGTTCCGGCGATGATGGCGGAGTTCGCGTCCATGGCGATGTCCTTCATCGACGCGGCGATGATCGGGCGGCTCGGGACGGTCGACGCCGCGGC
>Ga0247608_10008497_pt1 | contig 10360 bp, 12 predicted proteins | sample 176DNAGHGlowgp2_FD_193490 | JGI IMG/M metagenome (GOLD analysis project Ga0247608, IMG submission 193490) | Sheep rumen microbial communities from Palmerston North, Manawatu-Wanganui, New Zealand - 1766 DNA GHGlow gp2 | ecosystem: Host-associated > Mammals > Digestive system > Stomach > Rumen ... | reverse complement strand
CTAATTCCCCAATTGTCGAAAGACAAGAATCAAAAGTGGACGTCCAGTCTTATGTCCTTATATCTTTATCTGTCCATTGGCATATCTGTTTTAAAGATTACACATTTATTATTATATCTCAGAAGATGGCCGCATCCTACATCTTTCCTGTGGCAAGTTCTCTGTCAAGATAACTGTAGATGTAAACAGGGCTTTGGAAATAGAGGCCCGTTGCGGGATTCGTCAATTTTGCGTATGTCTCAGAGTTATAGACAGTGTCAAGCGCTTCATGGAGCGACAAGCCACGCTCTTCCATCAGCATAAGTACGAGGTCTCGTACAGTGCATTCGTTCATATAGTCTATTGTGCTCATAGGCGCCTCAGCATTTGAATGGCTTTCTCGCTTCCGAAGAAATACTGAAAAGTGATGCCCTTCATGTATTTCAGGCGTTCGAGAAAGGTTTCCATGTTGATATTCTGCTCAATGACATTGCGGATTTGAGCCCCAACCTTGTCATTTGCTATAGGGCCATAGACTACATCGTAGTCGTGAATGTTTTTTGCATTCTTGTTCTGGCGGTTGGCAAGGATGAACGTAGCCCAGTCTTTGGTATAGCCATCGAAACGCATGAACCGTAAAGTTCCATCGCCCAGACGGGCTTCGTCGAACTCATAGCTTTGAACGATAGACTGACCACCGAACAGTTGTACCTTGAAGTTAGCCATTGCCTCTGCTTGCGTCTCTGACTCTGACAGATAGAATCCGCAACCGAAGTCCTTGCCGCGCTGGGATTGTCTTAGGTCAATAGCCTGGAAATCCGTGTTTGTTCCGTGATAGAGTTTCATGCGAGCGCCCCTCCATGACGTTGGCAGTAACCCGCCATATTTTGCACCATGTCCTCAAAACTCTGTGTATGAGCAACGTTGTACTGCTCATCCAGAAAGTCGATAGCCTTGTAGCGGTTCAGGTAGCGATAAGCCTGCACTGCTGACAGACCGAAACGGCGAGCGAACTCGCTGATGAAGATGACGATATATTCAGCCTTATTTTGAGTCTCCTGTGACATGATGGTTTGTTTTAATGTTACACCTGTATTTTAGAAAATGGCCGCTTCTGCTTTCATGGCTGCAAAATTACAAAAAGTTTTCAAATCAAGCAACTTTAAAGGCTGAAAAGTGAAAAATTCCGCGAAAGTTATTGTCGTTTCGCGGAATATCTTAGAATTACGACCTTCCGTCCGTCCACGATGTCTTCCAAAGTTACGAAAAAAGTGACAAAATACAAAATATTATCCAATATTTTCAACTTTCATCCTTTCTCCCTATTATAGGAAAGGATAAAGGAAGTCAGAATTGACAATCCCGACTTCCTTTATTGGTTAACGACTTGGTGTGAATCTTATTTCTTCTGCGCTTTCAGTGCTGCTATCGATTCGCGAAGTGCAGCTATCTTTTCTTCTGAGTCGCTTTGCTTCTTTCGCTCCATGGCGACTACCTGCTCTGGTGCATTCTGGACGAAACGCTCGTTGGAAAGTTTCTTCAATACGCCCTGCAGGAATCCTTCAAGGTGCTTCAGCTGTGCCTCTTGCTTCTCTATCTCGGCATCGATGTCGATGAGCGAGCCCAGGGGGACTGCATATTCGTCGGTGCCCACCATGAAGGCAGATGCCGTTGCGTCTTTCTCGTTGACAACGCTGACGATCTTGACGTTGGCCATCTTCTGTACTGCTGCATTGTAGTTCTCGAAGCGGTTGGCGTTGACGGCCTGCAACTCGAGTGCCTCCTTGGGTGCAATGTTCTTCTGCGAGCGAACCATGCGCACTCCTGATACTATCTGCTTCACTTCTTCGAAGTCGGCAATAAGCTTGGCCTCGTCGGCAGTCAGGGTGCCGAGTACCAGTCGCTCGCGCATAATGCTTTCGCCGGGTTTGCGCTCGTAGAGTGCCTGCCACAGCTCTTCGGTGATGAAGGGCATGAAGGGATGCAGCATCTTGAGCAGTACGTCGAAGTAGCACAGTGTCTGCTCGTAGGTCTGACGGTCGATAGGCTGTTGCTGTCCGTCAACGTAGGCAGGTTTCACCATTTCGAGATACCATGAGGAGAACTCGTCCCAGAAGAGTTTGTAAACGGCCATCAGTGCCTCAGAGATGCGATACTTAGAGAAGAGGTCGTTTAGCTCGGCATTCACTTCTTTCAGCTTTGCGTCGAACCAACGGACGGCGGTCTTGGCGGCCTCGGTCTGCTCTACGTCGCCAATCTGCCAGCCCTTCACCAGTCGGAAGGCGTTCCATATCTTATTATTGAAGTTACGTCCTTGCTCGCACAGTGCCTCGTCGAAGAGGATGTCGTTACCTGCTGGTGCAGAGAGCATCATGCCCATGCGTACGCCGTCGGCTCCAAACTTATCGATGAGCTCTATGGGGTCGGGCGAGTTGCCCAGCGACTTGGACATCTTACGTCCCAGCTTGTCGCGTACGATGCCGGTAAAGTAGACGTTCTTGAATGGGAAGTTGCCCATGTACTCCTCGCCGGCCATTATCATGCGTGCCACCCAGAAGAATATGATGTCGGGTCCGGTCACGAGGTCGGAGGTGGGGTAGTAGTACTTTATCTCCTCGTTGCCGGGATTGTTGATGCCGTCGAAGAGTGAGATGGGCCAGAGCCATGAGCTGAACCATGTGTCGAGTGCGTCCTCGTCCTGCTTCAGGTCGGCATCGGTTACTGACGGGTCTTTCTGCTTTGCCAGCTCGAGGGCTTTCTGGCGTGTCTCGGCCACCACGTAGTCGCCTTTCTCGTTGTAGTAATAGGCTGGAATGCGGTGTCCCCACCACAGCTGGCGCGAGATGCACCAGTCCTGAATGTTCTCCAGCCAGTTCTTATAGGTGTTCTTGTACTTGGCAGGATAGAACTTCAGCTCGTCGTTCATTACTGGTGGCAGGGCGATGTCGGCAAAGTGCTTCATCGACAGGAACCACTGCATGGAGAGTCGCGGCTCTATGGCCGTGTCGGGGTTGCGCTCGGAGTAGCCCACCTTGTTGGTGTAGTCCTCGATGCGCTCCATCAGGCCGGCTTCTTGCAAATCCTTGGCAATCTGTTTGCGGCAGTCCATGCGGTCCATGCCTACGTAGATGGGGCTCTGGTTGCTGATGGTTCCGTCGGGATTGAAGATGTCGATGGTCTCCAGATGATGCGTCTTGCCGAGCATGTAGTCGTTGGTGTCGTGAGCGGGTGTGACCTTCAGACAGCCGGTGCCGAACTCTATGTCGACGTAGCGGTCCTCGATGACGGGAATCACTCGGTTCACCAGCGGAACAATGACCTTACGTCCCTTCAGCCACTGGTTCTTGGGGTCTTTGGGGTTGATGCACATGGCGGTATCGCCCATGATGGTCTCCGGGCGGGTGGTGGCCACCACGGCATAGTAGCCCTTCGTGTCCTTGTGTATGACGTTGCCTTCGTTTTTCAGCGTCTCTTCATTGTCAAGACGCTCGAGGCCGTCCACATAGTATTTCAGGTGGAAGAGGTGGCTGTGCTCCTCTTTATATATCACCTCCTCGGTGGAGAGGGCTGTCAGTGCCTTGGGGTCCCAGTTCACCATGCGCAGGCCGCGATAGATGAGTCCTTTGTTGTAGAGGTCTACAAACACCTTGATGACGCTCTCTGAGCGTTTCTCGTCCATGGTGAACGCCGTGCGGTCCCAGTCGCACGAGGCTCCCAAGCGTCGCAGCTGCTTCAGGATGATGCCTCCGTGCTCGTTGGTCCAGTCCCAGGCGTGCTTCAGAAACTCTTCGCGCGTCAGGTCGTGCTTCTTGATGCCCTGTTCGGCCAGTTTCTTCACCACCTTGGCCTCGGTGGCTATCGAGGCGTGGTCGGTGCCTGGCACCCAGCAGGCGTTCTTTCCCTCCATGCGTGCACGGCGCACCAGTATGTCCTGGATGGTGTTGTTCAGCATGTGGCCCATGTGAAGCACACCGGTCACGTTGGGCGGTGGAATGACGATGGTGTAGGGTTCGCGTCCGTCGGGTTTGCTGGCAAAGAGCTTGTTGTCAAGCCAGTACTGATACCATTTCGATTCAACCTCTTTCGGGTCGTATTTGCTTGCTAATTCCATATACATTATTATAAATTGGGTGCAAAGGTACGCAAAAAAAACTAACTGACCAAACAGTCGCTCCATTTTTCTTGTCTATTGCCTTCTCTTTTCGTTTTGCAAGCGTCCGAAAAGCGTTCATGTCCAGTATATGTCCAGTATATGTCCAGTATATGTTCAGTATTTGTTCAGTGAATGACTGAACAAATAGTGGAGATGGAGTGGACATGAACGGGAGGAGGCCGCAGGGTGGAAAGGGGCGGAAAACGAGGTGACGAGGATCGGTTTCCAGGGGTGCGGAGGGCGGATGGGGTAAAAAATATCAAACAAACGCTTGTCGGTTTGAAAATAATTCGTAACTTTGCACCTACTATGGAACGTTTGCATACACGAGAAGAGAAGCTGGAGGCCTTTGGACGTCTGCTTGACGTGATGGACCGTCTGCGCGAGGAATGCCCCTGGGACAGGAAGCAGACCAACGAGAGTCTGCGTCCTAACACGATAGAAGAAACGTACGAGCTGTGCGACGCCCTGATACGCGACGACCAGAAGGAGATTTGCAAGGAGCTGGGCGACGTGTTGCTGCACGTGGTGTTCTACGGAAGAATAGGCGAGGAGAAGCAGCAGTTTGATATAGCCGACGTATGCAACAAGCTGTGCGACAAGCTGATATTCCGTCATCCGCATGTCTATGGCGATGCCGTTGCCAAGTCGGCAGAGCAGGTGCTTGAGTCGTGGGAGCAGATAAAGCTGAAGGAGAAGGACGGCAACAAGACGGTGCTCTCGGGTGTGCCCGCTGCCTTGCCCTCGCTCATCAAGGCGTATCGCATTCAGGACAAGGCGCGTAACGTCGGGTTCGACTGGGAGGACCGTAAGGACGTGTGGAGCAAGGTGCACGAGGAACTTGCCGAGCTGGAAGCCGAACTGAAACGTGAAGACAAGGAGCGCTCTACCCGCGAATTAGGCGACTTCCTCTTCTCTGTCATCAATGCCGCAAGGCTCTACAAGCTGAACCCTGACAACGCGCTGGAGATGACCAACCAGAAGTTCATCAGCCGGTTCAACTACATCGAGCAGCACAGCATACGTGTGGGCAAGCCCCTGACGGAGATGACGCTGGACGAGATGGACCAGCTGTGGGAAGAGGCTAAGCAGAAGGAAAAGCAATAAAAAGAACGACTAGAATAACGAACACTAAAATGCAAGAGACTATGAAACATTTAGGAGTTATTGCAGTAGTAGCCGCAGCCGTGCTCACCATGGGCAGTTGCGGCAACGGAAACAAACAAGTGCCCTTCGACAATGGCGACTCGACAGAAATTGTCAATGCCGACCCCACCATCTATGGCATCTGCGGCGAGGCAACGGCCATGAATACGCTGCAGCTGATTACCGACATGGGCGACACCCTGTCGCTCGACATCTCGCTGGCTCAGGAGAACGGCAAGGTGTTTGGCGGCATGCAGCCGGGCGACCGCATGGCTGTGCTGCCCACGGTGGACCGTCGCAAGGCCGAGATGGTTATCAATCAGGCTGCGCTGTTGGGTAACTGGGTGATGCCCAACCCGATAGACGGTTCGGATGAAGTAGGCATCAGCATCAAGGAAGGCGGTATAGCCGAGAGTATTGACCAGTCGAACATTACGTACAAGACGTGGCGACTGACACGCGGAAAGCTGGAGATAGTACTTGTACACGAAGGCGGCAGCGAGGAGGACGAAATCTATCTGTACGACATCGTAAAGCTGGGACCCGACTCGCTGGTGTACAAAGACGCAGAAGAGACTTTTGAGTACAGCCGTCAGAAACCCCGCGAGGAGTACGGAACAGAGATAGACCTGGAAGACTCGCAGAGCGAGTTCTTCATGTAAACGCGAGCATCGGTCTTGGAACCTTTCAGAGTACATATCCTGGGCTGCGGCAGCGCACTCCCCACACCCCGCCACCATGCCTCGGCACAGGTGGTGGAGGTGAGGGGGAAGCTCTTCTTGGTAGACTGTGGCGAAGGCACGCAGATACAGCTCAGGCGTTCGCACATACGGTTTACTAAAATCAGTGCCGTCTTCATCAGCCATCTGCACGGCGACCATTGCTTCGGGCTCATAGGCATGCTGAGCACCTTCGGACTGCTGGGACGCACGGCACGTCTGGCCATCTACGCACCACAGGCACTGGAGGAGGTGCTGAGGCTGCAAATGAAGCTGTTCTGCCACGACTTCGATTATGAAGTCGACTTCCATGCCGTCGACACTGCCAGGCAGCAGGTGGTCTATGACGACCGCTCGCTCACCGTCGAGACACTGCCCCTGGAACATCGTATGCCCTGCTGTGGATACTTGTTCCGCGAAAAGCCCCTGCAGCCGCATATCCGCAGGGACATGATAGACTTCTACCACATTCCCCTCAGCCAGATAGGCAACATCAAGGCAGGCGCCGACTGGACAACCCCCGACGGCGACATAGTGCCCAACAGCCAGCTGGTGACGCCGGCCCAGCAGCCACGGTCGTATGCATATTGCAGCGACACGCGCTATATCCCCACGCTCCACAAGCGCATTATGGGCGTCAGCACACTCTATCACGAGAGCACTTATGGCGAAGACAACCTGACGCTGGCCCAGAAGTACTGCCACTCCACAGCCCGTCAGGCTGCACAGGTGGCCCTCGATGCCCATGCCGGAAAGCTGCTCTTAGGGCATTATTCACAGCGGTACGACGACGAGCAGGTGCTTCTTCGTGAAGCCCAGGAAGTGTTCCCCCAATCCTTCCTGACCGACGAACAGGCCTTTTTTGACGTCTGAGAAGCAGTTTTCTTCCAAAAAGTTTGGCGGTTTCGGTATTATTTCGTATTTTTGCACCAACTATATGGATTTGCTTATGAAGAAAAGACTACTCATCATATCTTTTGTATCAGCCCTCCTGCTGTCATGGCCTCTTGGCAGCAAGGCCAACGACGCCGAGCAGACGGTGCAAACCGAGCAGGCGATTGACGACGACATCAGCATCAGCATTAATGGCCAGTGGGTGACCGTCAGCGGTGCTCAGGGCAAGACACTCGAGGTAGTGTCGCTTACCGGTCGCCGGGTGATGACATTGAAGATAGAGAGTCCGGCACAAAGAGTAGAACTAAACGTACCCAAAGGTTGCTATATACTGAAAATAGGAAAGGTGGTAAGAAAGGTGGCTATTCGATAACCGTATGCCTGTTCCTGCTGCTGTTTGCAAGCAGCTGTAGCAGCGGGGCGGGGCGTGAAGGACGAAATATCACAGTAGAGGCGTTTTCAGAACTGAAGACGCCTGTATTTGTATTAGACAATGAGGCCATCAGAACAGCCCTGCAGCGTCAGGCCGACAGCGACCGCGGCACTACCGAGGCCGACAGGATGACACGCCACTACTATCGAGACCCTCAGAACCCCTTGGCATGGATAGACCGTATGGGAGTCGACGAGCGCGCCGATACCCTTCTTGCCCACCTTCGTCAGGTTAGCCGCCTCGGCATGTCAGAGCAAGCCTTTGCCGTAGAAGCCATCGAACATGACCTGCAAAGCATACGCACTCTTGACGTTGGCAACGACAATATCAGCAACATTGCCGCCAGACTGGAATACAGGCTTACGAAGGCATGTCTGCGCTACTGCTGCGGACAGCGTTTCGGATTCGTCAATCCTCAGCAAGTGTTCAACCGTCTGGACGCTGAGCGTACAGACAGCCTGAATCAGGTAGTGAGGTATCGCGGGCTCTTTGACGTGGCAATGGACCGTCCTACGAAAGACTATGCCAGGCAGACCTTGAGAAAGGTAATGGCAGACAGCCTTGCCGACTATCTGGAAGAGATAGAGCCGCGGGATGACTACTATCGCACACTGCTGCGCATGCTGCCGCTGGCCGCCAGCAATGAAGAGCGTAAGCGCATCATGGTGAACATGGATAGGGCCCGTTGGCGAAGACAGCGACCCATAGCTAATGAGGGTAAGTATATTGTCGTAAACATACCTGCCTACCATCTCTATGCCTACAGTCCGCAGGAAACGTTAGACATGCGCGTCGTCTGTGGCAACGCAAAGACCAAGACTCCTCAGCTGACCAGCGACATAGAATGGATGGAGGTGAACCCGCAGTGGGTCATCCCTATGAGTATCATCGAGAACGAAGTGTCGCACAGGGCAGGTGATACGGCTTATTTTGCGCGCAACAGGTATAACATCTACGACCGTGCTACCAACCAGCAGCTGCCCGCCGGCAGCGTTACGCGACAGATGCTGCTCAGTGGCAAATATCGCGTGGCACAGGAGGGTGGGGCAGGCAACTCTTTAGGGCGCATCGTGTTCCGGTTCAAAAACAACTTCTCGGTTTTTCTTCACGACACATCCAACCCAGGAGCCTTTCAGCGTGACGGACGGGCCATGTCGCACGGGTGCGTCAGAGTGGCAAAGCCTTTCGACCTGGCACGCTTCGTGCTTGACGAACCGGACGAATGGAAGCTCGACAGAATACGCATTGCCATGGGACTGCCTGCAGAAACACCCCAGGGCATCGACTATGAGCAGCAGCACCCAGAGGCAGAGAAACGCAACAAACTGATAGGCTACGTGCCCGTTAAGCCTGTTGTGCCTCTTTATATCATATATAATACGCTTTGGCCCGACGAGAATGGCATCATGCAGACATGGAAAGACTGCTACGGCTATGACGACGTGATGTGGAACCAACTGAAACCCTTTACCGAGCCATAATGACTACTGCTTACGAGCAACAACTCATCCGGCAGCTTCTTGATCCGGCAACCCGGCGGCAAGCTTTCGAACGCGTAGTACGTGAATACCGCGAGCAACTGTATTGGCACATACGCCGTATTGTCCTGTCGCATGACGATGCCGACGATGTGTTACAGAACGTGTTCCTGAAGGCATGGACTCACCTGGACGGCTTCCACCAGGAATCGAAACTGTCGACCTGGCTCTATCGTATTGCCATCAACGAAAGCATAGACTTTGCCCGCAGGAAGAAAGCACAAATGCAGGTGAGCTTGGATCAGGAAGACGGCGGCATAGTCCACCTGTTGATGGCTGACGAATACTTCGACGGCAACCAGATGCAAGCCCGACTGCAAGAGGCTATCCGGCAACTGCCCGACGTGCAGCGCACGGTATTCAACCTACGCTATTTCGACGACATGAAATACAGTGAAATAAGCCAGCTGCTCCATACCACCGAAGGGGCACTGAAAGCTTCCTATCATATCGCAGTAAAGAAAATAGCAGATTTTTTTAGACAGCATGATTAAACCTTGTGTAGGCTGTATCGTCAAACAGAATAAAGACAAGACAAATGGAAAACGAAGAGAAGTACATCAACGACATTTTCGGGCGGCAGAATCCGTTCCGTGTTCCCGATGGTTATTTCGACGAGTTTACAGCGCGTCTGATGGAGCAGATACCTAAGGATGGGGGACAGGCAAAGACACTGTCGTTACGTTCGTGGCTTTATGCTGCAGCTTGTATTGCTGTTGCTGCTGTTATGGGTCTGACCTACTATTTCCAGCAGCCTATGGAAGCCCAACCATCAGTAGCATCGACTGAGACCAACACTGACAATACATATATTGACGAAGTGGCTGACTATGCAATGATTGACAATGCGGAAATCTATGCCTGTCTGGCCGACAATTAACTAATGATTTGTGCCCATGAAACATTACCTTTCTATTCTTCTATTCCTGCTTACGTCCCTGACTGTCAGCGCCCAGGAACATAAAAAGTTCTCTCCAGAGAAGTTTGATGCCGAACTGGAGGAGTACATTACTCGCGAGGCTAACCTTGACGGTCAGGAGGCTTCCAGGCTATTCCCCCTGATGCGGGAGATGCACAAGAAGCAGCGCAGCGTTTACCAGCGTATGCGGAAGTTAGGGAAGACCAAGCCTGCTGACGATGCCGGATGCGAGGAAGCTATCCGGGAACTCGACAAGTGTAACCTTGAGCTGAAGCAATTAGAGCAGTGCTACCATAAGAAAATGCTTCAGGTGGTATCAGCATCCAAGCTGTACGATGTCATTAAGGCCGAGATGCATTTCCATCGTAAGATGATGAAGGGGTGGCAACAGAAGAACAGCCACTCTAATGGGAAGCAGAAGGACAAACGGCGCTGAGACCGCAGCGCTCACAATGCGGTTTGCGCGATGTACATACATAGCGCCCGTGGAGCAACAACCAATGATGTGCCCGTGGAATGTCATCCGCGGGTATGTTTTTTGACAACACCAGCTCAACCTTATATGGTGTGTTCGCATTC
>Ga0247608_10008496_pt1 | contig 10362 bp, 11 predicted proteins | sample 176DNAGHGlowgp2_FD_193490 | JGI IMG/M metagenome (GOLD analysis project Ga0247608, IMG submission 193490) | Sheep rumen microbial communities from Palmerston North, Manawatu-Wanganui, New Zealand - 1766 DNA GHGlow gp2 | ecosystem: Host-associated > Mammals > Digestive system > Stomach > Rumen ... | reverse complement strand
ACTTACACAAAAAGAGAAAAATAATTTTCTCTTTTTAATTTACTGCTTTTTTATCGATGTCTCCTATTTGGGGTTCATATCATTTACCTAGCCTTTTAATTCAGTTATATTAATTCTTTTTTGCCTTGATTGCGGCTTGTGCAGCAGTAAGCATTGGGGCGATGAAGAACCAACTCACGGACTAAAATGACTTATTATAATTTATTTTTCTATTGGTGTAATATGTATAGCATACACGCCATTAACTTTTATCGCTTCTTCATAGCCATTTATACTATTAATCGATTTAACACCTGCTTTAAAATCATTTGTTGACGATAAAGTATATCTCGTACCTTCTAATGTTAATAATTCTTCAATTGAATCATAATGATTAACATCACCAACTACGCAATTAATTATTTCACCATCATATGATTTAAATTCAATTTCATCTCCACTTTTTAGAATGCCATAGTCAAAATGATTTTCACCTAATTTAGTAGTTCTAATTTCTACTCTTTTAGTTTTATTTTTAATAGCATTAAAAGCTCTATTATTTATGTCAAAATTATATTTCATATTATCACCATCTAAATTATAACATAAAAAAGAGCAATTATTGCTCTTTTTTATGTTCAAATCTATCATATCCCCACCAATTAGGCACTAATTCTTCCATCGTAACATATTCATATTTATTTGCATTCATTAAAAATTTAATATCTTTAGAATCCTTATCTAGTTGCATTATTAATTCTCTACATGCACCACAAGGTGCACCAGCATTACCTTTAGAATCAATACATACTATTCGATCAATTTGCGATTCACCATTTGTTATCATTGTATGTATCGCATTTCTTTCAGCACATATTCCTAAAGTACTTGCTGTATCTATACATACTCCTGTATAAATATTACCTGATTTAGTCATTAATGCAGCTCCTACTTGACCACATTCTATAAATGGAGATAAAATTCTATGATTTTGAACTTCTTTAGCCTTACTAATAAGCAAGTCCCATATTTCTTTATCTTTCATTTTAAACCTCTTTCCGAGATTTAATCACTTATGTGATTAAATCTATTTATTTTTGTAATTTTAAACATATCTAATCACACTCCTTTCATTAAATTACATTTTAATTATAACATAAGTAAAAATTATGTCAAAAAAGACTAGTTTTACCTAGTCTCTATTAATATTATTTATTTTTCTTATTTGCTTTAATTGCGGCTTGTGAATCATAAACTATCGGAAAACTTATTGTAACGATATGTCGTTCTATTTAACTAAAATGACTTGTATATTATTTTATATTTTTATATATTTTAAATACTTTTAGCATTTCTTTTACTATACCATGTTTATCTTCATAGATTTCAGCATTTTTAATAAATTCATTTTCAACATTTTCTAATGGAATATATCTTAATTCAAAATTACCATTCTTTTCTGATTCAGTATACTTTGTATTATCTAAATTTGGTTTTTCATCTGTCTTAATCTCGTAATAATAAATTTCAATCTTTCTATTTTTACCAACTGCCGGCCAATCCTTATAATAACCTATTGAGCAAGCAAATGGTTCAGCATCTTTAATATTTAATTCAATACCTGTTTCTTCTTGTACTTCTCGATTAATAGCACTTATTAGATTTTCACCTTCTTCAACATGCCCTCCTGGGCATTGATATTCATTATGTGAATAACCTAATAGAATTTCATTATTACTATTAATTAATAATATTTTAACTCTTACTACAAGTTCGGTCATATCTTCTTCTTTTAAATTATAATCATTTGTTATTATTTTTTCCATATTATCACCTAAATTAATTATACCACAAAAAGACTAGATTAATCATCTAGTCTTACATTCACCTTATGCGTTATAATTTTTTCTCGCTTTGATTGCAGCTTGTACTGCAATCAAGTTTGGAACGATGTAGGAACCGTATATACGGACTAAAATGACTTATTTTAACTTTTTTTGCTCAAATTTATTATATTACTAATCACCCTTTTGTATTTTTGCGATATTTTTTCAATTTCTTGTTTTTCCTAAATTTACTATAGTTATAGTTGCTGTTAGGGCAAAATAGACTTATCTTTTCTTAATCTCTTCTTTAATAAATTTAATAAATTCATCAATTGGCAATGAAATAGTTTCTTCACTACCATATTTTCTATAACTTACTAAATTATTATCTCTTTCATTATCTCCAATTATTAAAGTATATGGATTTTTCATAACATTGCTATTCATAATCTTTTTGTTGAATCTTTCTTCTGAATCATCATATCCTACTCTAATATCTTCATCAATTAATAATTGTTTTAATTTTTCACAATATTCACCTTGATATTTAACATTGATTGGAACAATGTTTACTTGAACTGGTGATAACCATATTGGTAATATTCCTTTTGATTGTTCTAATAATAATACTAAGAATCTTTCATATGATCCTAGAACTGCTCTATGAACCATTACTGGAGATTGCTTTTCTCCATTTTCATCAATATATGATAAACCAAATCTTTTTGGAGTAGCAAAATCTAATTGAACAGTTGGTATTTGAATTTCTCTATCTAATGCATCTTTAAACATGAAATCCAATTTAGGACCATATAAAGCTGCTTCACCTTCACATTTTTTAGCATCTAATCCTAATTCATCAGATATTTCTTGAAGTAAGTTCTCACATAAATCCCAATCAGATTTTTCCCCTATATATTTTTCAGGATGATTATAATCTCTTACTGATAATGATACCCAATGGTTTTCACATAATTCCATTCTAGAATAAAAGTCTTTAATTAAATTACAGATATTAATTATTTCTTGTTTAACTTGTTCTCTAGTACAGAATACATGACCATCTTCTACAGTTATAGCATATACTCTTGATAAACTATTTCCAACAGCACCTTGAAGTTCTGCTCTATATTGTTTATCTGATTCCATATATCTAATTGGTAAATCTTTATAGCTTCTTAATTTTGAAGCAAATATTTGAGTATGATGAGGACATTGAACCGGTTTTAATACAAATTTATGTCCTTTTGGTGACTCTACTCTAAATAATTCTTCATTAAACTTCTGAGCATGTCCTGAAGTTTCAAATAATGAAATATCAGCAAGTGATGGACAACTAACTTTTTCAAATCCATACTTTCTACATACTCTTTCCATCTCTCTTTTTAATTCATCAATTATAATAGTTCCTCTTGGAGTAAATAATGGAAGTCCTGCACCTACATAATCAGAGAAACAGAATAAATCTAAATCTTGACCTATTTTTCTGTGATCTCTTTCTTTAGCTTCTTCAATGAATTGATTGTACTTATCTAATTCTTCTTGACTAGCAAATGCCTTACCTACAACTCTACTAATCATTTCATTGTTAGCATTACCTTCAAAATAAACTCCACTAACTCTTAATAATTTTACATAAATACTATTATCAAGATTTCTAATTTCATTTTCTAGTTTTTCAAAATCATTTTCACTAACTTGTTCATCAGATTTGAACTCATAGTAAAAATCATCATCATTATAAGACATATTATCTAATCTTATATTATGATAATTATTATTAATTACTTCTTTAAGTAATTCTACACATTTCTTATTCATATTTTTACCTTCTTTCTTTATTTGCTTTTGATGAGGGAGATAATCATATCACTATTCGTTTCCGTCATATTATCATCTCCTTTAAAACAAAAAGAGGATGGATACCTAAGGAGTCTATAAAGACGGTACCATCCTCTCATTTAACTTAATTTTTATAACCGATATTCTCGGGCATTCCATTTCTGGTGCAACTAATAGGTAGTAATTATTAAACTTGTTATTATCTTACACCAACCGATAACTCTCTTTGAAACTACATTTAATAATCATGTCCTATATCATAGTATTTCTAGTAATATTATATCATTAATTTATTATTTTTTATCAATAAATTTAAAAAGCCTATTACTTGATTGTAATAGACTTGCATTTAACAATATAATTTATTTATATTTTTTTACTTAAGCAATGCTAAAACAACCAATGTAACTAATTGATTTTAATGTTGTTGTATAAGTTGTCGTAGTTAATTGATTATTTAACATTTTACTCTCTCCCTTTCAAAAACAATATTAATATAACATATTTACTTAAAAATGTCAAAAAAGACTAGCTTTAACTAGTCTCTATTAATATTATTTATTTTCCTTCTTTGCTTTAATTGCAGCTTGTGCTGCCGTTTTCTAACGTATGCAATAAAATATATTGTTTTAGGATTAAGTAAACTGTTTTATCTTTTTCTTTTTATGCTTAATACTCTTTTATTTTCTTTTTATTATTTCATTTATGCACAGAATTATTTTTTTCTAAAAATATCTCATTTATTATTATCTTCTTCTATATATTTAATAATTTTTCTTTGATTTCTTAATATTTCTTCCATCTTATCATGTAAATCTTCAAGTATTAATTCGCTCTTTAAATCAGTACGATAATCATTTTGATTTCTTAAACTATCTTTAGCAGCTTGTCTGTTTTGACTCATCATGATTATTGGTGCTTGAAGTGCCGCAAGACAAGACAACAATAAATTTAACAAAATAAATGGGTATGCATCTATTTGATTATCACCTTTTAGAATATATGCATTTAGAACTATCCAAAAAATTAAGAATCCACAAAATCCTAAAATAAATCCCCATGATCCTGCTATTTCACTCACTTTATCAGCAATTTTATCTCCTTTAGTCATTTTGGCTTCTTCTTGCTTATCTACGTCGATACTGATTGGTTGATCCACTAATAAATCTAATAATTCTTCTTCATCACTTTCTTCTAATCCATTGTTTTTTAATAGCATTTTTACAATTTCTTTTTTAGTTTTTCTTTTTTCCATTATCATCACCAATTATATTATATCAAAAAAGACTAGTTTTACCTAGTCCTTATTTATTAATTCTTTTTTGCTTTAATTGCAGCTTGTGCTGCAGTAATGAATGGAACAATATAGACTAAAATGACTTAATTATATTATTTAACATTAATATAATCCGAAAGATTTATACTAATAGGTTTAATCTTTTCTTTATCATTTGAATATTTAAATCCATACACATTTGATGCATATTCTTTTTGATCTAAATCAAAGGAAAATGCAATTACATCAATATAGTGATTTTTATTATAATACATATATATTTCGTAACTTTGACTTGGCAAAATTGACATTTTACATTCTACTCTTTTATCAGCGGTTATCAATAATTGACAACCTTCTGTACTATTTAAATTTGTTATCTTCAAATGCTTCATATTGCAAATAATACTAGAAAAATTTTGGAGCATTTCAATATCTTTTTCAGTCATTAATTCTTTTAAAATTGATATATTATTGAATTTCCCTTTTTTATCAAAATCCTTCAATATTTCCTCTAAACAATCTTTAACATTATTATCTTCAAAGGTATCAATATAAAATGGTATATTCAAAATCGTATCAAAAATTTGTTTTTCTGTATCTTTACATACAATTATATTTATAATTCTTACATAGAAATCATATACATAATCAATGGTATTTTTATGCTTTTGATCTAGTGAAAAGAAAGTATTAGAATTTTCATAAATGTCTATAAATTTTTTATAATTACTTACATTGTTTCTTACTTCACCAACTGAAACACTTATCATATTTCTTCTGTCAAATTCTTTTCTTGAAATATAAGTGGATATACTTTTTGATGAAATATATGTAATAATTCCAACTAAAACAGCGTCACCAATTATATTTAGAAACAAATAATCTAAATTACCAAATCCTTTGTTAAAAATAAGTGCTCCAATATAAGAAAAAATAAGAATAGTTACAAATATAATTAATATAACTACTGATAATAATACTTTATACTTTTTCTTCATTAATATCACCGCTATTATTATATCATAAATTTATCAATGTTTTTGCATTCAATTAATAAACAATCTGATTTACTTTTACCATTTATTTTTAGTTTTATTGGTTCATTCATAAAATTGAACTTCCATTCAAAGTAATCTTTATGAACTATTATTTTATCTACAAATTCTTCTATTATTTTTTCATCTACACCATTGTAATTAATATCTAGTAATCTTCTTATTTTCTTTTTAGCATTTTCAGTTCTAACTTCTAATGGTTCTATAGATTCACACTGTTTTTCTAATTCAATCTTTTCTATTTTATATTTTTCTATTCTACTTGATACTTTCTTTTGAAACATATCATACATCGTTACATCTATAGTTTCATCTAAATATGTATCGATTAATCTATCTAACTTTGATGATTCATTTTCTATCAACTGATTTAATTTATCAATTCGCTTTTTTATTTTAATCTCCGGATGTTCATCTATATTCACTCCTTTCATCAATCTTTCATATAATTCTTTTCGATTATTTATATCATGTGTAAAATTTCTAAATATTGTTTCAGCCATATATTGTAATTTCCATTCTTGTACTTCTTTAACTTCACAACTATCTTTATATCTATTCTTTGGTCGCATTTTCTTGTTATAGCAAACATAACAATATGTTGTTTCATTTTTATTCTTATGATAAATCTTTCTATTAAAATTAGCTCCACATTCACACACTAGTTTTTTACTCCATATATTTTTAGCTACTCCAGTTGCTTGTCTTCTACCCAATTTTATTGGCTTAGAATGGCTATCCATAATTTGTTGAACTCTCTTAAAATCTTCTTTAGATATAATGGGTTCATGTCTACCTTCAACTACTACTTGATCTACTTCTCCATAATTCATTTTAGGCTTTTGTTCTAGATAATCTGGTATATAAGATTTTCTATAAACAATAGTACCTGAATAAAAAGGATTTCTTAATACTCTAGATACATAGGCAGCACTCCATCTTGATAAGCCAGTTGATGTAATTGCTCCTTTTTCAGTTAATTCATCAGCTATTTTAACTGTACCTTTACCATTTAAATATTCTGAATAAATAAATCTTACTATTTTAGCTTGATCTTCATTAACTATTAAGTCTTTTCCAACTTTATCATACCCAAGTATATTACCAGTTCCATAAAATACTCCATTTTGAAATGATATCAATTGTCCTGCTTTAAGTTTTCTTACTTTCATTTTGAGCTAATGTTGCCATAATAGTAAGCTTTAATTCTCCATCTTGATCATTAAAAGTCCAAATATTATCTTCAACAAAGTATACTTCTACTCCAATATTTTTTAACTTTCTTGTTTCTTGTAATGTATCAACTGTATTTCTTGCAAATCTTGATACTTCACGAGTAACTATTAAATCAAATCTTCCTGCTTTTGCATCATCTATCATTCTCATAAAGTTTTTTCTTTTCTTTATAGAAGTTCCTGTTATACCTTCGTCTATATATCGATCATACAGAATCCAATCAGGATTTTTCTTTAGAATATCATCATAGTATTGAACTTGATTATCTAAAGCAGATAATTGAGCTTCATGTTCAGTTGAAACTCTAGCATATATTGCTACTTTCCTTTTCATTTTCTTCACCTCTACAAATAAATTATCATTTTTACAAAAATAAGTTTAGGATGCGATAAGGTCAAAAGAAAAAGAAGTATTTCTACTTCTTTAAAGTTTTTTATATTAATCTTTTTGAATATATACCTCACGAGGATTGCTTCCATTTGCAGGACCTACAATTCCTTCTTTTTCAAGTCTATTGATAATTTCTAAAGCAGTATCATAATCTATTTTTAATTTTATTTGAATTAAAGAGGCACTAGCTTTTTGCAAATCTATTACTAAGTCTTTTGCTTTTTCATATAATTCATCATTATTTGTTTCTAATGATTCCTTACTTGTAATTCTTTTATCACCCTCACCAGATAATAATCTATTAATTAACTCTAAAACGTAAAATATAGTAGGATTATCATAAGTTATGACTGTGTAACATTTATCTTTATAAAAAACTCTAAATCCATTCTTAAATGGCTCAATTGCATTTATTGTATCTATTCCTAAATCAAATCCATATTTCTTTGTTAATAATATAATTCTTTTGTTTGTAATATATAAATCACCTTCGTAAGTTTCAGAAACATTACTTCTAATTGGAATAGTAATTGAGCTACCACTTCTAATTGAAAATCCTCTTACAACTCTTACACTTACACCTGAGTTTGAACTTTTATAGGCTGTTATAATATTCTTTTCATGATAAGATCTTGCGCCACCATAGTAATAACAAACTTCATCATTTTTTAACATTAGATTAACATCTTCTGCATCTGGTTTTAACTCATCTAAAGCTTCTGTTATAAAATAATGTCCTGCTTCAATTAATTCTATAGTTTTAGATAAACTACCATTTCTTGTTGCATAACTTATTTCTTGAATATTTGCATCTTGTAATTCATCATTTGACATTCTATTAAGTGCTAGATTTCTGCAATCACTACAAACATTCCAACCTCTTCTATTTTTCTTAACTCCTGATTTCATTTTAAAACAAATATCGCATTTTTTACTAAAAAATCCCACAAAATCACCTCTTATACAAAAATATTATATCATAATTTTAATTATTTGATTTCCAAAAAGTTATTGAATTTAAATCATAACCCTTATCATTAACTTCATTAATAATTTTTTTATAATTATCTGATAAAGTTTTTTTCATTTTTCTATATCCACCAAAAGACTTTGGTGCAATTGAAGGAAGATTCTCTAATAACCAATAATATTCTTCTTTGTCTTTTTCTTCTTCTATATTAGGTTTGATAACTCTATTATAATAATCTTCTTTAGATTCAGTTCCAGATTCTTCTGCATACAATTGTAGTTTTTTTAATTCATCAAGTCTACTCCCAATCGTAATATCTAATTGATAATGTGTTTTCTTAGCTTCTTCAAATCTTTTTGCTAATATCATAAAATCAACTAATCTTTCATAATTATTTCTTTGATATGCATAAAAAGAGTATGGATATAATTCATTTGCTTTCTTTAAACATTCAATAGCCAAATCATATTTATTTTCTTTTTTATATTCCGTAGCTTGTCTATTCAAGATTTGTTCTGGCATATAAACAACACTTTTACCACCATCCGGATACTTCTTTGCTTCAGATATTGGAATCGATTTAATTCCTTCTATTGTAGTTAAATCATATTTACTCTTAAACTCATTTATTTTTTCTTCGTTATATCTTGAATATTCTTCTGGATTAAAGTTGTCATTAGAATTAAAGCTGATATTTAAATTTATTTTATCATTACTTTTATTAAAAAGTTTACCAAACAATCCCATTATTATCACCTATATCAATTATACCATGAATTTTTAATTTTCTATTTCATAATTAAACTTCCATTCTAGATATTCTTCATCTGATATTTCATAGTTTTCTCTTTTATCTCTCATATCTTGCCATTCATTAATAGCTTTTTGTACCAACTCATTATATTCGGTTTGTTCATAGCTATCAGTATCAAAGTTAATTTCATAATATGGAAACTCTTCTTCTAACCACATTAAGTTATAGATAACATCTATCGTATTACTAAAATCATACTCTTTTATAGCATTAATACTTACTTCATATAATTCTGCTATATCTTTTAATCTTTCTTTACTTGGGTGTCTATAGTTATTTTCATAACTATTAAATGTCTTATGTGGATCATTTCCTCCAAATCCAAAATAATCTGCGACATCATCCATATCCATATGTCTTATCCTTCTCACATATTCTAATCGAGCTCCTTGTGATAAATTGTTTAGTGTTGGTTTCTTAAAATACATTCTCATCATTCCTTTCTTTTTTATATTTTTTCTTCCAACAAAAAAATAGTCATCCGAACTATATTGTGACTATTTTTTAATAAATTTTAAATTATGACTATCATCTTGGTTTTAATCTTTTAAGTTTTATATACTTCTTTCACATTATTATTATCTCCTTTAATTGCAGCAAAAAAAGACTCAAATGAGTCTTTCTTGTTTTTCATTTTATCACGCTTATGCGTTCTAATTTTTTCTCGCTTTGATGGCAGCTTGTGCAGCAGCTAAGCGTGCTATTGGAATTCTATATGGTGAACAAGATACGTAATCAAGTCCAATTTTATGACAGAAATAAATCGAATTTGGTTCTCCTGCATGTTCTCCACATATACCTAAATGTAAGTTTTTCCTTGCTTTTTTCCCAAGTTTTACGGCAACATCTAATAATTTACCAACACCATTTTCATCAAGTCGTTTAAATGGATCATATTCAAGTATATTTTTATCTAAATAATCATTAATGTACTTAGATGCATCATCTCTAGAAAATCAAAATGATAATTA
>Ga0247608_10008490_pt1 | contig 10368 bp, 8 predicted proteins | sample 176DNAGHGlowgp2_FD_193490 | JGI IMG/M metagenome (GOLD analysis project Ga0247608, IMG submission 193490) | Sheep rumen microbial communities from Palmerston North, Manawatu-Wanganui, New Zealand - 1766 DNA GHGlow gp2 | ecosystem: Host-associated > Mammals > Digestive system > Stomach > Rumen ... | reverse complement strand
TAAAAATTTCCGAGGGTGACAATTAAGCCAGCCCTCGGTATAAACTATAAAGTTTCAATATTCTAAAACAAATACCTCAAGAAATTAAGTACACCGAATACACGATGCACCTACGTTTCGTCCTTAACTAATAAGGCTTCATTCTCATATGTCATACTTCTAAAATAATTTATAATCAATTCAATTCGGGCTTGTCTGTAGCTTGCCTTTTGACAGGCGCAAGTCAACCCATCTTGGAATTGTTGGTTATCCAAGCGGCCTCCTCCAACGACCGTCTATCTTTCGATACCGAATTGAAATGATTGTTAAAATGGTTATTTTATGGGGTTATGATAATAATGGTTCATACCAACCGCCATAAATTATCTCATTTTGGTTAGCATCCGAATATTTTGCCCAAATATAATATGTTTCTGCTGTCCAATCAGTCTGTCCAGATAATGTTCCATAAAGTCCCCCATTGAATAAAATTTCCCATGCGTTTATTGATGTGCTTGAAGTTGATATTATTAACTCATATGGTTGTGCATTGTTATAATTTGCCTTTGCAAATATAGTAAACATACAATGGTCTGGTATTGTAATGCTTAATCCTGTATAAGCATAATCTGTGGATGAAATAAAACTATGTCTTTGATTGTATTTGTTGATTAAAGTACGTTGTGCTTTTATATAAGCAATTTCATCCCCCAACTTATTAACGGTTTCCGCCAACTGTTCCACATCTGCATGAGTAGCTAATTCACCGTTGTGGTAAGCAAGGCTGATTGAAGTGCCGTTAGTGGAGATGTAATTGTAACCCTGTGAAAGTGCGATTTCATGGGGTGTGAGTTGGATTTCGATAGGGGTTGCAATCGCATAACATACATCCACACTTCCTCCAAAAGCCGCCAACAAGTCCGCCGCCGTTTCATATGCAGATGTAACAAACATAATAGCACGGTTATTATTGATGTAAACACCACTACCACCATATGAAGCAGCAGTAGCCATTTTTTCGCATATAATATCAAGATTCCTTGTTGTATCGGGATATACGGATACACTTGCATAATAATTAGGCTTTGGACCACTAATTGAAGTGATAGTAGCTTTTACCCAATCAACCGTAAACAACCCTGTCCTTGGCTCATAAGTACCCCCATACACCGTCTGCCCCAAAGATTCGGATAAATCTGTGGTTTTATGGTAGGGGACGTAATCATGTACTGTTGATGGATAATTAACCGATATTCCACTTGTATATGATGTAATTCCGATATATACCAAACGAATATACGCAGTATTTACGGGTGTGGTGAATATGCTATTTGCCGCAATTCCTGAATTTGAACCTATCCATTGTTTATACTTATCAAAATACACAACACCATAACCAGAACCAATAATTGAGGATAATACGTATAAATAATATGTCGCTCCACCTATTACTGGCAAATATCCTGTTCTAATTCTGTCAGTCTGTGTCGTTTCTACACCTGTTCCCCAAACAAGTCCGCCTAAAGTCCATGTTTCGTCCCATACATTCACGCCACACGATAAAACCTCAATTTTATCGTAGCCGCTTATTGCCCTTACATTGCTCGGTGACGGTGTGCCACTTCCTGCCTGTATCGGCTCAAAGGTTATTACGGGATTTAACGCTATCTGTGCGGATTTGAGGTTCGGGATTGATATGGGATTGCCACTTGCACTTGTGGTTGTCATGTCACCCGATATGTCACTATCCGTGGGATTGCCCGAACTATTTAAGCCTGCAAGGTTGCCGTTGGTGGCGGATGATACCTTGTCGGCTTTGCCGCCCAAAGCAGTATAAACGTCACCGCCTGTTGTGAAACCTGTATCACCGCTTGCGATACTGCCTGTAAAGTTAGTCTTTTTGGTAGAATCAGATGTATTGTCAACGTTGCCTAAACCGATATCAGACTTAGTAACATTATGAGGATTACCAGAAGTAAGCTGAGAATGATCGTAAGCTGCTTTGCCTCTATCTCCTCTATAAGCTGTTGAAGAAGTTTCACCAAGAGCAAGACTTTCAGATATCTCTACATACTCAGTTCTACCCCATCTATATGTTTTGTTAGTATCAAGTGTAACATATATTTTTCCAGTTTCGCCTGTTGCAGGAAGATGGTCATAATCAGCAACCTCTATAACATCATCAACAAAACTTGGTAATTGACTTGAAGGAACTTTTCCAGTAGAATCAAGTTCAGCTACACCATTAGCAACACCTTTTGCAGAAATATCTATTTTATCATCTAAAGTCTCAACAACTTCGTCAATAGCATCCTGAACATTCTCGGCATTAAGATCACTATTAGTGTTATCATAACCAACTAGGTTACCATCTATAACAGTATCTTCATCATCGTCAAGCATGTACAATCCATCTGGAAGATTCTCAAGTTCACTTTCTGATTGTATAACATGAACACTTTCAACTTTAGTAGCATCATTAGTTGAATCATCAGTTACAGTTAAATCAACAAACTGGAGGTTAGACCTTTGAGTCATAGCCGTACCAGCCGGATTCTTTATTGTATGACCGCCGCCACTTCCTCCGATATCATAAGTCGTACCGTGTATCGTGACTGTATTAATAACATCGTTTGGCATAATAATCTAACCTCCAATATACTTATTTTGAATTTGTAAAATATTTATTCGACAGTAATTGTAGCTGCAGTACCTGTGAATGTAGCTGTAACATCACCACTAGGAGTACCAGCAACACTGACATTACCTTCAGTACCAGTAAAGCTTGCACTAATTGAACCAGCAGGAGTACCAGCAACACTAACATTACCTTCTGTACCAGTAAAGCTTGCACTGATCGAACCAGCAGGAGTACCAGCAACACTAAGGTTTCCTTCAGTTCCTGTGAATGATGCTTCAATACTACCAGTAGGAGTACCAGCAACACTTACACTTCCTTCAGTTCCTGTGAATGAGCTTGATACTGTGCCATCACCTACACTAACATCTTCACCAGTAGGAAGAGTACCATCAGTGTAACTTCCATCAGTAATAGTTAAGTTGCCATTGCTTACTGTAAATGTGGGCATTGTGCAACTTGCTAGTGTTCCCTGCGTTTTAAACTGTTTAATTGTCTTTGTTCCACCTGTACTACTTACTGAACCAGCAGGTGTAAATGTACCAGTAGAAGTTGTGGAAGATCCTGTAAAGCTTGCACTAACTGAACCACTAGGAGTAAATGTTCCTGTAGAAGTAAGCTCTGAACCACTAAACGATCCACTAACACTGCCTTCAGGAGTAAAGGTACCTGTTGAAGTAAGCTCTGAACCGCTAAATGATCCACTAACACTACCTTCAGGAGTAAAGGTACCTGTTGAAGTAAGCTCCGAACCACTAAATGAACCACTGATTGTACCAGCAGGAGTATAGCTTCCACTAGCACTATCTTTAAATGCTAATGCACCAAGTCCTGTAAGTTCACCAAAGTTCTGCCATACACCAGTACTTGACATAACAAAATCTTTATGATCTGAATCTCTTGAAACAACATCACCTGCCTGAGCAGTAACTGATTCACCATTAATTATAACAGGATTCGTCGTAGATCCATCATCAATTTCACTTGTAGTGATTCCAAGCCACTCGTGAAAATTCAATAATTCTTTAATTAGATCACGAGCATACTGATCCGCAAGATCATAAACATTACCACTGGGCATTGTGACTGTGTAGATAATAGGGTTTGCCATAATTTTATCCTCCATTTATTTAAATTATTCATAAAATACTAAACTATTTGATTCATCGTCAACTCTTACTTTCATACCGCCTTCATTCCATCTAGCAATATCTTCTTCAGTAATTGACATTGTAGCAAAGGGTAAGTCTGCAACATAACTAACACCATCGCCTATTTTGATTCTTGGTATATTAATAATTTCATGAGTAACAGGATTTTCTTCTTGTCTATAATCACTATAAACATAAAGAACTCTGTTTACTGACATCATTTGAGGAACTTCGGCCCATTCAGCTTTAGTCTTAGAGATTACTGCTACATAGATTGAGCCATCTGACTTCTGTACTTCACCACGTAGCGTAAGTTCACTTTGGACTATTCCTCGTATTTCTTTAAAATTAGCCATGTTTCTCCTCTTCCTTTCCTACTGTAAATCTTTGATGAGCTATGAATGTAAAATGTTCATTTAAGACACTAACTAATTCGACTTCGTAATAATATGTCTTAAAGTCTAAGTTAGCAGTATCTTCTTCATCTAAAGTAAGTTTAGCAGTATTATCAGAAATATTTATGAAACATTCTTTTTCGAAGACAGTATTATTAGAAGTGCTAATACGGAATATAACTCTATCGCCTTCTGTTAATATTCTGTCTTCCCATTCGCATGTTTTTTTATTAAAAACCTGAGGAATAAAGCGTAGATATGCAGTATCACCTCTTGTTAAAGTTATCTCTTGTTTGTCGATATATAACATTTTTATTCCTCCTTATTTTGATTTATAATATTATCTCCAGTGGTGAATAGTACAAAGAAGGGAGTTATATAGAATATTACTCACCACTGAAGACAATACCTAATAAACAGAAGTAGAACCCGAGTACTGTTAATAGTCGGACGCTACGGCTGGTTACTATCTTAATTACGCGATTTTATTTATTCATATAATGGAAAAGAGAGAGAGCAAGATTTGGGCTTTTACCTAAATGCACAATTTGGGTGGAGCGCATAGGTAATTGCTTGAATCTAAGAGAAGTTTGAGGGCTTACCTTAGTACTTAAATTTAGTGCTTTGGTATGCCCCCAAATTTTTTTGTTTTATTGAGTTATGAATTATTACCAACTTCTACAAATACTCTTAAACTAAGTGAGTATGTTGTAGTTTGTGATGTTTTATCAATAAATGTATCACCATTTTTCTGATAATAATAAATATCGCTAGAGCTAGGTCCAAGAGAAGCATGGTCTATCCAAAGAGTCTTATTACTGTTCAATCCCATACGACTGTACCAATATGCACCACAATAGCTTAAACATTCATTACCACTTATACTCTCTGGTCTAAATATTAATTTAGAGAAAGTCTTTTCATCTTCTGATAGACTTTCATATATTGGTCTGAGACTGGATAATAAATCACCCCAAGTTGTAGTACCATTACCTTTTACTGTATAATCACGATAATTGAGTTTTGTCAGACTATCCCAATAAACCTGTTCTTTACCGCCAGATACTTCGCTAATAAGAATCCTTTTACCATCACTCTGCGGACTTGACGGGATTTCTACAACATCCTCACTCTGTCCCATATACTGCCTTTCAGCACCAACAGGGCAAGGAATGTCACGGGTGTCAATGTATTCCTCGGTAGTAGCACCAACTAAAGACATTGGATCTGCAAATGGTGTGGATTGCTCGGTGGTGGGTGTGGCAAGTTCGTAAACTGCATAAATACCACTCATAGCGGTTTTGAATTGTTCTGCGGTTAAACTTACCTTTGAAGAATCAACAATGGCTATTTTGTTTAGATATACACTTATAACCATATCATTATTAAGATTATCCACCGCCATAGCATCAATCGCCCTATATTTAGCACATATAATATTGGGATAATATGATGTTGACAATGGTTCTTTTATATTTGATATAGCCGTTGTTATTCGGAAATATGTTGGGTACGTCCAATCACCACTTGCAGTATTTTTCTCCCACGTCAGTGTCCCTAAATCCACAATACCATACTTCCTCGTAATCTCCCCATTACTCTCCTTAACATCACCACTTGCTACGATCTCGCCGTCTACTAAATCAAACTTGCCACGGAGTTCATCATTGCCGAGGAGGTAGGTGGTTTCCATATAACCCTCATAATCTCGTGACAAATTCTTAATTGCAATAATCGGGTGATATGCTGTTATTTTTGTCGGATTATTTGCACCAATCCAAAGCACAAGGCGTGATGGTTCTGTTAATTCTATATCTTGTCGGTGGTTATTACCGTTATATTGGAAGTTATAATCAATCGCCTTTACAATATAATCTTCCGTTGTAATATATAATGTTGCACGAACCAAAACTCCCGATGTCAATGATGAAAAGTTAGCAGCAAACTTATAATGACCAACTGGCAAAACAGGTGTAGCAAATGTATGGCCATTCCATGCACCTGTTATATCAACAACTATCTCATCATTTGTACGCGTATAACTTATCACATTAGATGTATTCTTTAAATCTGTACCAATGGGTGCATTATAATAACCGCCACCATAAGGTGTATTGCCAAGTAAATTATAGCCATATATTTTCTTCCCACTCGTCTTAACCGAATACAAGCCATAGCCATAAGGGGTGTATTTGTCAACGGGGAAACCCATATCACGGAGTTTGGTTATGCCACCATTGTTTGTAAGGGAATATAAGTAGTCTGCAATGGTAGAACCAAAGGCAAGGGTGAGGTCGATAACCATACAACAAGTAACATTTGCATTATCACCAACAACAGGGGCAACTTGATTATAACTACCATCACGGATTCTTATTCGATTATTTAATCCTCCAGTTGTTTCGGCAATAATTATCATACCAAATTGCCATGTATTATTGTTTTGAAAAACGTAGTCGGCATAATTGCCTGTGCCATTATAGTATGTTCTTAACGCAAATGAACCTTTATTACTTGATGATGGCTTTACTTTTGCAACAACAAGATACTTATGACCTGCTATTCCTTGATAACAAACCCTGTCGGCATAATTATCTCCCGTTGCGGTTAATGTCAAAGTACATATATTAGATGATACCGAACTGCTAAAACTGATTAACGTCCATCCTTGTGTGCCATTACTAAAATCACCATTTTCGCATAACTGATTCCACGCATAACTCGCACCCACAAGTTTCTCACGCACATAGCCACTAAACCCTGTCGGATTTAAGGTCTGTCGGGTGAGAAACGGAGTTTTGTCGGTGGTTAAAACAGTATTGTTAGCCGTGATATTTGCAATGGTCTTTTTCCATTCAGTCCAAGAACCATTAACTTTACTTCTAACAAATATATTACCATTTTCATAATTCTGAGCAATCTGAGTAACATTATCTTCATCTAATCCTTGAACGTATATAGCTCCATCATTAGCAGAAGCACCAATATCTGTAGATGGACCATTAGAATTGTAATAGTAATGACCATTAACAACCATGTAATTTGCATTTCCACCATAGCCAGGTTCTTGACCATAATTATTTCCATCTGCAGATCTGAATTCATTACCTTTAAAATTATATAAAGTATCATTATCTTTACTATGACTAACCCATACCCAATATGTTCCATCATACATATAGTAAATCGTTTGACCAGCTTCACCAAATGCCGTCGGATTTTTAGCATCAATAGTACTACTAGTTACAATTCCATCACTATAACGAATATTTTTTGCACCAGTGTTATTTACATTTAATGTAACATTATTCCCAGATGAAGGAGTATATGTATTCGTATATGTAAATCGAACACCTACAATAGTACCAACTTCAAGTAACCAATTTGTAGCATTAGAAAGAGTTGCAACTTTATCTTTTACATCTCCTGCAGTATCACAAGTACCATATGCAGTATTCTTTATAATAGTATCTTGTCCAGGTATACCTAATCCAGTAATATCTTCTTTTGTTACAGCAGTTAAAGAAGATATATGACCTTGTGCTGTAGCTGCAACTTTGTATAATCCACTAGTTGTAGCTGTAGACAACTTTGTTTCAGTTGCATGATTATAGGCAGTTTTACCTCTATCACCTCTATAAGCAGTTGATGAAGTTTCACCTAAAGCTAATGATTCTGAGATTTCGGCATAACCACTTCCTGTCCATCGATAGGTTTTATTTGTATCGAGAGTTACATAGATTTTACCACTCTCACCAGTTATAGGAAGATGATCGTAATCAGCAACCTCTATAACATCATCAACGAAGGAAGGAAGTTGTGAACTAGGAACTTTACCAGCTGCATCCAATTCTGCAACGCCATTAGCAACTCCGACATTTTTAGTACTAGCGGTTCCTAATGAATCTACTTTGCCTTTAGCAGTTGCATCATAGTTGTTATCAGTATGAACATAACTAGCATCCTGAACTAAGTTTTCTGGTTTATTCTTTATGTAATCTAATTCAGTAGTATCGTTTTCGTTCCAGTCAGATTGTACTCCACCTTGTCTTGTACTAAGTTCATCAATGGCACCTTGTACATCGGTAGCTTGTAGTTCACTAGTTGCGGTATTATCGTATTCTACATTTGCTGCAGGATATATACTTGGCATACCAGTGCCAGATATCTTGTAAACTACTCCATTCTTTTTTACATATAATGGCTTCATACACTTTCCTCCCATATTTTTTAGTAAGGCTTAGGTGGGGGAGTCGAACCCCATTTTCAGACCACCAATCCTGGTCCCTAAGCTTTTTAATTAAAGTCTGTTCATGATTTTTCTTATGGTTTCAGCTTCTCTATCATCACGAGCGTTAGTGAGCATATCATCAAGTTCTGCTCTCATATTCTCTCGTTCTGAATTTCTTGAGTAGCCTCTATTCATACCTCTAGTACCAGAATATCTTCCATCTCCAGTTTCTAAGGTATAGTTTCCTCTGTAGGAATTTCCAGAATAACCCATACGTCTATCCCACATAGGCTGTGTCATATACGTACCAGAGTAATTCATTCCATCATACATTCCGCCAGAGTAACCATCTTCCATCATCTCCATCTCATCGATCTTCTTCATTGTAGATTTAACATCTTTAATAATGTCTGTAATCTTAACAAGAATATCGAGGTCTGCAGGTGACATCATGTTTTTGTTCTGTTCGAGCCTGTCATTAAGATCATGAAGTTCCTTTTCGGTTCTCTTGCATGTTCTTTCAAGCTCTCTATAAAGTTCACTACCCATTTTGATTTTCTCCTTTCTTTATGCAATTCTGTCAATTACAAAGTTACTATTCTCAACAATGATAGCAGGTGCAGGAGTATCAGTAGTGTTTGCAGAAACTGCTTCGACAGAGAGATTAAAGCAACAACCTCTCGGTACTTTGATAATAGCAGTACATGTAACATTACCAAATTCTTCAACAGCTGCCGGTGTAAATACTGCTTTACTTGTAGGTCTCTGTTCTCCATTTGTTGTAATGGCAACAGCAATAGGAGCAACAGTACCTCCTTCAGGTAAAGCTATATTTGCATTGAAAGTACATCTGTAAGTTGCAAAGTTTGCACAAGGATTATTAACTATTCCTCGGAGAATAAAAATACCAGTTTCGTCTTCGTGATAAATCAATCCCTTCCGACATGGTATAGAAGCAGTAAAGATAACAGGAGCATTAAGACTAACGCTCTGTTGCACATTTGCTAAATATTCAGCCGCCATAGTCTACCTCCTTATGCACCGCATCCGCAACCTGCAAATCCATTGTTATTGCAAGTGAAGATAGGAGTACGTCCATAAACTGGAGTAGAAGGTACAGGACAGCTATTGAGCCTGTTGTAAAGTGCATCTACCTCTTGGCTAAATCCATTCTGGATAAATGCATTCTGTGCAGTCTGTGATGCAGCAAGATCTTTCATAGCTACTTCCTGACGAAGTCTTGCAATCTCGTCATTCTTAGCATCAATTTTATCCTGGCACAGCTGGTCGAGAATCTTCTGTGTTGAAGCCGTCTGAGCAGTAATTACATCACGAATACCATCGGCTATAGCTGCACGGTCTGCACAATTCTCTGTAGAAACTGTGTATTTCAGATCTGCTAAGCCTGCTCTATTCTCGCAGCAGCAATTCTGAAGACCAGCAGCAAGATTATTCATCTGATTTGTCTGAGCAATAGCGTCAGTAAATCTCTGATTCATATCAGCTATCTGATTTGTGTAAAGCTGCTGAGCTATTGCATTTTGTGCAGAATTTACGGTAGCATTAACACCGGCGAACCCTCCACAAAGTGTAGTAGCATTGTTAGCGAAACCATTGGTAATAGCACCCTGGATGTCACCAAGCTGATTTGTGATTGCAGCATTGTCAAATCCATTGGTTACTGAATCAACAGTTCTGTTATTTGAGTTAAGAATCCAAGGAAAATCATAGCCAAGCTGGTTGTTTCCACCGAAGCCATTACCCCAGCCTCCATTACCGAAGAGGCCAAAGATTAAAAAGAGTATGATCCACTCTCCCCAATCTCCACCAAAACCATTGTTACATCCGCTCATATAAGCGGGAGCTACGGGCATATACATGCCATTGTTTTCTGATCCTATCATTTTAGAATCCTCCTTATAAAATATTTTTTTATGTTTAATACCCATTTTGAATTATTTTATAAGAATTCTT
>Ga0247608_10008489_pt1 | contig 10369 bp, 8 predicted proteins | sample 176DNAGHGlowgp2_FD_193490 | JGI IMG/M metagenome (GOLD analysis project Ga0247608, IMG submission 193490) | Sheep rumen microbial communities from Palmerston North, Manawatu-Wanganui, New Zealand - 1766 DNA GHGlow gp2 | ecosystem: Host-associated > Mammals > Digestive system > Stomach > Rumen ... | reverse complement strand
GTCGAGAAGGTTGTATATGGAAAGGTTATCCGCAAAAATGGAGAGCTTATAGGAGCCAATATATATGATATTACTGCGCTGTTTTCTATGAATCAAATAGTCAACCATCTGTCTGAACATAAAGTAAAGAACCCTGAAAAGGCTATAAGAATACTTCTTGGAACGGAGGAATAGTGTATGGGGGATTTTAAACAGGCAGTAGATTCCTATGTGGATGAAAATGGTGTTGGCGCACATTTTGAATACAAGGAATCCGGGAGGAAAATCAGGAATGCCGATGGAAAACCGAAAGTCATTTTCGATAACATAAATACGATCACTAAGCTTGCAGAACTTTTAGCGCAGCATGCAGAGGATTTCATAAAACTGACAAAGTATTCAAAATATCTGGGCATGAGAGATTATGAAAGATCAGATATGGATATCATGTCATATTATTTTGAAGCAATATATGATATAGCGCCGGAGTATGATAGGAAATATGGAAAGTCTTTCTCAAATTTTTTTATAGAGCGTCTGAATAGTTCGTTTCAGGATATGTACAAAAAGGACAAGACAGTTGGGAAGGATATGTTTGGGCGAGAAGAAAGGATAAGCAGATTAGACAGCTACTATGCTACGACTGATGAGGGTGACGAGGTAGAAAAGACAGAACTGGGGTCGCTTGAGTCTGAATATGAAGCGGTTGAAGAAAAAGGCAGGGTATTTGAACTTGCACTTCAAATAATAAGGATTCTGTGTAGCCTAAAAAGAACTCAAGCATCTATGTCGAGGCTGTTCTTTACGGATGATGTCATATACTGGATAGAAGATGAAAGCGATGAAGAGAATCTGAGAGTCAATCATGCTGATGAGATTTTCAAGGAATTAGAACAGGGACTTCTTGATTATCTCTTAAACGGCAATATAGAAAGTCTTGTAGACATCCTGATAAATGAAAAGAAGACTTTTCTACAATTATATGAGTCGATTGATGATATAACATCAGATCAGGAAAGCTTGGCAGAATACAAAAGCGTATTTGAATCAAAAAAGAAGGATTTAGGGGATCTGACTCAGGTACCGTCAAGCCCTCTGGGAAATAACATGCTTCTTGCATATTTGTTTTATTCGGATGTTAAACAATCTAAGGAAACAAACGAAAAACCGGTTATGCATGCATCGGCGTATATCACCAAATACCGAGATTATTATAAAAGCTTACTCAAAGAGTTCATAGATATCTGAGCCCATCTACAGGAGGATTAAGGGAAATGGTATTAGCACAATATACTATAAGGTCAAAGCAGGACTATATCTTTAGGACTAATAGAATTGTGGAGATAGTTGGGGCATCTAAAATTATAAGTGATGTATGGAATGACCTGTTCAGAATAGCTTCCGGAAAGGGCTTCAATGTTATACGTAATACCGGGGATGACTTCGATTATGATTCCATAAAGGCACAGCTAAAAGAAAACACTCTGATTGAATTGTTCCAGGGTGGCGGAAATCTTACCGTTATATATGATTCAAAAGAAAGCTTTGTCAGCCTGAATAAGTCATTTTCATATTTTGTCATTAAGGAACGCCCGGGATTGATACCGATGGCGGTATGTACGAATCTGACGGGTGATTACAGCGCAGATTACGCAAAATTAATGGAAGAATCCGAGATTGAGAAAAACAGGATGAATCCCGGAAGAGACAGATTTATCCTTCCTTTTTCAAAAATGGACAGGGATGTTTTCTTGCCGATAGCAGGAGAATATCTCATAGATGGACCAAAAACCGATATCTCCTATGAAAGCGCAGCCAAGAGAAAAATCGGAATTGAAATAAGAGATAACAGCAAATCAGTGAGGTTTCTTGATGAAATGGTCACAAAGAAAAACGAAGAAAGCCTTCTTGCGGTTGTTCACGCAGATGGAAACAACATGGGTAGAAAGATCATGGGCTTTCTTGCGGATGATTCTGATTACGGAACCTGTGTTTCAAAGATGAGGAAATTTACTAAAACCACAGCTGAAGCCTTTTCGGTAAACGGCATCGAAGCATTGGAAAAGTGTCGCCTGGAACTTATCGGTAAGAATCCGAATCTTAAAGAAAGAGCTTTTGCCTACAGGATTATCGTTGCGGATGGCGATGATTTCACATTTATCTGCAATGCACGTTTCGCTATGGAATATACCAGAGCATACTTAAAAGCGGTAGATAGTTTCAGATCTGAGTGGAAGTACAGTTCGTGCGCAGGTATATGCATTTTTCATAGCCATTACCCTTTTTCAAAGGCATATAGTCTTGCTGAGCAAGCGTGCGATGATGGAGCTAAAAAAATGGTTCACAGCTTGAACGGAGATAATCTTGAGGAAGCGTGGGTTGATTTCCATTACATCCACAGTGGTGTCGGTGGAGACCTTTCAGTCATTAGGCATAATGAGAGGACCGAGGATTCAATGGCAAGGCCGTGGCTTATAACCGGACCATGCAGATCTGAAAGACATTTTGGCAAACTGACAGAAATAAAGAAAGCTTTTGACACGCATCATATACCAAGAAGCGCCATAAAGGAGATTGGTTCCTCGTGGGAAAGTTCAAAGACAGCGGGGAGACAGACATTGATCCGTATCTGCGGCAAGAACAGGGGGCTTGAAGAGGACCTTAAAAAAGTGATGCCTGCGGAAGAACAGTTATTCAGGGCGATATATGATCTTTCGGAAATCTATGACCTTTGGTTTGAGGAGGTGTGAGATGAGTCGTATTAAGATAGTTTTGCATTCGGATATGTGCGCGGGATCGGGGGAAAGCCTAGGAAACCGCGTTGACATGGATATTTGTACAGATAGTTACGGCCTTCCCTATATCCCTGCAAGGCGTTTAAAGGGATGCTTAAGAGCAGCGGCAGAAGAACTTGAAGAGCTTGGGTATTCGAAAGCAACTAAGGAGAATATAGAGGCATTGTTCGGAGACCGATACGGGAAGAGCGGAGTTATTACCATATGCGATGCTATACTTCCGGGGGCAGATTTTATTCACTCATGGATCGAATCTAATAGGGACAGTGGGTCGGATGCAATAAAAAAAGCTATTCACCCTGAAAGAGTATCAAGGATATATTCATATACAAGAGGACAGACAAGGCTTGAAAAGGGCGTAAAAGTGGATGGATCACTTAGGTTTACCAATGTATTAAAGCATTATGATCCAATGAGCGAAAACTGCAAAAATGAAATGGAGTTTTCGGCCCCGATATCGATTGAAGCGGATACGGATAAAATGGACCTTTTCAAAGCCTGCTGTATGTCCGTAAGGCACATAGGTCTTAACAGAAACCGCGGGCTTGGAAATGTTTCATTTGAATATATCGAGTGTAATGAAGAATCTGATCTTACAGATAAGAAAATACAGTTAGGTGATTCGGAGAGGTATGTGCTGGAATATCACGTGGCTCTTGATTCTTCGCTTACGCTTCCGGAATGTGATGTCATAAGGACTTCGGTACCGTCAAGAAGCGTGATAGGTGTGATGGCGGGAAGATATTTAAAGAAATCAGCTAAAGACGATCTTTTTGACAGACTGTTTTTAAATGGAGAAACCATCTGGTCCGAGCTTACGCCGGTGATCAATGGACAAAAGTCATATCCGGTTCCGATGATGATAGTTAAACTAAAAAATGTAGGCGGTAAGCTGATAAATCGTTTTTCAGGGCAGAACGGGGATGACTGGAAATCCGCAAAGCCTAAAACGGTGGAATCAGGTTATATATCTTTTTGTGGTAATGATGAGATAATTGCGGATGTACCTGTAAGAACCGAATACCACAATTCACTAAGAGGTCAGAAAGAAGGAACCACCGGATTATATATGCAGTCTTCCATAGATAAAGGACTTATATATGGAGGTACCGTAGAGTTCCCGAGGGAACTGGCAGAAGAAGTATTCAAACTCCTTGGACCGGGGAAAATCTCATTTGGAAGAAGCAGAAGTGCTCAGTATTCTGTATGCCACATCGTAAAAACAGGAAATCCGGAGCCTGTGAAAAACGAAATGATCAGTATTTCTCCCGGTGAACCTGCTTATGTGGTCTTTAGATCGGATATGTTGATTTCGGGAGCACAGAAGGTTTATTCTTCGGAAGACAGGATAAGAGATTATATTTCCGAAATTCTTTCTTTTGAAAACAAGATTCCGGAAGGGAAAATGGATATCTGTGCATTTTCGACGATTGGGGGCTTTCATGGAATGTGGCAACTACAGAAGCCGCACATTCAAGTGGTCAAAGCCGGAAGCATCTTTTGCTTTACTGCCAAAAAAGAAACATATCCCCGTAGTTATCGCGTGGGAGCAAATCTGCAGGAAGGATTTGGACTTTGTGAGATCCTTTCTCAGGATGAGATGAATAGAACTTCCTCCATAAAAGAAGGGTATGTGGACCGAGCTTTCCTGAATACTGAGAATGATGAAGTAATATCTGAAAAGTTCAGGAGCATGGTTTTGGCAAACCTTTGTGACGAACTTGTTTCGGATAATGCCCTCAGTGTATCAAAGCAGATTGCCTTTTTGTATAAGAAATCTGCAGTTGGTAACCAAAAACGAAAAGGAATTCCGCAGGGAAGACTGAGACTGTTACTTGCAGAATCTGAAAGCTACGTAGATCTTAGAAAACGGATTGATGAGATTAAAGAAAGCGACGTGGACAGCGAAACTATAGGACGAAGGTACGAGTGTCACGAGCTTCTTGATATGATTTACGGAAGTGACCGGAACAATATATCTGAAGAAAAAATGCTGGGAGATGGTAATAACGAACTGGTAAAAGAAATTGACATGATGACAAGGCAGAGGCTGATAGCAGAGTGGAAGAAGCCATTGTCAATAGCCCTGCATGCGATTCATTATTCGAAGGGAGGCAGATCATGAGAAAAAAAGTATATTATGAAATCTGCTTCGAACAGAAGTCTCCTTTAAGAATAGGGAATGTCGGAAGCGAAAGAACAGATAGTGATCTTATGTTGGATGGAAGAGGTCTTCCTTTTATACCCGGATCAAGCATTGCCGGTGTATTCAGGTCAATGATTCCGGAAGATATGCAGTGCAGGATTTTTGGCAGTATTGAGAATGGAGAGGCAAACGGAAGCCATCTTATTGTGGGAGATGCGGTGTTACCCGATGATGCAGTAGTTATCATATCAAAAAGGGATGGGGTTTCCTTAAGTAAATGGGGATCCGTAAAGAATAAGTTTGATTTTGAAACTGCAGAAACCGGTCAAAGCTATAGTTGCATAGTTGAATGGAACGGTGCAGATGAAGATTATTCGAGAGAAGTAGAAGAAATCATGGATCCGTTACTTAAGTCAGTGATATCATCTGGAGTTTCATTTGGATCGAGAACTACCAGAGGATACGGAGAAATGTCCGTATCGGCGAGGAAACTTGTCTTTTCATTTCCCGAACAGATAGAACAGTGGATGAAATTTTCTGCGCATAGCACAAATGCATTTAAAGATGCTGATGAACTGACCGGGGAAGACGATAAATCAGAAAAGCTGGTATGGATCAAGGCGAATATCCTGATTGATGGAAACTTCTCGGTATCAAATCCCACATCGGACCGGATACCAGAAGATGAAGGATCATCTCCTGATAAGGTTCCCTTAAAGAATATGTCCGGTAATCCACTGATCAGCGGGTCTGCATGGGCGGGAGCATTCAGACATCACATCATCGGACTGTGTGAAAAACTGGGTCTTGATCAGTCAATAGGTAATAAAATGTTTGGGATCAATGATCCGAAAACAAATGATTACTCAAGATCGTTACTAAGATTTGAGGAAACCGAGATAACCGGTGGAAAAGAGGTCGTTATAACCAGAAATGCAATAGACAGATTTACGGGAGGCCCCAAGAACACCGGTCTGTTTACATCTGAAATCTGTTATGGTGGAAAAGGCGAGTTAACGATATGCTTTGAAAGCGGTGCTCTGAGCGGAATCCAAAGGCAACTGTTATCAGCTGCATTATATGATCTTCAGCTTGGAATCATGACATTAGGAGGAGAGGCAGGAATCGGGAGAGGAAGAGTAAAAATCGATAAGATCACTGTTAATGGGAACGACCGAACGGAGTCGATAAAAAAGGTTTCTTCCGCAAATTGTTCAATCACTGCTGATTTATTGGAGGTATAGCAATGTCAAAAGAATGGATCAAGGAAAGCGGGACCTGTCAGGGGAGTGAACTTGGCACTGTTATAAATAGAATGGTCAAAGAAATCGATAACGGCTTATATATTGCAATGTATACTGACAGATTCGAGTCGGGGAAGATTAAAGACGAATGCCGATTTGAAGATAAATATGCCTTAGAGATTAGGATATTTAATGAAGATAAAGAGGTATTGCTTTCGAGAAGTAGCATTTCTGAGGATTTTATCTGGAGATATATAAGTGATGATAAAAACCTAAGTAATGAGTCATATTATGTAAGGTATCACGTAATAGATATGAATGAGCCCTTGAGTAAGGATTATCTCAAGAACGGGAATCTTTCAATCACTTCAACCGGTGGCGGACATTATAGCTTACCCATAACTGAAGGGACAAAAAGAATAAAGATGATCACATATATTGACTACGACGAGAACGGTATGGCATATGCAGCTGATAACAGGGTCTGTGGATTTGAATAATAAGGGGTTAGGACAATGAGTGAAACATTTGTTAATCCGTACAATTTTGTTCCTTTCGGGACAAAGATAAAAGAAGAAGGGCACAAGAAGAATAAAGAGGTAGTATATTCGGGCAACAATCTTGTATCCGGATGGCTTGATGTATCTGTGAATATAAAAACTCCGCTGATCATTCCTGATGGAGCACATCCTTATTTTGAGGAGGTTACCCGGAAAGATGGGAGAAGAGATCAGCATAAAGTATACTCACTTCAGAAGTTGCCGGATGAAGATGGAAAGCTTTGTTACGCTATCCCCGGAAGCGAATTAAGGGGTGCTGTCAGGTCTGCATATGAGGCTGTAACGGACAGCTGTGTTCCATTCTTATTGAAAGATGGAAAGATAAGCCAAAGAGTCCCTATTTTTGGATCCTTAAGAAGACGAGGCTTATTATCATACGAAGGAGGCAGATGGAAATTATACAGTACCGTTACTGTTGCAACTGAGAAAGTAGGGGTTGAATACAGGGAAGAGACTGACAAAAGAGGAAGAAAGCAAACAGTCTATTATTTAAAGCGCTCTGACGGGAAAGAAGTAAGGGAGACAACCGGCTCCTATAATTCTGATCATGGGGGAGTTATGCAATACAATATCCCTGTCAACACAAAGCAACCCTATCATATAGCGTATCTTACAAAAAAAGATGTCGTTAAAGAGTGGAATAACGACGAACCATATGAATTCCTTATGTCTGTTCTTGACGGTGATGGAGTGGACAGGAGTTTAAAGAGTAGAAACAGGAATAAGAAACCTGCCTTTGATCTAAAAAAAGCGCTTGAAGCTGAAAAGAATGGGCAGAATCATGAAAACGGAGTGCCTGTATACTATTTCTATGTTGAATTTGATAACACGGATAGTTCCGGAAAGACATATACTGAAAGACTCGTGTACATTTCCAACTCTGCCATAGGGAGGATTGCACAGAGGAGAAAATGGAGAGAAATCCTAGGAGAGCATGTTCCGTGTGATGGTAAAGGAAATCTTTGCCCTGCATGTCTTCTTTTCGGAACAAAGGAAGGTGAAGGACTAAAGGGAAGAGTGAGGTTTTCAGATGCTTTTCCTACGAGCGAAGTGAAAACTGAGAAACATACTCTTGCAATACTGGGTAAGCCCAGAGCTTCGGCTTTTGAATTCTATCTCAATAAACCGGATGACGCCACATACTGGAATTTTGATTTCTACGGAACAAAGATCGTGAGGGATAATAAATCCTATACGGAATATCACCATCTCGAAAAAGCTCTCCCCAAGGGAAGAAAAATGTATTGGCATGCTCCCATTGCAAAGGAGGCGTTCCCGAATAACCTTAATTCCACAATGGAAGCCATATCAGACGGAGAATTCAAGTTTAAGATATTTTTTGATGATATAACAAATACACAGTTAGAAGATCTTATATGGACCATCGCAATGGGGGAGAACAAGAAGGATGGCAGATACCGGTATAAACTGGGACACGGGAAGCCGCTTGGTTACGGAAGCTGCAAGCTTACTGTGGATGGTGTGCATAAAAGGTCGTTAAGAATAGAAGATGAAGAAATACAAATCTCTATGACAGAAGAAAATGCAGATAATCCGTTCCTGTCATATGGTACAGATAACGAAGTCGTCAAGACTTTCCTTAAAATGGCGGATGTAGAATCTGTAAAGAACCGGAAAGTAGAATATCCGAACAACGGATTTAAGATTTATGAGTGGTTTGCTGAAAACAGAATAAATGATGCAGGACTTGTAGTTTTGCCGGATCCATTATCATCTGATGTATCACTTAAGAACGGATCAAAGGAAGAAAGATGGAATAAAACCGGTTCAAAGGGGTATAACAGACGGTAAATGCTTGATTCTATAGTTTTTAATATAAAGTATATAAAACTTCATTTTTCCGTAAGATTCACGGAGGATTCTGTTTTGCCACTTAATAAGACTTCTGCTCTTCGCGGAGGAATGGGGGAAATGCTTCTTAGGGCCTGCTGCATTAAAGATCGGAAGTGTGAATCCTGTGAATTCGAATCTGAATGTATTGTACGGAGAATAATGTATTCTAAGATGGAAATCCGGCCTTCATTTATGACTTCCGGCGACAGTGTCGGATATGTTATAGAATGCGAGGATTACCGTGAGGAGGTGAAAAAGGGGGATATCCTAGGTTTAATCTACTGCTTTTTGGGAAGACCATAGTGTATTTTAGTCAGATACTTAATGCTTTTTATGCGTTGGGGATGAACGGAATCGGGAAGGAAAAAGGTCGATTTTGCATAGAATCAGTAACAAATACTAAGAATGTCCCAATACTTCGAGGAACTAATGTTTTAATGGAGAATTATGAGATTCTTAATGTGGCGGATTATATTTCATACAGAAAAGGGCAGATAAAGAAGGAGTCATTTGAAAATAGGATAGTGTTCAGGTCTCCTTTATCTGTAAAGTTTCGTGGACAAGCATTGGATACTTTTATTCCTGAGGCAATTATAGAATCAGCTTGCAGACGTATATACATGCTTGCCTGTTTTGAGGGAATAGAAAGCAGTATTCATGAAAAAGAATACGTGGATTCAATCCCTGTTCCTGCTGTGATCTCGGAAAAGCATCGGGGTATTTCCATAAGAAGATATTCACATCATCGGGAGAGCGGGATGTATCTGAAAGGAATCGAGGGAGAAATCCGGCTGGATTCAATCTGTGATGAGCTTATTGATATACTCCTTGCGGGCGAATTGGTACATATAGGAAAGAACACAAGCTTTGGATTTGGAAGATATAGACTGAACTAGTAGTTTGTTACATCTAAAAGTTGTATAAAAGTTATTTCGATGGTATGCTATACTCATCATAGGAAATGAGAGGTACATCACATGCCATCTGTAAAATACATCATAGAGCTCACCGATAATGACCGCAAAACCTTGAAGGGCATCGTCGGGAAAGGCACCGCACCGGCCAAATCGATCCTACGCGCGAACATACTGCTTGCATCGGATAGCAATAACAAAAACCATATGACTGTGGCGGAGATAGCGGCAGCCTATCATACGACGCCGACAACCGTTCAGAATGTCCGTACTTCCTACGCCACTAACGGTCTTGAGGCAACGATTAAGCGCAAGAAACGGTCTACACCTCCAGTCCCGCCCAAGGTGACCGGGGATGTGGAAGCCCACATCATCGCACTTGCCTGTGGCGATCCGCCGGAAGGCTACAGCAAGTGGACACTCCGTCTGCTGGCTGACAAATGTGTCGAGCTCAATTATGCGGAATCGCTGTCCCATGTGACAGTATCCCGTGTTCTAAAAAAAACGAATTTAAACCTCACCTGAAAAAGTGCTGGTGTATCCCACCGGAGCACAATGCAGCCTTCGTAGCAGCCATGGAGGACGTCCTCTCTGTTTACAGCAGGCCTTATGATGAAGACTATCCCGTGGTATGCATGGACGAGAAACCGGTCCAGTTGTTCGCCAACGCACGCAAAAGCCTTCGCTCTATGGATGGCCGCATTGAATATGAAGACAATGAATACATCCGTAATGGCACGGCATGTATCTTCATGTTCACGGAGCCGCTGAGCGGCTGGCGATATGCTGACGCACAGGAACACCGTACCAGGGAAGACTGGGCGAAGCAGATCCGATGGATGCTTGATGAGCAGTATCCTGATGCGAAGAAAGTGGT
>Ga0247608_10008486_pt1 | contig 10372 bp, 3 predicted proteins | sample 176DNAGHGlowgp2_FD_193490 | JGI IMG/M metagenome (GOLD analysis project Ga0247608, IMG submission 193490) | Sheep rumen microbial communities from Palmerston North, Manawatu-Wanganui, New Zealand - 1766 DNA GHGlow gp2 | ecosystem: Host-associated > Mammals > Digestive system > Stomach > Rumen ... | reverse complement strand
CATTAGCAAAGGGCAGGAATCCTGCCGAGAAATACTTCGCCGTGGCAAAGGTGCGCTGACGCGAATTGGCATAGAACAGCACCTCCTCGCCCTCAGGACGGTAGTTGTCAGGCAGCAGGCCCTCGCTGACCACCCACTTGCGGAAGAATTGTCCCATCTCCGTTTCCAGCACACCACCACGCAGCGACAGCTGACTGCTGGGCGATGACCACTTGAACCACTCATGCGGCGTCACCCTCATATAGGCTGCCCCACCCGATGTCAGCGGCGAACGGATATTGTGGCGGCTCATCACCACCACTTCCTTCAATTGATACTTCGCATGGAAGTCGTCCGTGCGTTTCGTCTGGGCCTGCGTGCTGATGGCAACCATCAAGGCGGCAGCAACTATGATGCTATTTTCCATCGTTTTTAATCCGTATTATTCTAAATTAGGGTGCAAAGATACTTATTTTTTCAGACAAAAGAACAAAAGAAACATAAAATTCACGTCTTTATGTCCTTATGTCCAAAAATAGTTGTACCTTTGCACACGGACAATCTCCAAAAACGAATATATGAGCAAAAACAGACTTCATCTTTTGACTCTGATGGTGATGGTCACCGCCACCATATTCCTGTTAGGATGTGGAGGAAATTCCGGAGAACAGGAAAGGCAGCGCAGAGAAGCAGAAGACATGGTCTATGCGGCCTATCTGGACAAGAACTACCCGCGTATCATAGAATTGGTAGACAGTTTTAAGCCTTTGGGAAGTTTCTCCGAGGGTAAGGCCTGCTACTGGCTGGGCTACGCCTACGACCGTATGATGCAGAAGCGCATGGCCGAACTGTACTGGAAGACGGGTATCGCCGCCGTGGAGAACTCTACCGACGACGAGGATGTGAACGTGTATGCCGGCATTACCAACCGACTGACGGGTCTGCTGAGTACATGGAGCGAATATGAAGCCGCCCTGAAAGTGGCCATACCCGCTACAGAACGATTGAAAAGCCTGGGGCGCGACACCACCAGCGAATACGCCAACATGCTCATCTACATCGGATGCTGCCAGAGCCGTTTCGGATGGAGTGAAGAAGAGACCAGCAAGAGTCTGGAAGAGGCCTTTAAGAGCCACCTCGACCATATCAGGAGGTATCCTCATGCCATTAGTTACCGCGATGCCATCGTAGGTGCGACCAACATCAGCTACAACTATCTGGAAATAGCCGACTATGAGAAGGCCAAACTATGGCTCGACCGTTTGGATCAACTGATTGACGCATACGAAAAACAAGCAGATGCCCGCCCCGACTATACCGAAAGGCAACGGGCCCGCTACACCGTCTATCTGGCCAAAGCCTTAGAGGGGCTGGGACGCAAGGACGAAGCCACCGAGGCCTACAGGCAGTTCCGCAAGACCAAATACTTCAAGACAGCAGAAGGCAAGCTTCTGGCCAGCGACTATCTGTGGCTGGCAGGACGGTGGCAGGAAGCGGCCGACAACTTCGAAAGCATGGACGAAGTGATGAAGGAATATGACACCAACTCTTCGTTGGAAATCATACAGAAACTGTTCCTGAGGAAGTATGAAATCAATAAGAGGGCCGGGCGTATCGACACCGCCCGTGCCGTCAGCATGGCCATCGCCGAACGACTCGACTCGGCTATCACCCTCTCGCGCAATGCCGAAGCCCGCGAAGAGGCGGCTGTACACCAGAAGGAACTGGAGATGACGGCCGAGAATGAGCGCTACGTTCGCCAGCGCCACATCACCCGGCTCGTCGGCATGGCGGCTACCATCCTGTTCCTCATCATCTACATCATCGTGCGCCACCGCATGGGAGCCCGTCTGAAAAAGGCTCACGACGAACTGAAGACGGCCTACGACCAGCTCGAAGAAACCACCAGCGCCAAGGAGCGCATGGAGAGCGAGTTGCGCATTGCCCGTGATATTCAGATGTCGATGGTGCCTAGTGTGTTTCCCAGCGTGGAGGGCCTCGACATGTATGCCTCGATGACCCCTGCCAAGGAGGTGGGCGGCGACCTGTACAACTTTGTAGAAAAAGGCGACAAGCTCTATTTCTGTATCGGTGATGTCAGTGGCAAGGGTGTGCCCGCATCGCTTTTCATGACGCTGGCCACTCGCGGATTCCTTACCTTGGCCTCAACAGGAAGAAAGGCTTCAGAAATAGCAACTTGGATGAACAAAGAGTTATCGAAAAACAACGAGATGGGTATGTTTGTCACCATGTTCATCTGCATGTACGATCTGAAACAGGGACGAATAGAATACTGCAATGCCGGGCACAACCCGCCCATCATCGGCAATGCCGACGGTCAATTCTCCTTCCTTGATGTCAAGGAGTCCAATGCCCCCATCGGGCTATGGCCCGACTTAGAATATGTGGGCGAAGAGATGGATTTAACCGACAACAGTATGATGCTGCTCTACACCGACGGTCTGAACGAAGCCGAGAACCGCCAGCAGGAACAGTATGGCGAAGAACGTATCATCCAGTTTATGAACTCGCATGCTTCTCAAAGTACGCGTGACATAATTGAGGCTCTCAAAGCCGACACCGACCAGTTCCGCGACGGGGCCGAGCAGAATGACGACCTCACCATGCTTGCCTTCCGCATCACCAGGTCCTGACGTCTTCTTATGCTGACATGCCGACATATAGGGAAGAGGATAAGCTTGGACAATGGCGTTTTTACTCGTTGTCAGTCAGGACGAGAGGAAGTGACAATTGACACGCTGCCAGGTGTCAGACCTTCTGACTGTGCCGTGAGTGAAAGTGACGACGGTTGACGGCTGCTTTGGACGAGCACCTGCGCCAGACCGTTGAAGGCGGGGATGGTGAATTTACGGCAATCTTGTTGACGGGGATGATCATCGCCCAGATAGGCCGGGTCGCCATTGCCAGCACCTAGGATGTGCCCTGCGCCCTCTAAACAGAAGGTCAGCACCGGACAGGCATCGGGCACCACGCGACCCTTAGCATCCTGCACCTCGATGGTGACCACCGCCACATCGCGGCCGTCGGCTTTGAGCAACGTACGGTCGGCCTTTACAACCAGTCGGCTGGCAGGCTTGGTGGTCTCGATGGTCTGCGTCATCACCCGCCTGCCATTCTTATAGCCGACGGCAACCACCTTGCCGGGCCGATAGATAGCGTTCCACTTCAGATGACCGTTCTTAGGCATTGTCTGACGGCCCAGTTTCTTGCCATTCACCGTCAGTTCCACCTCGTCGCAGTTACTATAAGCCCACAGTTCCACCGTTTCGCCCTCATGACCTGCCAGGTTCCAATGGGGGAAGATGTGCAACACGGGCTCGTCGGTCCACCACGACTTCAGATACCAGGCCTCGTCTTTCCAGAATCCGCAGTAGTCGAGGATGCCGAACTCAGAATCGTGGGCGGGATAGGATAGCGGATTGGGCTCGCCGCGATAGTCGAAGCCAGTCCAATAGAACAGTCCTCCAGCCCATGGACGCTCGTCATAAAACTTCCAGCCGCGCTCGATGATATTTTCATAGTTTTGCTCGTTCGTACGGTTCAGGCTAACCATGCGTCCCGGGTACTCGGGCTGTTTGAAATACCAACCGCGTGTGCCACAGCCCGTTGTCTCTTCCGTTCCGACGATGCGCCATGAGGGGTTCGCCTTCTTACGGTTGTCCACATCGTTCTGTACAATATAGTTGAAACCCACCACATCGAGGCCTTTTATCAGTTCCGTACCGCCGGCATTGGCCACCGTGCTGGGACGCGTGGGGTCATAGAGGCGCGTATATTCGCGCATGGCCTCGGCCAGACGGGTTCCCTGAATATTGTTCTCTATACCCCACTCCTCGTTACCGTCGCTCCACAGGATGATGCAGGGGTGGTTTCTGTCACGTTTGATCATACGTTCCAATAGCCGCAGATGCTCCTCGTTGATACCCATCAGGCGGTTCTCGTCAATCACCAGGATTCCCTCGCGGTCGCAGATGTCGAGCAAGGCCGGTGTCATGGGGTTATGCGAGGCACGGTAGGCATTACACCCGAACTGCTTGAGCTGACGGATGCGCCAAGCCTGTAGGGCATCGGGAATAGCCGAACCAACGCCGGCATGATCCTGATGCAGGTTCACACCCTTCAGCTTCAGCGGCTGGCCATTAAGCAGGAAGCCACGGTCGGCATCAAACATGATTTCGCGGATGCCCGTAGTGGTTTCATAGACATCCACAACCCTGCCGTCCACCTTCACCATGGTCTCCACCTTATACAGATAGGGGTCGGTAGTGCTCCACAGATGCGGATTCGTGAGCTTCATGACATGCTGCGTCATACGCGTCTCCTTGGCTTTCAGCGGGTTCTGGTGTCCATTGGCACGGGCCACCTCCTGCCCCTCGGCATCTATGAGCCGCTGCTCCACCTCATACTGCTGTGTCTTCAGACTGCTGTTCGTCACCTCGGTCTTGATATGCAGCATCACCACGTCGTACGGTTCCTTCAGTTCTGCATAGACAAACGTCCCGAAGGGAGCCACGCTCACCTCGGCCGACTTCTCCAGCCACACATCGCGGTAGATGCCGGCACCTTCGTAGAACCAGCCCTCCTCCAACGAGGCATCGGCACGTACGCAGATCAGGTTATCCTCCCCGTATTTCACATAAGGAGTGATGTCGTACACCTGAGTGGCATAGCCACTGGGTTCCGTGCCCATGTAGAACCCGTTGAACCACACCTGCGCCGAACGGAAGATGCCGTCGAAACGCAGCATCAGTCGCTTCCCCAGGTCGTTCCCGTCTATCTTGATCACCTTGCGATACCACCCCACGCTAGTTTCGGGATATTTGTAGCCCACCGTCTTGTAGCCATGCGAGTGACTGGCTTCACGGGCATAGGCCAGCGTCGTCACCCAATCGTGGGGCACGGTGACGGTCTGCCAGGCGGCATCATCGAATTTCTGTGCATAAGGACCCTCGTTGTGGATGGAGTTTGCCTTCGTCAGGTAGTTGAAGTACTCCGTGCCACAGCCAAAGTCCTTCGCCGGGTCGGCAGCATGGCCAAAAGCGAATTTCCAGCCATCGTCGAGCAGGATTTTCTCTCTTACGTTCTGGGCGTTCACACCAAGGGCGACCATCACCCAACACCCAACAACCATCACCCAACACCTCATTTTCTTCATATCGTCATTGTTTTGATTCAATTTCGTCCGCAAAGATACCTTTTTTTTAGGACATAAGTACATAAGTACGCATTTTTTTGTTTCTTTTTGTTTGTATATCTTAAAAAAGTATTACCTTCGCACCGCAATCATACAAAAGTACTAAAACAAACAAATGAAACAGACTATCATTATCTTCGCTTTAGCAGTCGCGTCTCTCGCCACCAACACTCTGAGTGCCCAGCACCTGGCATTCCCCGGCGCACAAGGCTGGGGACGCTATGCCGAGGGTGGACGCAAGGGAACAGTATATCACGTGACCAACCTGAACGACTCAGGCAGCGGATCGTTGCGCGATGCTGTGAGCCAGCCCAACCGCATCGTGGTGTTCGACGTGAGCGGGGTCATTCGTATCAATTCACGCATCGTATTCAAGAACAACCTCTACGTGGCCGGACAGACGGCTCCCGGCGAGGGCATCACCGTGTATGGCGACGGTGTATCGTTCTCTGGTGCCGACAACAGCATCGTGCGTTATATGCGCTTCCGCATGGGTGCCGTCGGCACAAAGGACAAGGACTGTGCCGGCATCGCCAACGGACAGGACATGATCTTCGACCACTGCTCATTTGCCTGGGGACAGGACGAGAATTTCTCCATCAACTGGGATAACAAGGGAACGGCCCCGAAGAACATCACCCTGATGAACTCGATTGTGGGACAGGGACTGATGACGCACTCAGCCGGCGGACTGATGCAGGCAGAGAACATCACGCTCTACCGGATTCTGATGGTCGATAACTCCACCCGCAACTTCAAGGTAAAGGGCATCAACCAATACGCCAACAACTTGGTGTACAACTGGAAAAACGCGGCCTATAACATGGGAGGCGACTCTGAGGGCCTGTCGTACGCCAATATCGAGAGTAACCTCTTTATCAACGGACCTGCCGTAGGCGGAAACTGTCTGACGGGCGGCAACAGCAATTTCCACTTCTACGGAGCTGACAACTGGCAGGACTCGAACCGCGACGGCATTTACAACCCCACAGAGTTTACAGGCGACGGCGGCGGCAATCGTCAGGCAACGCCCTACGACTACCCCGCACTGGAGAAATGGCCTGCCAGGGAACTGATCGACAAGCTGCTGCCCGACGTAGGCGCCTCCCTGCCCTATCGCGACCTGGCCGACTGCTATATGGTCGACGAGGTCATGTCGTTCGGCAAGAAGGGCAATCTGATTACCAATGAGAACGAGTTGCCTTTCGGCGTGCCCACCTCATGGAACTGGTTCAAGGGCGAGAAGCCGGCCGACAGCGACGGCGATGGCATGCCCGACAGTTGGGAGAAGACCAACGGCACCGACCCTGCTAAGGATGATGCGATGAGGATGGCCGACAATGGCTATGCCAACATCGAGAACTATATCAACGGCATCACCCGCGATGACCGTCAGTTCTTCCTGCGCCGGCCCTACACGCTGCAACTGGCCTCAGCCACCACCAGCAGCCTTACCCTGCAATGGGCAGACTATACCGAGGGCGAAGATGGCTTTATCGTGGAGATGCAGCAGGACGGACAATTCGTGGAAGTCGGACGCACCAACTCTTCGTTCATCACTATTAACTCTCCTTCTCTACGCCCCGCTACAGCCTACGTCGTGCGCGTCTGTGCCTATCAGGGTGACCAGCGGTCGGACTACACCCCGGATCTTACCGTCAAGACCCGTCCTGAGCAAGCCGACATCATCGACGTGGAGACATTCAAGGGCAATGGCGAGGGCGAATGGCTTATCAATCCTTTGGACGACGAGACCATTACCCTGACGGAAGCCACACCGAAGACGGCCGTCGTCGTGTATACCGATGCCAACGTCACCATCGCGGGCGAGGGCTATATCAGCGGTCAGGCCTCGATGAACAAGGCCGGCAACGGCACCCTCACCATTCAGAGCGACCAGCAGTATGAGGGCGCTACCGTCATGCATGCCGGTACCTACGCATTTACCTCACTCAAGAACGGCGGCGAGCCCAGCGGTCTGGGCAAGAGTCAGGAGTTTGCCCAGAACTGGGTGATGGACGGCGGCATCTGGCTTTATACGGGCGGATCGACCTCCACCAATCGTTCAGCACGGCTCTACAACAACACCGAACTCAACATCGCCGATAAGACTGCTGTCATGACCATGAACGGCAGTTTCGAGGGCCAAGGCGACCTGACCGTCAACGGCGAAGGACAACTGCTCGTAAACACACCCGACTTCTTTAAGTTCGACGGCAACCTGATCATGAAGGGCGGTTCAACTAAACTAGCCTCGAAGGCCATCTCCGACAAGGGCATCGGCACAGCCTCCAGACTTGTGATGGCAGGTGGTCAATTCATTACCATCGGGAAAAACGAGAGCAGCGTGACCTATAATTTCCCCATCGAGGCGGTGGCAGGCACCACATCAACCGTCGACTTCGATCTGTGGAACACCAACAAATGCAAGGTCAGCGGCACAGGCACCCTGATATGGAACGTGCACTATTTGCGCGAATACATCGAGGGTAACTGGGACAACTATACGGGTCACCTCATTATCAACGGCACAGGCAAGAACGGCCAGAGCCAGTTTGCCATCCGCAATGGTGTGGGCGTGAAGAACGCCACCATCCAACTGAAAGGCAACGCCACCATCAACGGTGCCAAAAACGCATCGACCTACTATTTGGGTGGACTCTCCGGTGAGGCCACTTCCGCCCTCTGGGGTTTCAACGTAAAACAGAAAGGCGAAGGCACCTGGGTGGTAGGCACAGCCAATACCAATGAGACTTTCCACGGTGTAATCAACAACAACGACCAGGCCGGCACCCACCCTGGCACCACCAGCATCGAGAAACAAGGCTCGGGCGACTGGCGACTGATGGGCAAGAACGACTATAGCGGCACCACAACCGTCACCTCCGGACGACTCATCGTCAACGGCCAGCACACCGGCAAAGGCAGCATCACCGTTCGCAAGGGTGCCATACTGGCCGGCAAGGGCTCGCTGACAGGTGTAACGACGATTAACGATGGCGGCATCCTGCAGGTGGGCGACACGCTGGCCAACGACAAGGGACTCACCTTCAACGGCGGTCTGAAACTCAACAGCGGCGCTATCCTCCGGCTGAACGATGCCACAATGGAAACCGACTTCAAGGCAGGCGACCTGATCAAGGTCTTTACCGGCAAGGCGACCGGTGAGTTTGCCGACATCCAGCCTGCCACCCCGGGCGAAGGCCTCGTCTGGGACACATCGGAACTCTATACTTCAGGCTTGCTCAAGGTCACTACGAGCAGCAGCATCAGTCACATCCGGATGGAAAAAAACAACGGTGCCGTCTACGACTTAGGCGGGCACCGTCATACGAAAGCCGGGAAAGGTATCGTCATCCAAAACGGCCGGAAATACACAAATTAGTATCACACTCGACAAGAACTGCTCTACCTCTGAAATGAAAAAAAACAAACTTCACATCATCGTTATGATGGTGCTGCTGGCTATCTGCGGCAGCACGAATGCCAAGAAACTGAACTTCAATGCCGGATGGCGGTTGCAGGTGGGCGATGTCAAAGGCGCCCTAGAGCCGGAATGCGATGACCGCGACTGGCAGGCCGTTACCCTACCCTATGCCTTCAATGGCAGCGAGGCCTTCAAGAAAGACATTGTAGACCTGACCGACACCATCGTCTGGTATCGTAAGAGATTCTCTATGGAGAGCCATGAACTGAAAGGCAAAAAGGTCCTGATTGAGTTTGAGGGCGTGCGTCAGGGGGCCGACTTCTACCTGAACGGTCACCACCTCGGTTTCAGCGAGAATGGGGTGATGGCCTGCGGCTTCGACCTGACGCCCTATGTCAAGGCGGGTGAGAACGTGCTGGCAGTGCGTTGTGACAACAGTTGGACCTACCGTTCACGCCAGCACGACAGCCGCTACCAGTGGAACGACCGCAACTTCAACGCCAACTACGGCGGTATCCCCAAGAATGTGTATCTACACATCACCGGTCTTCTCTACCAGACGCTCCCGCTCTATTCGAATCTGGGCACTACCGGCACCTATATCTATGCCACCGATTTCGACATCGCCAACCACCGGGCTACGATACATGCCGAATCTCAGGTGAAGAATGACGACAACAAGCCGCACACGTTTTCGCTGATGGCCAAGATGCTTGATGCCGACGGACACGAAGTGACCCGTTTCAACGGCGAACGCATTACCATGCAACCAGGTGAGACGCGTATCGTACATATTAGCCAGCCGGTCAGCGGCCTTCATTTCTGGTCGTGGGGCTATGGCTATCTGTACACCGTCGAGACAGCCATCATGGAAGGTTCTGACTGCTACGATGTCGTCACCACGCGGACAGGTTTCCGCAAGACACGCTTCGGTGAAGGTAAGATCTGGCTCAACGACCGTGTGCTAATGGTGCACGGCTATGCCCAGCGCACCAGCAACGAGTGGCCCGGTGTAGGCATCTCGGTGCCGGCCTGGCTGAGCGACTATAGCAATCACCTGATGGTGGAATCGGGCGGTAATCTGGTACGCTGGATGCATGTCACACCATGGAAACAGGATATCGAGTCGTGCGACCGTGTGGGACTGATCCAGGCCATGCCTGCCGGGGATGCCGAGAAGGATGTGACGGGTGCGCGCTGGACACAGCGTACTGAACTGATGCGCGATGCCATCATCTACAACCGCAACAATCCCAGTATCCTGTTCTATGAGGGTGGCAATGAGAGCATCTCGCGTGAGCACATGCTCGAACTGAAACAGATCCGCGACACCTACGACCCCTACGGCGGACGAGCCATCGGCAGCCGGGAGATGCTGGATATCGACGAGGCGGAATATGGCGGCGAGATGCTTTATATCAACAAGTCGAAGAAGCATCCCATGTGGGCCATGGAATACTGTCGCGACGAGGGTCTGCGCAAATACTGGGACAGCTACAGCTACCCCTTCCACCAGGAGGGCGACGGACCGCTCTACCGCGACAAACCTGCCTATGAATACAACCACAACATGGACCAGTTTGCCGTTGAGATGGTGCGTCGCTGGTACGACTACTGGCTGGAGCGTCCCGGCACAGGCACACGCGTCAGTAGCGGGGGTGTGAAGATCATCTTCTCCGACACCAACACCCATCATCGTGGCGAGTCGAACTATCGCACCAGCGGTGTCACCGATGCCATGCGCCTGCCGA
>Ga0247608_10008484_pt1 | contig 10373 bp, 10 predicted proteins | sample 176DNAGHGlowgp2_FD_193490 | JGI IMG/M metagenome (GOLD analysis project Ga0247608, IMG submission 193490) | Sheep rumen microbial communities from Palmerston North, Manawatu-Wanganui, New Zealand - 1766 DNA GHGlow gp2 | ecosystem: Host-associated > Mammals > Digestive system > Stomach > Rumen ... | reverse complement strand
CGAAAAGATAGCCACGCCAATAGAGAAGTTCGAAGCCCAAAAGAGGGTCTTGCCGTCAGCACATGCCTGACGAACCTCGTCGCCATGGTCTTTCATCCAACCGGTAGAACCGCTGACAACCTTCACGCCCTTGGCCCACGCCTTCAGATAGTTGCCGTAGGCAGCCTGCGGTGCCGTAAACTCTATGGCCACATCGGCCGAAGCAAAAGCTGGGGAGTCAAAGTCCTGCTGGTTATCAATATCAATGATACTCACGATGTCGTGACCACGATCACGGGCAATCTGCTCAATCATCTTACCCATCTTGCCGTAGCCAATTAAAGCTATCTTCATACTATGTTCAATTTATTCGGGTACAAAGTTACGAATAAGTGGGGAAACCACCAAATTTAATAACAACGTTTCACATAAACATCTTACTGACACGACGCAATCCAGCAACCAATGCATCAACCTCCTCTCGAGTATTGTAGAGGGCGAACGAAGCGCGCACGGTTCCACTGATGCCCAGACGGTCCATCAGCGGCTGCGCACAGTGATGACCAGTACGAACGGCAATGCCTAGACGATCGAGCAGGGTGCCGATGTCCAGATGATGGATGGTACCGATGTTGAAGCTTACCACAGCATCATGTTCCTCCCGAGGTCCATAGACGGTCAGTCCGTCGATGGTCTTCAATTGTTTCAAGGCATACTGCGTCAAGTCTTTCTCGTGAGCCTCGATTTCGTCGAGGCCAATACGCTCCATATAGTCGATGGCCGTTGCCAAACCGTGAGTGGCTACATAGTCTGGGGTCCCTGCCTCGAACTTGAACGGCAGACGCTCAAATGTAGTTTTTTCCCACGTCACCTTGTCTATCATCTCGCCACCGCCTTGATAAGGCGGCAGTCGATCAAGCCAATCCTCCTTACCGTAAAGCACACCAACTCCCGTAGGACCATACATCTTATGGCCGCTAAAGGCCAAAAAGTCGCAGTCCATTGTCTGCACATCAATCTTCATGTGTGGTGCACTCTGCGCAGCATCCACCAACACAGGGATGCCCCGCTCATGAGCCAAACGGATGATATCACTGACTGGATTGATGGTGCCCAGCACATTGCTGACATGCGCCACACTCACCAGCTTCGTCCGCTCCGTCATGTATGTCGCGATATCATCGAAACTAACTAAACGTCCGTCATCGGTCATCGGTAGGTGCCTGACTACAATACCTCGCTTTTGTGCTTGTAATTGCCATGGAACAATGTTTGAGTGGTGCTCCATCTCAGTGACCAGCACCTCGTCGCCCTCCCGCATCTGACTCTCACAGAACGAGCTGGCAACGAGATTGATAGCCTCGGTTGTGCCACGTGTAAAGACAATCTCCTCTGTCTTCTGAGCATTGACAAAGCTACGCACTTTCTCACGGGCTGCCTCATGCAGATCTGTGGCCTGCTGCGAGAGATAATGCACGCCACGATGAACATTGGCATTGACGTTAAGATACTCTTCACGCATGGCATCAAGCACGCAGAGCGGTTTCTGGGTTGTCGCCGCATTGTCAAGATAGACCAGTGGCTTGCCGTAGACCTCGCGACTTAAAATAGGAAATTGGTCACGTATCGTTGGAATGTCAAACATTTGATTCTCTTATTTTAGAAATTTGAGCGCAAAGTTACGAAAAAACGAGAGAAAAGCCAAATTTATTTGACCTTTTCCGAGTGCAGAGTAAGTTTGGCAATAGCCAAAGTTACGAAAAGTCGAGGGAAGAACAAAACAAATAATTTGTTTTTTTATGCCGAGACAGAGTAACTTCGCCAATTTATTGGCAAAGTTACGAAAAAATGTGTAACTTTGCACGCATAATCGTATAAAAATATGAAAATACTTATCACCGGAGCGAGCGGATTCATTGGGTCATTCATCGTGGAAGAAGCCCTGAAGCAGGGGTTCGAGACATGGGCAGCCGTACGCAAGAGCAGTTCCAAGGTATACCTGCAGGATGAACGTATACACTTCATAGAACTGAACCTCTCATCCAAGGAGCAACTGATTGAACAGCTGCGCCCACACCAGTTCGATTACGTGGTACATGCTGCCGGTGTGACGAAATGCACGGACAAGCGTGACTTCTACCGTATTAACACCGAAGGAACGAAGAATCTCGTTGAAGCATTGCTGGAACTGCAGATGCCACTGAAACGCTTCGTCTTCATCAGCTCCCTCAGCGTCTTCGGCGCTATCCGCGAAAAGCAACCCTATGAGGAGATACGTGAGACGGATACGCCTCAACCCAACACAGAGTACGGACGGAGCAAACTAGCAGCCGAGCAGTTCCTTGAAACGCTACACTCTACACTTCCATGGGTCATTCTCCGTCCCACGGGCGTCTATGGACCGCGCGAGAAAGACTACTTCCTCATGGCGCAGAGCATCAAACAGCATACGGACTTTGCCGTGGGCTTCAAGCGTCAGGACATCACCTTCGTCTATGTCAGCGACGTTGTGCAAGCTGTCTTCTTGGCCTTAGAGAAAGGGCAGGCTGGCCGTAAGTACTTCCTCTCCGACGGCGAAGTGTACCAGTCGACGACGTTCAGCGACCTCATTCATGAGGAGTTGGGACGTCCCTGGTGGATACGCATCACGGCTCCCGTCTGGGTGCTCCGTGTGGTAACGTTCTTTGGTGAGTATATCGGCCGTATGACTGGCAAGGTAACGGCATTGAACAATGACAAGTTCAACATCCTGCGCCAGCGCAACTGGCGTTGCGACATTGAGCCTGCCCGCCGCGAACTGGGCTATGAGCCGAGAGTGCAACTGAAGGAAGGCGTCCACCGCGCCATCAGCTGGTATCTGGAGAACAAGTGGTTATAATCTGCAAAGACGTGAAAGCAATAAGATATCTCTTTGAACTAAAGGCCAAACCCGTCAAGGGACTGCTGGCAGTAGAGTGGGTTGTTCTGGGCTATACGCTACTGACGCTCCTCCTGATGCTGTTCACCTTTACCAAGGTCCACAACCCCGTGTCGATGTTTGTTGGACGTGTGCAGGCCGTTGCCATCACCCTGGCCTTGTGGGGCGTCTACCGTATGCTGCCCTGTCGCCTAACCCACTTTGCACGCATCGGTGTCCAGCTGGCACTCCTGAGCTGGTGGTACCCCGATACCTACGAGTTCAACCGTATGTTCGCCAACCTCGACCACCTCTTTGCTGGCTACGAGCAGGCGCTCTTCGGCTGTCAACCGGCACTGACCTTTGCTCAAGAGTGGAGTCACCCCGTGTGGAGCGAGCTGATGCATCTGGGCTACTCCAGCTACTACCCTCTTATCGTGCTGGTGATGCTATTCTACTTTTTCTGTCGCTACGATCACTTCAACCGTACGGCGTTCATCATCCTCACATCCTTCTTCATCTACTACGTCATCTTTATCTTCTTGCCCGTTGCCGGACCGCAGTACTACTATGTAGCAGCAGGTACCGACAACATCGCCGCAGGCATTTTCCCCGACTTAGGCTATTACTTTGCCAACCATCAGGAGATGGTGACCTTGCCTGGCTGGAAGGACGGATTCTTCTACGATCTGGTCATCAAGGCCCATGAAGCCGGCGAGCGCCCCACGGCGGCGTTCCCCAGTAGTCACGTTGGCATCACCACCGTCCTGCTACTGCTGGCCTGGTCGTCAGGCTCACGTCGTCTGTTCTTTGTCGTACTGCCGCTGTTCGTGCTGATGTGCCTGGCAACGTTCTATATTCAAGCCCACTACGTCATCGACGTCTTTGGCGGACTTGTCTCCGGCGTTGTCTTCTACTACGCGCTCCTGACTATATATAATAAGGTGAAGCTGACCTAAGGACACAAAAAAAGGATCTCCGCTGAGATCCAACCTTTGTTAACCTTAAATCTAATACTATGAAAAACACGTTGCAAAGTTACGCACTTTTTCGGAATATGCAAGTATTTGGCATAAGAAAAAGTGTTTTATGTACACTTTCTTGACCTAAATCAAGGTTTTTGCTATCTATAGTTGTCAAAATCAGTAGAAAAAATGAGTAACGGCAACATTTTTTCGCGCCGAAATTTGCATTGTTCGAAAAAATAGCTTACCTTTGCCCCTGAAAAACAAAAAGGCTAAGATATGAGGATTCCGACGAATGTAAAGTCGGGATTCTTCTTTTTTAGTCTCTCGAATTTCAATAAGGACAAAACAAAAAAATTAAAAAAGGAAATATCATGGCATACATGTCACAAGAAGGCTACGACAAACTGATAGCCGAACTACAGTATCTGGAGGGCGTAGAACGTCCGAAGGCATCGGCCGCCATCGCAGAAGCACGCGATAAGGGCGACCTCAGTGAGAACAGCGAGTACGACGCCGCCAAAGAGGCACAGGGTCATCTCGAGGCAAAAATCAATCAGCTCAAGCTGGCCATATCGGAAGCAAAAATCGTTGACACCTCGCGTCTGAGCAGCGATTCGGTGCAGATTCTGTCGAAGGTGGAAATGACCAATTTGGCCAATAAGGCCAAAATGACATATACCATCGTCAGCGAGAGCGAGGCCAACCTGCGTGAGGGAAAAATCTCTATCACCACGCCTATTGCTCAGGGTCTGCTGAACCACAAGGTCGGCGAGGAGGTAGAAATCAAGATTCCCCGTGGTACGGTAAAACTGCGCATCGATAAAATTACCGTCGGCTAAACCAATAGTAAAAAGTAAATTGTCAAATAGCAAATAACCAAGATGGACATCTTTTCAAGAATCGCCGCTGGCGAAATACCCAGCTACAAATGTGCCGAGGACGAACAATTCTATGCCTTCCTCGACATTAACCCTGTGGGCAAGGGCCACACGTTAGTCATCCCACGCCGCGAAGTAGACTATATCTTTGACATGGAAGACGAAGAGATAGCCGCTTTTCAGGTCTTTGCCAAGAAGGTAGCCAAAGCCATCAAGAGTGCCTTCCCTTGCCGCAAGGTAGCTCAGGTGGTGCTCGGATTGGAGGTACCTCACGCACACATCCATCTCATCCCCATGAACAGCGAGGCCGATGTCGACTTCCGTCGCGAAAAGCTGACACTCTCAGAGGATGAGTTCAAGGAGATAGCCTCAAAGATTTACACAGAATTTAAGAAGCAGTAGCCCCAGGGCCACTGCTTCTCTTCTTTAGATAAAGTCTTCACCGTATTTGATGCCGACCTCGTTGGCATATTTCTTGACTAGAGCCGACGAGTCGCCTTTCTTGCAAATCATCAGCACATTGTCCTGGTCAGCCACGATATAGCCGTCCAGTCCGCTGATGACCCCCAGTTTGCCCTTCGTCAGCTTGATGATATTGTTGCAGCACTGGTCAAGCAGCACCTCCGAGTCGATGATGACATTGTCCTCCTGTCCTTTCTGCATACACTCATAGATGCTGTGCCACGTACCGAGGTCAGCCCATCCGAAGTCGCACATCATCACATACACGTTTTCCGAACGTTCCAGGATACCATAGTCCAGCGAAATGTTGGGATAGGACGGATAGTACGTCTTCACAAAGTCCAGCTCCTCCTCCAGCGACTGGTCGTCACGGATGTGATCCAGACGGTGTGATAACTCAGGGAAGAGATTCAGGAATACCTCTCGCAGATGGCGCACGTTAGCCAGATAGATACCGGTGTTCCAGTAGAACTCGCCACTCTCCATAAAGATATTGGCAAACTCCCGTTCTGGTTTCTCGGTAAACGACTGCACCTTAAAAACATCCGGCAGCTCCGTCTGCTCGCCCAACTGAATATAACCATAGCCTGGTTCAGGACGGGTGGGAATCACGCCTAACGTAAGCAGGATGTTGTGAGTAGCCACAAACTGTAGCCCTTCTAGTATATTTTTCTGGAATGCCTCCTCGTTGAGCACCAGCTGGTCTGACGGTGTAACAACGATGTTTGCCTCGGGACCATGCTCGCGCCTGATGCGTCGTCCCGCCCACGCCACGCTCGGAGCCGTGTTCCGATTGACCGGCTCTACCAATATATTGTCCTGCGGCAGGTCGGGCAGCTGTTCCTTGGCCAGTTGCAGATACTCCTGACACGTACAAACATAGATATTGTTCTTTGGTATTATTTTGACAAAGCGGTCGTAGGTCGTCTGCAGCTGCGTTCGCCCCGTACCGAAGAAGTCCATAAACTGTTTTGGCATGCTCACCCTGCTCGACGGCCACAGACGTTTGCCCTTTCCGCCAGCCAGGATGACGCAGAAATTGTTTGAGCTATTTTCCATTTGTTTAGCGTTAGTCATATGTTTTTCGGGTACGAAGTTACATAATAATACTGAGACAAGCAAGTATTTTTCAGTTTTTTTACTGTTTTCTTTGCCAGTTCCAAAAATCTTAGTAACTTTGCACCGCTTTTTGAGGCCCAGATGGCGGAATCGGTAGACGCGCTGGTCTCAAACACCAGTGGGGCAACCCGTGCCGGTTCGACCCCGGCTCTGGGTACAAGGCTTTAAAAGCAGAGGTGCTGTAAGACAACAACTTACGGCACTTTTTTGTTAGTATATCGGAAAGTCCTCGATAAGGTTGATTTCCGGCATGCCGCCTTCGGGCGTCCCAACGACGGTCACCACGTCGAGCCTGACGCTGTTGTAGACGTTCTTGCACTTCACATAGTGGTTCATGGAGGCGCGCAGGCTGCGCAGCTTCATGTAGTCAATCGCTTCCTCCGGTTCTCCGAACACGCGGTCGCGTCGCGTCTTGACCTCCACGAAGACCACCACATCGCCGTCTATGGCAATAATGTCGATGTCGCGATGACCAGACTTCCAGTCGCGTTCGATGATGACGTAGCCTTTTTGCCGCAAATAAGCTGCCGCCATCTCCTCGCCCCATGTGCCTAATTCGTTGTGTTTTGCCATAGTCTTATTTAATATTTGGGTACAAAGTTACAAAAAAACGATGAAACTGGAACAATATTCATAATTAATTGCTATCTTTGTCGCGGAAATACCAAACAAAAAACCTTATGCTTATGAAACATTTTATACTTTCGATGATGGCTATGGCCCTTTGCACCGCAGCTGGGGCACAAACAAAAGTGACAACCCTCAACGCCAATGCTACTAAGCTGAACGTAGAACAATTGCAGAACAGCGAACAGACGGTACAACTGAACCGATACCTTTTCGCCGGCTATAACACGCTATGCCTGCCTGTATCACTCACGGCTGAACAGCTGGCTGCCGCTGCCAAGGACTTGAGACTTGAGCGCATGGTAGCCATCAAGCAAGTGGATAGCGACCTCAACCTATGCTTTGTCGATTGTACAGCTGATGGCCTACAGGCTGGTGTTCCTTACTTAGTATACTCGCCCACGAAGCAATATCTGCGCATAAAAACCGGTGGTTACATGAATGCAGATACGTCTCTGAAGCCTGTACGCCTAGGCGATGATAACGGCAATGAGGTAACATTCAGCAGCAGTTGGGAGCTGGTGAAGGAAAAGGGTCGCTACGGTATTCCCGCCCAGCAGCCGGTGACCCCCTTAGAGAGCGTACTCATTAAGACTGATGCAGACAAAAACTTCCTCCCCACCCGATGCGGTTTCGTCTGGAATCAGCAGGCTTTCTCAGCACGTGAATTAAAAATCCAGCACTTCACTGATATGGGCGCTGTAACAGCCATTACCGCTATCAAGACAACGAAGGATACTGGAAGATACGGTCTCAACGGACAGAAACTTAACAGCCAGAAGAAAGGTATTACCATCACAAACGGCAAAAAGATTGTCGTGAAGTAATTGGATTAATTCTTCTAAGTCGTTTAAGGCTGTAAACCCTGCCACTATTGACAGAGTTTACAGCCTTTACATTTATTCAGTTCACCACGGAAACGCTTCTCCACCAGATAGTGCAGGCGGTCGCGTAGCGGCTCCAACTGCATCTTGTCAATGACCTCATTGATGAAAGCATTCTGCAACAAGACCTTAGCCTCTTCCACTGAAATGCCACGCTGCCGCATATAGAACAGGGCAGCATCGTTGAGCTGACCTACAGTCGAGCCGTGAGCACACTTCACATCGTCAGCATAAATCTCCAACATCGGCTGGGTGTACATATGAGCCTCCTTTGTGGCCGACAGATTCTGGTTTGTCATCTGCGATATCGTCTTCTGAGCCCCTTGCTCTACAAGTACGCGGCCGGCAAATGCGCCAGTGGCCTTATCATCAAGCACATATTTATAGAGTTCGCTCGATGTGCAATGGGAAACACGATGAGTTAGCAGCGTGTTATTGTCAACATGCTGCTGTTTGTCGGCAATAACACAGCCATAACACTGGCATTCAGCGCCCTCACCTGAAAAAGTAAGGTCTAACTTATTACGTGTCGTGCCATTATGGAGCGTGATAACATTATGATTCACGCGACTATTAGCCTGCTGATCAATATAGACATTACTAATGCGGACATTCTTATGATGAGTCTCCTCCATGCAGTAGAGATCAAGCGACGCATTCTCGCCGACATAGGCCTCAATAACCTGTGTCGTCAGGAAGCGACGATCGTCAGCAGCATGATCACAAAAGAGCATTTTTATTTCAGCTCCCTCTTCGAGTACAATCAGCACGCGACGATTCACCATCAGATCAACGTCACTACGCAGGATATTGATAACCTGAATGGCGCGGTCGACCTTCACGTTCTTTGGCACATAGACGAAGAGACCGTCCTGCGCTAGCATGGTATTGAGAGCAGTGATGCCATCGTCAGAGGTCTTTGCCTGCTTGGCATAATAGCGCGCAGCCTGCTCAGGAAAATCCTTCAACGAACCGATGATGACACCATTGGGCAGACTGCCCTTGGGCTTGTCATCGTGATAAAACATATCGTTCACCACGAAATAGAGGCTTGTCGAGAGGTTGGGCACGTCGCAATGGAAAGCCTCGTAAGGGTTGACGGGAATCGGCAGGCGCTGCAAGTTCAGACCGTAGTCGGGCTCAAAGAGCTTCTGCATGTCAGTGTACTTGTAGCGCTCCACCTTTTTCGACGGGAAGCCCTGAGTCTGGAAATGCTCAAAGGCCTCGTCGCGCACGGCGTTCATCACGTCGTTACTGTGCTCGCAGATCATTCCGCGTGCCTGCTTATATAAATCAATGTATTGCTGCTCGCTACCCATTATCAATTATCATTTATCATTTTTCATCTAGGGCGCAGCCCGCTTACTCTTCACCGATTTCTTCCTTAATCCAGTCGTAGCCATGCTCCTGAATCTCTACAGCCAGCTCAGGACCTCCAGTCTTCACGATACGTCCCTTGTAAAGCACATGGACAAACTGCGGACGAATCATCTCCAGCAGACGGTCGTAGTGGGTAATGACGATACATGAAGTCTCTGGTGTCATCAGCTTGTTCACTCCCTCAGCCACAATTCGCATGGCATCGACATCCAGACCAGAGTCCGTCTCGTCAAGAATACTCAACTTCGGCTCCAGCATAGCCATCTGGAAAATCTCATTGCGCTTCTTCTCGCCACCGCTGAAACCCTCGTTGACCGAGCGGTTAGCCAACTTTGAGTCAAGCTCCACCACCTTACGCTTCTCGCGCATCAGTTTCAGGAACTCTGCAGCATTCATCGGCTCCAGTCCCTGCGCCTTGCGCTTTTCATTGATGGCAGCTTTCATGAAGTTGGTCATACTGACGCCTGGAATCTCCACTGGATACTGAAATGACAAGAACAAGCCTTCATGTGCGCGATCCTCAGGTTTCATTTCCAGTAGGTTCTTGCCATTGAACCATGCTTCGCCCTCAGTCACCTCGTAAAGCGGATTGCCCACCAGCACAGCACTCAGCGTTGACTTGCCTGAACCGTTGGGCCCCATGATGGCATGAGTCTCACCGTCACGAATCACCAGGTTGATACCTTTTAATATCTCTTTCTCGCCTATCTTGGCGTGTAGATTTTTGACTTCTAACATCTATTTATTTGACAATTTACTATTTGACAATTTAGCCCACCGTACCCTCAAGAGACACTGAGAGCAGCTTCTGAGCCTCAACGGCAAACTCCATCGGCAGTTTCTGCAACACTTCTTTCGCATAGCCGTTAACGATGAGACCTACAGCCTGCTCTGTCGGTATACCACGCTGATTGCAGTAGAAAAGCTGATCCTCCGAAATCTTCGACGTCGTGGCCTCGTGTTCAAAGACTGCCGTGTCATTCTTCACGTCCATATAGGGGAAGGTATGGGCGCCGCAGTTGGAACCCAACAACAGGGAATCGCACGAGGAGTAGTTGCGCGCATTGTCGGCTGTAGCAGCAGCACGTACCAATCCGCGATATGAGTTCTGAGAATGGCCGGCAGAGATACCCTTCGAGATAATGGTCGACTTGGTGTTCTTACCAATGTGAATCATCTT
>Ga0247608_10008479_pt1 | contig 10379 bp, 10 predicted proteins | sample 176DNAGHGlowgp2_FD_193490 | JGI IMG/M metagenome (GOLD analysis project Ga0247608, IMG submission 193490) | Sheep rumen microbial communities from Palmerston North, Manawatu-Wanganui, New Zealand - 1766 DNA GHGlow gp2 | ecosystem: Host-associated > Mammals > Digestive system > Stomach > Rumen ... | reverse complement strand
TACTAGATAATTTGTTTAGTGATTAAAAACTTTGTGTTAATTGTCCCACAATCGAATGTTATGTAAAGTGTTACATATATTATGTTGTTGTTTGAGAAAATAATAATGTGATAAGAGAGAATCTCATAATTGATTTTTTTTAATTAGTTAGGTATTATGTTATTTTTTCTTTACCTTTATAGTTTGTGAAAATAATATTGGTAATTTTAGTGACTTATTCACACCAATACCTTGTCGTCATTGCTTGTGAAAGTAGTGGCGATTTCTAAACTGCTCTATGATGTAGTGATAACACGACAGATTTTGGTTCTGTAGTCATTGGTTTGAATCCGATTAGCGCAACTAACTTAAATATTAATATCATGGACGATAAAGTTATTCAACATAGTATTGATGTTGCCATTGTTAATCTTAAAAGATTAAATACTCTTAGGTTACAACGCAAACTTAATAAGAAAACATGGCAAGAATTCTTTCTTTATAAAGCTATTCTTAAAGCTAATGACACTGGTATTTATACTGATGAAGTTAGAAAGATAGTGTATAACGAGAAGTAATACAACAACTCTTCTACGGGGGAGCTAATATAAACTTAATTATTAATTTTTTAAACGATTGTAAAATGAGTAGAAAACATGACGAAAATCGTGACTTACGTTCGTTTGCAAGACTCGGACGAGTAAATTATGGTGATAAAACTTTAGTAGCAAGTAAAAGTGCTACTATTGGTATTCATCTTCTCGGTAAGATTGATTATCTTACCAAATATTGTGGCTGGAGCTTTTACTATAACAATGATGTAAAACCCGAGCCTCAAAACCAATCTTCTGATGTAGATGTTAAAGTAAAGAAAGAAGTTCATAAACTTACAAACAAAAAGAAATGAACAACTTAAAATTTACTTTAGGCATAGTTGTTCCTAAACGAAAGGAAAGTGCTAGAACAACTAGAGATAGCAAGCTTATAAAAGCTACTGTAGTTGAAGAAGATGGAACATACAAAGCTTTAGTAGAATTAGATGGAAATGGAACTGATTTTAAAATTTATCCATTTACAGAAGATTCTTGGTCTTTAGTTGGAAGAGAAAACGTCTTTACGAGAACTAAAGATAAGAATGGCAAAGTATGTAGAATCATTAGGGATAGGTTTAAGGCTAAATTTATGCCTGGACTTCCTGAACAATACACTCCTTTTGCTCCTAATTGGACTATTAAAGGTTATATTGTTAAAGAAAACTTTATTAAAAAATTTCAGTTTAAAGATTTAGTTGGTATTGAAGGTTATTCTATTAAAGCAATGACTCCTGATATGTAAAATGAATATTGTACCTATAAATAACAATAACAAATCGGATACTTCTAGATTTACAAATGACCAAAAAAGTGCTTATAAGGATTTATTAGAATTTATTGATAGTCCTTTTAATCCTAAAGATTACAAAAGAGCTTTGATTGGTGCTGCTGGAACTGGTAAAACTTTTCTTGTTAAAGCATTAATTTTAGATAGTTCTTTATCACATTCTTTAATTGGTTTAAGTGCTCCTACACATAAAGCTTGTAGAGTACTTGGAGAAAGTATCCGTATACAAGGTATTAAAGTTTCTACTATCCAATCAGATTTAGGTCTTCGTCTTAATTTTGATATTGAGAAATTTGACCCTAATAATCCTCCTTTTGACCCAAAAGGTAAGATTAAGATAGGAAATTATAAACTTTATATCGTTGATGAAGCTTCTATGATAAATAGAGGCTTATGTTCTTTTCTTGAAAAAACTTGTGTTTCCAATAAATGTAAAATTATTTATATTGGAGATGCTTCTCAGCTTGCGCCTGTAGGTGAAAAATACTCAGCTGCTTTTAGAGGAGTTAAAGCAAGTACTTTGAAAGAAATTGTGCGACAAGGAGATAACAATCCGATAAGTTATCTTCTTGAACTTCTTCGTTGGGATATTGAACATAAATCTTATGAATTTTTAAAATATATTCAAAGAGTTCCTTGCAGATTCAATGATGACTATACAAAAGGTTATCAAGTTTGTTCTCCAAAGAACTTTAATGAGGTTGTTTATAATAATTTCAACGATGAAGAATTAACTCGTAATGTTGACTACGCTAAAGTAATTGCATATACAAATAATGCAGTTAGTGCTTGGAATAAATTTATTAGAAACAATATAATAGCAGATTCTTCTATATCGGTTATTACAAAAAATGACTTGATAATTAGTTATACTACTATTGTAAATGCTTTTAATGAATGTATTATCAAAAACTCAGAAGAGTATATTATCAACGATATTGTAAATTATGTTGATGCTAAATATAAACTGAGAGGTTTTATGATAAAATTCCAAGCTATTCATGGCGGTGACATAACTACTCCTCTGTTTGTATTAGACCATTCAGACCTTTTTTCTATTAACAAATATGTTAAGATAAGTAATGATTTGATTCAATCTGCAAAATCTGCTCGTGCTACTACTAAAGCACAAAAATGGAGAGATTATTTTGCATTTAAAGAAACATATTTATTGCTTACTAATATAATCGGTTCCGATGGTAAAATCATATTTGGCAGAGATTTAGATTATGGTTTTTCTCTTACTTCTCATAAAAGTCAAGGTTCAACCTTTGACACTTCTTTAGTTGACGTAAATGATATGATTTATAATAAAATGGGTCAACCATATACTGATGCAGAAGAAGTTAACAGAAGACTATATGTTGCTTGTAGCAGAGCAAAAAACAAACTTTATTTAAAATTTGGAAGATAAATATTATGAATACTAAAAAACAAAATAGCAGAATTAGACGCCGTAATAAGTGTGGTTATACTGGTGCTGGAACAGGTCATATGATTGACAAGAAAGGCTTTGTTCAGTCTTATACTAGCATAAAAGCTAGTAAAGGAGATATGGGTGATTACAATGACCCTGAACAAAATCATAAAGCAGCTGATTATAAAGCAGCCAAAGATAGACGTTCACGTCTTGGTTATGAAGTTCCTGGATTTAAGTTTGACGAAAAAGGAAATGTAATTGGATATTACAAAGGTAAAAATAGACAATATAGTAAGAAATTTGCTGATAATCATCAAAGACTATGATTAAATCTTATGCTATGGACGTTGAAATTTTTCCTAATCTGTTCAGCGTTACATTTGTAGATGTTCAAGATTACATGAAAACATTTGCTGATTGTAATGGTGCTTTGACGGAAAACATTTCTGTAGCTGAGATTAAATCTAGGTTAAATAGTATCAAATCCAAAATCTTTTGGATTAGTGATAAAAATGATAGTCAACTTCTTGAGCTTGCAGCTTTCATAAATGGGCTGCAAGCTTATTATGATACTAAAACTGACGATGAAGGCAAAGTCTATCAAATTCCTGTTAGAACTGACCTTTTTGGTTTTAATAATCAAGGCTATGATGATTTAATGATTAAAGGGTTTATGATGCACTTTAATCGTTTTGATACTACTAAAGCTCTTATTAAATATTTATATAATCTTAGTAAAAAGATAATTGATTTACAAAATGATAAAGAAACATTTTATAACGATAAAGAAATAGACTTACTTAGACATTATAGATTACCGTATGCAACGGTTGACCTTCAACAAGTTTATGGTCTGCATTCTGCAAGTGTTGTAGTAGATAAAGAAGGAAACAGAAATAAATTTGGAAAAAGTCTTAAACAAACTTCAATTAATCTTAAATGGCATGAATTGCTTGATTTTAAACTTCCTCCAATAGATGAAGAAGAATATGAAGCATATTGGAAATATAATGAACATTATCGTGGTATGTCACTTGCTCAAATTAATGAACTTGTTACAAACGATTTTGACCGTTATATTCTTCCAAAGTATATCGAGCCAATGTTATATTATAACAAAAATGATGTATTTTTAGTTTGTGAAATTGCAAGACAAAAACCAGATGAAATAAAACTTCGATATGCTATCAGTTCAGCATTTAATATAAATGTACTTTGTAGTGCAAGAGCAAATATTGCTGACAAACTTACTACTACATTTTATGCTAAACTTAGCGGATTACAACCTAAACAATTTGAAAAACTTCGTACTGAGCGAACACGTCTAAGTTTTAACAAAATTATATTTCCTCACATAAGATTTAAAACAAAAGAACTTCAAGATTTACTTGAAGATATGAAAAAAGTTTATGTATATCATACAACAAAAGACGATTTTTGTAGAGAAATTACTTTCTATGGTACTACATACACTCTTGCTTGTGGAGGAATTCATACTAAAGACGTTCCTGTTATTCTAAAGTCCAACGACGAATATACTTACATACATTTTGATTATAATAGTTATTATCCTTCTATAATGATTTCTTACGAAATTTCTCCAAAACATCTTATAAAGAAAATATTTGTAGATATGGTGAGATTTTTTCGTGATACTCGTGTTAAATGTAAACATACTAAAGACTCTGATGGATTTGTTATTGAAGGAGTTCCTAACAAGATTGCTGCTGAAGCATTAAAAATTGTAATCAATAGTATTTATGGTAAATTTGGTTCTGAGTTGTTCTTTCTTTATGATAGATTTGCTCAACTTCAAGTTACCATAAATGGTCAACTTATGACAATGACTCTTGTTGAAGAATTAGAGCTAAATGGTATTCATGTAATTAGTGCAAACACTGATGGTATTGTCATTAAACTTCCAAAAGACAAATTGGAAATATTTAATGATATAACCAAAAGATGGAATGAAACTAATAAAATGGGTGCAGATAGTGAAGATTATAAAGCATACATTGCCAGAGATGTAAACAACTATTTTGCTGTATGGACTGATAATAAAGTAGATGCTAAAGGAGATTTAGACCCTAAGCAATACATTAAAGATTTGAAAAAAGGTTATGATATGCCTATTGTTGCAAAAGCTGTCTTTGAATATTTATATAACAATGTTCCTGTAATGGACACGCTTCATAAACATAAAGACATTCTTGACTTTTGTAAAACTCAGAACGTAGGAAGACAATTTGAAGTAGTTTATGATGAAGTTAAAAATGGAAAGATTACAACAGTACATTCACAACGTCATGTAAGGTTCTATGTTTCTACTAAAGGCGTGGTAATTCAAAAAGAAAACGTAAATGACCATAAACGTAGTAAACTTGCATCTGGTTTGCCTGTTGTAATTCTTAATTCTCTCGATGACAAACCTATAGAAGAAAGAATGATAGACTATGCTTATTATTATAGAGAGGCATATAAAATAATAAATCCCATAAAATTAAGTATTAGTCCTACAACTAAAGCTAATTCTTCAAAAGGTATTAGAAGCGGAAAGTTACTTCTAAGAAAATATAGTAATGACTTTCTTACTTTGTTTGATGAAAAAGATTTTTAACGACTAATTATGGATGCTAATGAGTTGTTTGATAAAGCTGGTATTAGCTGGAGAAATAATAAAGGAATAGGTACTGCATTTGTTCCTTCTCCTCTAAACGACAAAGTATTAGTTTATAACATATTAGCTAAAGTTTATAGTAAAAACGATAAAGCTACAACTATAATTATAACTAATTCTTTTACTGAAAGAACAGAACTTATTGAATTTATAACACATACAGATGATGAAGAAAATAATGTAGAGTTTAAAAAACTTATTGATTCTAAAAATATTAGAATATTTACTAGTAAATTCTTTATAACTAGTAAATGGTGGACTATAACAAATCTTTGTATTGTTTATAGACCAGAAGAATATAATGTTACTATAATGGATTATTTAAATACTTGTAAGTTTAAACTTGTAGTATTGAGTAAACTGTTAAGTAATGTTTCTGATAATTCTAAACTTTATAAAGTTTGTCCTCTCTTAGATTGTTTTCAACAAGCTGAATTGGATGAATTACGAGTTAGCTCCCCCGTAGAAGATATGTGGATAGATGTAACAATAGATGAAGAAAGTGAAACTTGGAAACTATATAAATATTATAGTGATTATATTACTACTTCTCTTAATATTTTTGGAAGTTTTGATGTTATGCAACAAGCCCGCATGGGTAACGCTAGCTTAAATATATCTGCTGCTTCTATTTGTGCTAAAATTGCACAAGAAAATGGATGGAATGAACATCTAGATATGAATTACGAATTTAACGTAAAAATAGATGAACTTTATAATCCTAACAATTTGCACGATAGAGCAACACAAACTTATGAAGCTATAAGAAATAGAGGTAATCTTGTAACTGATTATAGTGGTAAATTAGATAAAGTTCTTGAAATAGTTAAAGAACATAATGAAGAGAAAATATTAATTATAAACAAACGTGGTGAATTTGCAACTAAAGTATGTAATTTCATAAACGAATATTCAGAAACTGAAATTTGTGGAAATTATCATAATAAAGTTGATGATATTCCTGCGGTTGACGAAGATAACAATCCTGTCTTTATAAAAAGCGGTAAAGAAAAAGGAAAAAGAAAGTCTATGGGCTATAAAGCACAAATGACTATGAATGAACGTAAATTTAATCTTGGAAAACTTAGATGTCTTAGTATGTCTAATGCTCCTGATAAATCTCTGAATGTAACTGCTGATATAGTTATTATAACATCTCCGTTATGCGAAGATATAAAATCTTATCTTTATAGATTTACTAATATTCGATTTACAGATAATAAAATAAAATTATTTTCCATATTTTGTAGAAATACGATAGAGGAACAAAAGCTGTTTAATAAGTCGGTGCAAGACACGCACAAAATTGTTAATAAAGATGAAATAATGGCTAATAGCAAAAATAATTTTGATTTTATTATTGCAGATTGAAATATTTTTTGTATCTTTGTAATGAATTAAAAAGCTCTGTGAAATAATGGACAAATCTAAAGGTAATGAAAGTAATAGCAACAGTGCAGTTGCTATTAGACACCATGATGTTACTACAGGTCTTAAAGTTCTTAATCTTCTAGATGAAAAACAACTTGCTGCTGCTGAGTTATTTCTAAAGAAGATTATTGCAACAGATAAAGGTGGAGTTAAAAGTGTTAATGAGGGTTTAGCAATCCTTATGAGAGCGCAAGATTTGCAACTACCTTTTTCTACTTGTATTGAACATATCCACGTTGTAAGTGGAAAGACTGTTGCTGATATTCATATTATAAAGTCGTTATTATCGAGGGCAGGAGTAACTTGGGATTGCACAAAAGATTATACTCCTCAGTATCAGTATACTGACGGTAATACGATTTATAATGAAACACAACTTCCAGATTATTGTGTTAGGTGTCGTACTAGCGCAGAAGCAATAAAAGTTAACAGTGCTGATGAAGAAAAAATAGGAGTTTATCCTGTTAAATGGTATGCTGACCTAAGTGGAAAAAAGTATAATGAATTTCAAATTAGTGACAAATGTGTTAAAGCTATTAATGTTACTCAAGCTCAGAAACTTAAACAAGAAGGGAAATTTCCTATTATTAGGATTCCTGCCGTTCCTATTGACTTTGTGACTGAATATAAATTTATCAGATATAAACGCATACTTGATAAGACAGTTGAAATAACTGCTACAAGTCATTTCAGTTATAGTGAGGCAATCTCTGCTGGTTTCTTTGAAAAAGATACTTATAAGAAATATGCTAGAATAATGATTGGTCATAGAGCATTTACTCTTGGAGCAAGAGATATTGCTAGTGATGTTCTAATGGGTTGTTTAGAAGAAACAGAAAACGCTATTATTAATGGTACTATTGATAATACTTTAGAAAATTATCAAGATAGTATCATAAATAAAGCAGAATACGAAGAAATTAACGAAAACGAGTAAGTAATTACTCATATTTTTATTATCATTTTATTATTAATCTTTAAAATTTTACAACTATGGCTATTAAAGGTCTAAAATTTAGTATTAACGCTCTTCAGGCAGGTCAGAAATCTTCAATTCTTAATGCTACTCCTCAAATCATTGCGAAAAGTACTGCTGGTCAATTTACAATTACATCTCCTGTTAGTAAGGCATTGAATATTGCCGCTGGTGAGAATGTAATGTTCTTCAACAACTTGAATGGTATCGAAGCAATGATTCAGGCTGCTCCTCAGGAATTGCTTGATTATTGTGCTGAGAATGGTTGGGACATTAATACTGCTGAAGGTAAAGATGCTTTGATTAAGGAACAACTTCAGTATTATATTGCTAAGGGTGTTCTTCTGTATAAGCGTAATGGTGAGCAGGTTCTTGGTACAGTTCGTGTAACTAAGGAAGAGAAAGCTGCTTATCTTGCAGAACACGCTGAGGAACTCATTGCTGGTTTGACAGATGAAGAGAAGGCTAATCTTGCTGAAGCAAAGGGTCTTGAAGAATATGACGATGTAGCTCTTGCTTCTGCTCTTACTCCAGACGATGTTCCTTCTCCAACATTCCACGCTGCTAGTGGTTCTAAGACTGCTGCTACTGCAAATGCTACTGGTATTGGTCTTCAGTTGAACTTTACTGATACTGCTATTTGGGATGCTCTCAAGGCAGACTTAGGTGAAGATAAGACTAATAAGAATCGTTACTTTGATGTTAAGCTTACTGAACCTGAAGAGGTTGAGTTTAATAACGGTAAAGAAACTGTAAAAGTACTTGCTTATCCTATCGAGTTCGTAGAAGATAAAGAACCTATGGCTCGTGGAAAGAAAGTAGAAGACTAAACTTTAGTTTGTCCTATTATGGGAGGTTCTCGACCTAGAGTTCCTCCCACTTATTGTCTTTTTAATTTAATATTATAATTATGGCAAAAGAAACTAATAATACAGAACCAAAAAAACTTCATAGAGGAGTAAGTAATGAAATGCAAGCTACATCACAGCTTCGTTTTCATGAAAAATATGCAGCCCCAAACAGACTATTTTTAGCACATCTTCATAATGTCAGCGTTAAATGGAGTATAAATGCTGATGGTAAACAATTTACTGGAGAACGTGTTCCTCGTCTTGAGTTTGAATTTGCATCTAACACAAAGGATGCTACTCAAATGAGGCACGTTTATCATTTACTTTATCCTGTTGAAAGTAACGTAAATACTATTCCAGGTGGTAAGGAAGATTGGAAAGTAAATCAAGTTATGAAGTTTATTAAGCATGTACTTGACGTTTACTATCTGAAAGGTCGTCCATTAACAGCTGAAGAAGAAGATGCTTTATCTCTTACTTTCTGTGACTTCGATGAAGACAATAATTATGTTCCAGTAGAAGTAGAAGATGTTATTAATGGTTATGCTACTTTGTTTAACAATGTTGCTGCTATCATGAACGGTACTTTTGGTATTAAAGAAGGAGAAACTCCAAAGCCTTGTTATCGTGATGAAAATGGTAAATATATTAAGGTTTGGATTAAACTTCTCCGTCATAAGAAAGTTAGAGGAGAATGGAAGTCTGTCAGTCAGAATGGTGATTTAGCTTTCGACCCATTTGTAGGTACAGGTCTTATTGAGCCTTTTGTACAAGGTAAAGAGCCTACTATCATTAGTGTTGACGATAGCAAAGAGTCTATTACTCCTAAAGAAGTTAAGAAGACTCCCACTATTCCTGGCGATATTGCTGGCGGTGTTATGGCAGGCGGTGCTCCTATGTTAGGTGCTACAGCAGGTAGTGCTTTTAATGATGCTGGAGTAGACGATATGCCTTTCTAAGTAATTAATTAAACACGTCACTCTAAGGTTAATGTTCATATAGGCTAGTCTTATACTCATAAGGCTAGCCTTCTTTATTGACTTAATAATATGCGTAGAACAATAAACACTGCTAACCTAACAAAAGATTATATTGAATCTAAAATCAGTCAGGAATCTATAGTTTCTAAATATTTAGACATTCCTATTGAAACTGTACAAAACTGTATAGAACATAATACTCTAATTACTTCTGTTTTTAGAGATGATGATACTAACGGTAGTATGGGGATTCAATATAATGCCAAAGGAAGACTTAAAGTTCGTGATTTTGGAGGATTTGGATTTTTTGAAGATGTTTATGGTGTTGTAGCTTATGTATTGAGTCTTGCTTACGAAAGAAAAATCGAAACTGCTAATAAACAAGATTTCTATTTTGTTCTAAAGCACATAGCTTATACATTTAGTGATGTTATTGATGGCAAAACTGTTGACCCTAATCTACAACCTTTAATTACTAATGCAATAGCTAAAGGAAAAAATAGAAAAGCTATAATAGATATTGTAGCTAGAAGTTGGAACAAATATGATAAAGATATATGGGAAAGATGGGGTGTTAGTCTTAATTATCTAAATACTCATTTTGTAATTCCTGTAGACCAATATTATATAAACAGAACTGTTGATACTGAACCTAAATATTATTATAAAGCTAAAGACCCATGTT
>Ga0247608_10008478_pt1 | contig 10379 bp, 9 predicted proteins | sample 176DNAGHGlowgp2_FD_193490 | JGI IMG/M metagenome (GOLD analysis project Ga0247608, IMG submission 193490) | Sheep rumen microbial communities from Palmerston North, Manawatu-Wanganui, New Zealand - 1766 DNA GHGlow gp2 | ecosystem: Host-associated > Mammals > Digestive system > Stomach > Rumen ... | reverse complement strand
ATGTCTTGTTGTAATCAAATTATAGCAACTAATGCAGGTGGTATTCCATATATTACATCTACAAATACTACAGTAGGTACAGAAACTATTAACATTGCTCTTGGTGCTCGTAGAGTGCAACCTGTTGGGTATATGAGTATTATAATCAGTACTGTAATTCCAGCAGATGCTACAACTACACTTCCTGTAACACTTACTCTTAATGACGTTACTAAAGCACTGACCTTACCAAATGGTACTCCTGTAACTGCTGCAGAGCTATTGAATGTTAGTAATATTCTTGTCTTTAATGACAGAACGAGAGGACTGTTGACATTGATGTCTAGAACAGTGGAATAATTAATAACAATTAAATTTTAAAATCATGTTTGCAAATTTAAGTAAAGGCAATATTCTGTATGGACTTGACAGAAGAGATAAAATTAAGTGGTTTACTGCTTCTGTAGAAAAAGTTATTCCTACTTATGGTAAAACACAGCCTAATATGTTTGGGCAAATTCCTGAACTAAGGTTAGATATTACTGCTATTGTTGATGGTGAACAAAAAGAATTCAAACAAGTGCCCAGCAATAATGCTATTGCTGATTTTGGAGACAATTCGTTTATCATAGCTGACAATAAAGATTCTCTTTACAATTATATTAAAACTTTACGTCAAAAGAGTAAAGCTATTGTAGAAAGTACTCCTTATCATGAATCTCTAATTCCCCAGTATGATGAAGTTCTTAATGAACTTATGCCTGGAAGTGCAAATACAGATGAAGTTAAGGAACTTAAAAATGAAGTCGGTAGTCTAAAAGCACAACTTGCAGAAGCTATTGCCTTGCTTAAATCTAAAAACAATAAAACTGAGTCTTAAATCATGGTAATACTTAGATTTCGTACAAGTTCTGAAGCAAAAGATTTGCTAAAGAAAGTAAAAAAGATGCACAAATTCAGTAAAGAACTGGTTGAGTGTTTAGAAGATAAGATTGAAGAGGAAGATGACGATGATGAAGATTATCGTTATGAAGAAGAAGAACGCATGGAACATAGTTCTAGAACTCCTTCTTATCGTGGTAGGTATCGTAGAAGTATGTAAAATCAACTTAGAGGAACAGCAAACAATGTTGTTCCTCTTAATAATTATAAAACTATGCATAGAAGAGAAAATTTTACAGCATATGAAACTATACCTGAAGATTTAGCTATTTATATGAGTCATAATGGTCCTCATTTTAATAAAGAAGCTTGCAAGTTTGCTACAGACCAAATGTTTATAGATGAGGATGAAGAATTTAAGCCTTCACAAAAGAAGAAGTAAATGGCTTATTAGAAAGTTATAAGGTTAAAGTTAAAAACAATAAACTTTATGACGCTGTATATGTAGCTAATATGTGTAAAGCTGATTATCTTGGAAGTTCTGTTCCTACTGAAGAGCATGTAGCTAAGTATATTAAAGATACTTTAGATGACCCTGATGGTATGGAAGGTCTTACATTTAATCGTTGGATTGCAGATATGAAATGGCTTGGAATACCTATTCCATGGGATGAGTTCTTATGATTAAGCAAACAATAGATGTAAATGGTTATTGGAAGATTATAGTTTATTACAATATAGACTATAATCTTTTTGGTTATATAGCTAATGTATTATATAACATAGGAATAAAAGAAAAATACATTAATAGAATTTATAAGAATATTAGTAAGGGTAAAGCTAAAGCCTTTACTGTAAGCAATAAATTTCTTAGAATTAGTGTAGTAGGTTTTAATAAACATAATTCTAAGTATGATTATATAAATTCTATTGTTCATGAAGCCGAACACGTAAAACAAGATATGCTTTATGCTTATAAAGTAGAAGATAAAGGAGAACCTCCTGCATATACTATTGGGTTTATAGTTATGAAAATGTTGCAGTTTAAGTTAATGACTGATAGAAATCATAAAAATTCATAAATTTAGAATTTTTTAACATTATGACGCTTTGAACTTACCAACTTTTTTGCTAAATTTGTCGCTGATAATTAGGGTTAATTTAATAATTATATTAAATATAATATTAAATATAATATTAATTTAAATAATTATTTAAATAATAATAAAAATAAAATAATAAATAATAAATAAAATATTAAAATTAATAATAATAAAAATAAAGATATTAGCTCCCCTGTAAAGAAGATTATACTTGTTAGATTATCCAATTATAGCCATACTACTCGACATACTCTCATTTCTTCTACGGGGGAGCTTTACAGCTTAGACAAATAAAATACTTATAATTATATATATTTCTTATGGCTTCAATAGCACAACTTGTAAGTGAAATAGCACATAGTGTAAGACAGCCTAATAATAAGGCTCTTAGAGAGAATCTAAAACTTCTTATCATTCAAACTAGAAACGAAGTTATTAGAAGGTCTTACGAAAATCATAAGTATGTTGATAAAGGACTAACTCAAAGATTTAAAGTTAGTCTTGTTTCGGTTAATGACGGTGACATTATTTTGCCAGAAGGATATGAAGATGTTTCAATAGACAAAATAAAAAGAACTTTACAACAAGTTCCAAGACCTGTTCGTCTTACAAATAATTTACCGTTTGCTAGAGTTAGTTCTGCTGGATATAAAACTAACAGAGAATTTCCATATATAAAAGAAACTACAGCTAGATTTAGAGATGCTGTTCCAGGTCTTTGTGGTATGCCTTGTTATGATTATATCAACGAATATATTTATATATTTCCAGCTTGTAACAAATCTTTTGACGCTGAAGCTATTGTTATCGAAGCAGCGTTTGAACATCCTAATGAAATTTCTCTTATTAATGGTACTCAAACTCCAAACGATATTTGGCTTGATGAAAATGAATATCTTTTGAGTGAAGACATGATAGGACAAATTAAAGAAATAATTTATAGTAGAGATTTATTAAATAATATTAGGGAAACTGATGAAGTTCCTAAATCTATTAAATACTAATTTTATAAAACTATGGGAATAAAAGAAATTCCAACCAACTTTCGGACTTACTACAAAACTATGCGAGATAGTATTAAGCCCAAATATGAAGATGCGGTTGCTAAATATGAAAATCTTTTAGTAGAATTAAAAGTAAATCACTCTGATGTATCTTCTATTTCAGATAGATATAAAGAAGAATATAAATTTGATTTATCGTCTTATAAAGAATTTGTAGATAATACATATATCGATGGAGAATTTTTAAGAGTTGCTAAAGCTGCTTTTATGAATAAGAAAGATAATTATCTTGCAAAATCAGATTTATATCGTCTTTATAAATTTGCTTGTCAACAAAAAGAAATACATAACCTTAAACATCAAATTGATATTTGGGAGAAAATGCTTGATTTAAGTCTTAAAGAATATCAAAATATTCTAGAAGCATTTTATACAGAAGTTCATAAAGAGCTTATAATAAAAGGTAACGGTTATGTATTTGAAAATCCTATGGGTTGGCTTTGTATAAATAGATGTAAAGTTGTAGGAAATCAAAATAAACTACTAGATTATAAAGCTACAAAAGCTAAGAAAGCACGACTTATAAGTGAAGGTAAACGTCTTTGGAACAAAGAAGAAGAAGATTACGCTAGAATGATAGGTGCTGAATATAATGCTGAAGACTATAGAGTTTTTAAGGATAATGAATATTGTTATGAATTTAGTTTAATAAATTGTAGAGTTCTTCCTAAAGAACGAGTTAGATTTAAACCAACAGATAGTCACAGATGTTTATTAGGTAAATCTGAAGATGATGTTATAGCTCAATGCAATAACGATTTAAACAAAATTTGTAATCTTAGACTTACTCCTCGTCGTAAACTTTATATGTGTCTTAAAGCAGATAATCTTTTATATTTAAATTTTATAAGAAATGAAGGTCAACAATCAGCTCACACTCCAAAGGCTAATAGGAAAAATAGACAATGACTTTAACATAAGTGAAAGTGATTGGATTCCTAGAGTTGCTGCATGGACTATTGATGCTCTTTCTCAAATGAAAGTTCTTCCTATGGAACGCAAACGTAGAGAACTTGAAGTTTCAGATAGGGTAGCAACCTTTCCTTGTACTATTAATGGAACTGAATTAAAAGTATTTGATTCTAATAGTATTGAAATACCTAATCTAAATAATGAAAAAGATTGTAGATGTCCGTCTAACACAATCCCTTTTACGGGGGAGCAAATTGGCGTAACAAATCCTAATGTTAAAAATGGTTGGGAAACTGTACAAGTTGCTAATGTTGTTTCTGCTTCTGGCAGAAATTTTGTGTTGGATGGTAACAACATAGAATTAAACTTTGATACAGATAAAATTATAGTAGAAAGTTTTGAAGTTGCTACATATCACGATGATTATTATGATTGCGAATGTCCTTATATATACGATGATGGTCTTCTGTTAGAAGCTCTTGCTTGGTATTGTCTTTTTAAATATCTTAGTAGAGGAAGTCATCATGCTGTATATGATTTAAAATCTAATAATCCAGTTACTAATCCTTGGACTCAATGGAATACTCTAAGACCTAAAGCTGCTGCTTCTGTTAGAAGTAAATTAGGTAAGGCTAATGATGGTTGGAATAATTTCTTTTACAATAGTACCTTTTTACCTAGAAGTTAATTATGGAAATAGTTAAGAAACTTATATTGAATAAGACTCCGAAAGATATGCCTTATGGAAGTATATCTTGCGCTAAGAATATGATGGTAGATGATACTGGTTCATTTCTTACAAATGATATAGGTTTTAAAGAAGTATTTAATGTTTATATCGAAGAAGAAGGTACTGACGAAGACAATAACGATTATTATTTATTTCATAGAGAAATAATTGTTGGTGCTATACCTTGTGATAAAGAACTTGTTATATTTACTCATGACCCTGATAATCAAAAATCTTATATTTATAGAAAACCAGATGGTGTAAGTATAAACTATCACAACAAAGATGATTATCAAACAAGTGCTATTTGGCGTTGGAGTGGTGGTAAAATAACAGGTACTTATACATACAATTACAAAGGTGAACTTATTATAGCTTTTGGAGAATATGACTGTCCTAATGACATAAAAGTTCCACTTAGAAGTTTAAATCTTGATACAACAGATTATAATCAGACCTATAATATAGAAGAAACTATTCCTAAATACGATTCTTCTTATATTATTAATACCAATGGAAGTCTTGTTTGCGGTGTATATACTTTCTTTATAAGGTTTAATATTGATGATTACAATCACACTAAGTGGTTTCAAATTACAGGAGATATTAATATAACTCAAGAAGCTCAATCTAAAAAGTATTCTCACCAATATTTAGACGCTGATTCGCAATTAGCTACAGAAATAAATTTAGCAAGTGTTAAAGTAAATAGTAATGGAATATCTAATAAAGGTATAACAATAAATATTGCTTTTACTGATAGTAAATTTGCTAAATTTCAATTAGGATATATTATTAAAAGAAACAGTGATGTTTCTGGAAGACTTCAAGGTGAATATGCTATAGAAAATTTCACACAACATATTTCTGTTGTAAATAATTCTTTTATAGACGAACTAAGCGTTGATAAACTTCTTGAAAATCCTCATCAATTTTTTAATGTAAAGAATGTTATAAATTATAACAACAGACTTTATATTTCTAATTATGAAGAGTATCCTGTTGAAGATTTATCTGATTTTGCTTTAAATGAGAATGTAAGTGTTAAAGTTGGAGACTCTACTAGAGCTAATACTAGAGGTGCATCTGATAGTACTAATACTGTTTGGGATATACGATTTAACTTAAATCAAAAAGCAGGTGCAGAGGATAAGATTACACCTAATAAGTTTTATAGTGGTTTGTCTATAACAAACTTAGTAAGTGATGCTAACGGTTATTTGGATGCAAATAGTAAAGCTAGATTGATAGATACTATTTCTAGTTATTTAGTTATACTTATTAGAGATTGGAATGATATTAGTTGGAAAGACAATACAGATACAAATTTATATTGGTTTATACAAACTGCTAATTATAATAGCGTAGATGATGCTATATGTTTAGCTAAAAAAGTAAATAATAGTCCAGAAGAGTTTTCAGGTTGGGGTTGGAATTTTAATGTTCCTAATTATAATGTAAGGATAACAGGTACAAGTAAAAATACATTAGATATTATAATAGAATGTATAGTAAATGGTGTAAGTAAAAGTTGGAGTTTACTTGGTAAAAACGATGAACATAGTTGTGTGTTAGGTTATCAAAGTAATACTGCTATGTTTTTCGGTAATGGTTATTTTCATAGTAGCTCTGACCCTACTATAAAGCCTAATACAGCTAATGTTTATATGCCTGATGACATTGATATTGTAATAACTACTATTAGTGCTGTTTCTGAAGGTACTCCAAAAGAAGAAGACGACGATACATACAATAGTGGAGGTCTGCTCGAAGATATAGGTGTTAACACAAGAACTTTACATCCATATCAGAAATATAATTTCTTTATACATTATATTAGAAAAGATGGTTCTTGCACGTTAGGATTTCCAATAGCACTTGAATCTAAAAGTTACAAATTAGATTTAGGCAAGACTGTAATCATTCCTAGAGTAAGTGCTAAAAAACCAGATGGAGATTATATAGGATATTTTATTTCTTATGAAGATGTTGAAAGTACTGTAGATTGTGTGTATATCACAGGCAATACTGTAAACGGTGCAAATAAAATTATAAGTTTTACAAATGCTAAATATCTTTACGACTTAGATACCATTAGAGGAAATAAATTATTTGTTGGCGGAACAGAATATGAGTTACATATAGATAATACTAAGTATATAGAAAATAGACTTACGTTTAATCATATAGAAACTCAATTAGATGGTGCTTCAAATTTAGTATTAGATGATACAAATAAACTAGCATATTATACAAAACAAATAACTAGCATTTATAAAAATAAAGCTAAAGTTTTATATAGATTAACAAAAAATATATATATTTGGGAAGAAGAAATATCCGATAAAGATTATCTTCCTGCTTTTTACAATTATCAAATTATTATAACATATAAAGAACAAGCTGGAACTGGTGGCTTAGGAAAAGAAGTTATTATAGACCCTGCTAGTAGTTTTGTTACAGGATTTGTATTTGACAATTCAAGTCATGATAGTAGAACTACTTATAGTGCTTCTGTTGAACGTAAAGAAATGTATTCTAATTATCCTACTCAAGCTATGAGTATAAAAGAAGACTTTCAACAAGCTGCTGTTACATTACAACCTAAAAATGGTGATACTGACCTTAAGCCTATACTTAGGGTTAATACTCTTGTTTCTCCTGATAAATTACATGATTGGCTTGAATTAAAAGAAGCATATAAAGCTAAACCTTCTAAAAGATATACTAACTTTACTGCTGATAAAACCTATAAATTTGATAAGACTATATATAGAAGTGATGTGATTTCTGATGAAAGTCTTGAAAATAATTTTAGAAACTTTGATGTAAATAATTATAAAAATATTCTAGAAAATAAAGGTAAAATAGTTAATATAGTCGGTATAGGTTTATATTTGATTGTTCACACAGAACAATCTATATTTGTTTTTGACAGAAGTCCAAAACTTACTACGAAAAGTCAACTAGATATTCCTGATGTTTTCGATATTGATTATCAAGACATAATGCCTTCTAATGAAGGCTTTGGTGGTCTTTATGAAAAAGAAGAAGCTATTCTTACAAAAAATGGTTATATATGGTTTGATAGAGTTAATAAAATGATATTTGATTTTGAAAATGGTAAAATCAATATCATTTCAGCTGATATTAATAATTTCCTTAAACATTTGAATATTGTCAAAGTAAGATTTGCTGAAGATATTATTTATAATAGAATACTTGTATGTATTTATTTTATAAAAGATAATCTTCAGACTAGTGTTACTTTAAGTTACAATTTTAATACTAAATCTTTTATAAGCATTCATGATTATGCTTTTAGTCATAACTTTAGAACTTCTGACAAGTCTTATGTTTTAAATGAAAACAATAATGAAATTTTATATGAGTTTGATAATACTGTAAAAGTTGACTATAAAGATTTGGCTGTTTCTTATGATTCATTATTTCCATATTATCCAGCAAACTTAGAAAATGTTACAGCTAAAAGTTATATTGATATAATATTTAATAATGAATACTATATTATAAAAGCTCTTAATTCTATTAGATATTTGTTAAATGCTATCGAAGATAATATTTCTATATATAATATAACAGAAGAACAATTAGATAGACGTTTTTCAGGTGATGCTCTTAGAATTTATTCTGATGAAACAGATAGTGGAGATTTAGATATTAGTGTTGATAAAACAAACATAAACGCTTTAAATAATTATAAATATCCATATTTCTACAAAGGCTATTGGAACTTAAACTATTTTAGAAATAAAATATTAACTGAAGTTACAGAAAGTGAAGTTAAGAACTCTTTAGGAAACGATGCAGTAGCAGACGATATAAACAAGCATTTTGTTAGGTCTGATAATAGGAGTCTTATTTACGGAAAATATATAGTTGTTAGATTTATTTTTAATAACGATAAATCTATAAAACTTGACGGAGTTGATATTAATACTAATCCATATTAAATTAAATATATGAAAAGACGTTTAAAATATAATGGTAGAGAACAAGCCTTTTGGGGTGCTGTAATTCCTGCTGCTATTAGCTTAATTGGAACAGGAATAGGTATTGCTTCACAAAATAAGGCTCAACGTCAAGCTATGGAAGAGCAAAAAAGACTCAGACAACAACAGCTTGAAAGAGAACAAATGGAACGTACTGCTGGTACACTTAATAATTATTTTAATACTACAGACGTGGAAGATAGAGAATACGAATATGCTAAAGGCGGAAGACGTAAACTAAGAAATGCAGGAGTTATTACTGATGGTGGATATGCTATTCCTATTGACAATAACACATATCTTTTACGGGGGAGCTTACATTCTCAAGTAAACGAGTCTGGTAAAACTGGAATTGGTATTAATACAGGTAAAGACGAAATTGAAGCTGAGGGTGGTGAAGTTATTCAGAGAAAAGGTAACAATCTTAGAATATTTAGTGCTCATCCTATGTTTGCTAATGTTTCTCCTGCTGAAGCTGTTATGAGTGGTGCTAATAAAGATGACGTTTTTAAAGCTCAAGAACAAGTTAAACGTAAGTATCATCTAAGAAACGGAAAAAGCTCCCCCGTAAGAGATAGAGCTGTATGGGGTGCAACCTTTACTACTCCTGATTATATAGGTCTTGGTACAAATGTTCTTGCAAGTATTCTTGCTAATACATGGGGAAATCGTTCTTATGATAGGCTTCTTAAGGATATAAACTTTGATTTACCTGATTATGTAGACGAGTCTTATGTTTCTGGTCCAACTAGAGTTTACGACGATGCTAAAAGAGCTGCTATTCGCAGACAAGATATTAATGCTAGAAATGATATTTTAAGAAATACTGCTAGCGCTAATGTTGGTTTAGATAGAAGTCAAACTGTTGGTACAAACTCTATGTACGAATTAATGAAAGTAGCTGATGATACTTTAAACAAAAACATTGAACTTCGTGCTGCTGATGCTGACCGTAGACAACAAGCTCGTGCAAGAAATGCTGCTGCTAGAAATGCTTGGATGCAAAAAGTTGCAGATATTAGAAATCAACAGCTTACTACTAGACTTGGTGTTGCTCAATCTAAACTTAATTCTAATGTTGGAATGATTCAAGGAATTGGAAGTTCTATTGGTGGATTCTTACAACAAGGTATTGATAATTTTGAAAATCAGCAAGCTAGAATAGCACAAGTTAGTGCTTCAGAAAAAGGTTCTGCTGAAATTATGGCTAGAAATGGATACAAATTTACAAATAACGAATTAGCTAACTTTTATAATACCGCGCTGTCTGATTATAATAGAACAGGTAGTAATACAGATTATGATAGAGTCAATCTTTGGTATAGTAAATTAAGTCCTAAATATATTAGACGTAACAATTTACAAATGCCTATGTATAGACCTACTAGTACAAATGTTACTAGAAATTCTTTACTTAATGCTATGCGTCGTGGTTCTAATATTTTAAATAATTCACGACCTAATTACTTAACTCCAACAGGTAATCTAATACCTATAAGATAACAATATTATGCCAGCTACAAGTGATTTTGAAATAAGAGGAGGTTATAATCCTTTTCAGCTTAAACGAAATGTCAGGCTAGATGTCTTAGGGCAAGCTCTAAATAAGCTTGATGCAGCGAATGAAAAAGCACTTCAACAAAGAAGTGCAATAGAAGCCGCATTAGCTGATGTTAAACTTAACGCAGCAGAAGAT
>Ga0247608_10008473_pt1 | contig 10384 bp, 6 predicted proteins | sample 176DNAGHGlowgp2_FD_193490 | JGI IMG/M metagenome (GOLD analysis project Ga0247608, IMG submission 193490) | Sheep rumen microbial communities from Palmerston North, Manawatu-Wanganui, New Zealand - 1766 DNA GHGlow gp2 | ecosystem: Host-associated > Mammals > Digestive system > Stomach > Rumen ... | reverse complement strand
AATTGACTCATTTAATATTGAAGATTTGGTTAAAGTTGCAGAGGATTTTGTAGATGCTAAAGTACAAATCGACCATCTTAAGAATGGAGGAAGAGGAGATCTTCACTACACGAAGGAACTGGCAGTAATCACCAGAACAGAAGGAGTTGTCTGGATTAAACACTGCCTATATGGCATTTAACACTAATATCGACAATTATGACAGCAGTAGTAGGTATATTAAATAAACGAGGCATTGCGATTGCAGCTGACAGTGCAGTTACAATGAACAGGAAAAGGAATGAGAAGATTGCCAATTCCGCCAATAAAATGCTAAGACTATGTTCATCGACTCCTATTAGTGTGATGGTAACGGGTAGTGCTGGTCTGTTGTCAACACCATGGGATATCATTGTTAGACGCTATCGGCAGAAGCATGGCGACATGGAGTTTCCCACAGTAGAATCCTGTATAGAGGATTTCTTCTCCTATATCCCAACAGAAAAGATGTTTCTATCCGAAGACATGGGCAAAGAACAGCTCAAGAGACAACTTGACAGTTACTGGAATGAGGTTATCAGTCAGGTTCCAGAACTTGAAAAAGATGAGAATGGAAAGCTCATGAACGGCAAAGAGATCCTAAAGGGATTTCGGGACCGTATAAGTTCTGGCATCAAGTATTTCAAGGAGTCTGATAAACTACCAATGTTTAAGGACTATTCTTTTGATCAGTTTAAGTCATATATCGATAACATGGTCGATGTCTTATTTATGATGCAGACAGACGATGATGATGAATTCTCTATTGAATTTATGACTGTTGAAGGCTTCTATCCCAAGGATATATTAGATCAGATAAAAGAAAAATTCATAGAAGGATTTTATTTTTATGCCACATATGGCTGGGATGAAGGGGCTACTCATCTGATCTTCTCCGGTTTTGGCAAGGAAGAAGAATACCCGGTTTTGGTTAGAGTTCTTGTAGATGGAGCTTTTGATTCAAGAATCTGTTATCACTTCAATAAAGAAGATATCTATAAGATTTCCGATGAAAAGCCAGTTGCCATTTGTCCCTTCGCTCAGAAAGACATCATGGAAGCGCTATTGACTAGTATAGAACCATATTTCTATAAGCATGTCTGTGAAGAGGCAGAACAGATTTATGAAAGAATCTTTGATAGATTGAAATTCTCAGTACCATCAAGTCCAGAACAGCGCAATGCTATAGAGAAAGCCCTAGATGGAGTTAAATATAAAGATCTCATTAGACAATTCCAAAGATTTGTAAAGAACCTGCGAGCTACAGAAAGAGGTCAATGGCTCAAAGCCCTACGAGACTATGACTTACAAGACATGGCTCGTCTTGCAGAGAACTTCATAGCCATGACCTGCTTTGAGCGACACATGACATTCTCCCCAGAAGGTGTCGGAGGTCCTATTGACCTCGCAGTTATCACCAAGAACGAAGGTTTTATCTGGCTCAACCGCAAAAGTTGGTACCACCACAAAGATGTCGGTGGCCGCTACGGCAAATTCGGAGTTTAACATTTCAAAAAAGTGCATTTATGAAAACTATCAAGATATTCCTGGCATCATCAGAAGAATTAAAGGATGAGCGCAATACGATGGCAGATCTCATTCTGCATCTTAACAAACTATTCAGAGGTCGTGGACTTGAACTCGAACTAGAGAAATGGGAGTATCTTGATGCATCTATGTCAGGGAAGCGAAAACAAGATGAATATAACGAAGTCCTGAAGCAATGCGATATCTGTATGGTATTGTTCTGGCGCAAATTTGGCAGCTATACAGGTGAGGAACTCGACACAGCTTACAAACGGATGCAGCAAAAGGAAAAGCCCTATAAGATATATGTGTTCTTCAAGAACCCCAATAGTGATGAGGTAACACAGGAACTGAAGGACTTCATTGCCAATTATGAGCAGCGCTTTGGTGGGCACTTTTTCTGCAAGTATCAAAATGTGGATACGATGAAGCTAGAGTTTCTACTTCAGCTCGAGAACTACCAAAAAGACCTGATTGGCGAGAAAACCATCGAAGTGCGCAACGAGCACATCTATGTGGACAACGAGGCTTTGGTAGACCTTAACAACATCCCCTTTGCTGCCCAGAATGAAGGCTTCAAAAAGATGCAGAGTGATTTGGTTAGTTTGCGGGAAAAGATAGAGCTACTGCGGCAGAAGCTGGAAGAGAAAGAGGCTAAGTTGGAACGGAAAAAGGCTAAATTGGAGAAGGATCCAGATGACGAAGACTATCAAGAGGATGTCAAAGAAGCACAGGAGGCAGTCGACGAGATATCGGAAGAACTACAGCAGTATTTGGACAAAAAGAACAAACTGGAGGAAGATTTTGACCGCGAGCAACAAAACTTGTTCAACACAGCCCGACGAATCACAGGGCAGCGAGGCTTGAAGATCACTCAGCGAATGGTTCGTGCCATCGAGGCCTTTGAGTCCGGCGATGCCAAGCGTGCTGATATTATCCTTGATGAAGCCGAAAATGATGCTGATCAAGCTATTGCTGATGTTCGTGTAGCAAAACAAGTAGGCCTTGAATCCCTAAAAGAGCTTATTTTTAAGATTTCCGTAAAAATGAGTAACAACTCAATTCCTATTGACACACGAATCGAGGATACTTTAAAAATATTCAATAAAGCAGATAATCTGGCACAAGAAATTAATTACAATAAAGAAGACTATTCTGAATTTCTCTATAATTATACTGTATTCCTTCGGGAGAATGCGTTCTATAATCAAGCTATAAATATATGTGAACGTCTCATCTTAATGGTAAAACAAGTATATGGCAATAACAAGCTAGAAACAGCTGTATCAATCAACAGTCTTGGTCTTGTATACTTTGAATTAGGATATTATCCGAATGCATTAGATAATTATAAAAAAGCTTTAAAGGTATTAGATAAACTTGAAGAAAAAAATCATTTAGATGCCTCGATAACCAATAACATTGGGTTGGTCTACTTTTCCTTAGGGAACTTTCCCAAAGCTCTTGAATACCATTTAAATGCATTAAATTTATTGGAGAAAGCTGGAATAGAAAAAAAAGAACTAATGCATACGTTCTATAACAATATTGGTTTAGACTATACTATGCTTTTGAACTATTCAAAAGCGTTAGAATATCATTTCAAAGCATTAAAAAACTCTGAAATTATTAATGGTGTGGAACATCGTGATACAGCTATGTCTTATAACAACATTGGCACAGCCTATTACTTTCAAGGAAAGTATAAAGAGGCTATGGAGAACCACCTTAAAGCTTTACATATTCAAGAAAAAGTTCTAGGTATTAGACATCCAAACACCGCAATGTCTTATTGTAACATTGGAAGTCATTATAAGCAAATGAATAATATTTCAAAAGCATTAGATTATCACTTTAAAGCCTTACAAATCCAAGAAAATGTTCTCGGAGAGAATAATCCTGAAACAGCCCAAACATATAACGAATTAGGGCAGGACTACCAGAAAATTGGCGATACAAAGAAAGCAATATACTACTTTCAGAAAGCCTTAAAAAGTCAAGAAAGCAATATAGGGACAGATCATTACCAAACAGCCAGCACCTACGAAAACATTGGATCATACTACTTACAAAACGGAGATTATACTGAAGCTTTAAATTATTCCTTAAAAGCACTTGAAATTAGTAAAAAAGTTTTAGGCGAGGAACACATTGCTGGATCATACAAAGATATTGGCCTTATATACAGGAAGAAAAAAGATTATTCAAAAGCTTTAGAGTATTACCAAAAGGCTCTCGATATTCAAATAATGGACTTCGGTGAAGAGCATCCTTTTACAGCTACAACTTATATATCCATAGGATCAATCTATCGCGACCTAGATAATTATTCGAAAGCATTAGAAAATTATCAGAAAGCATTAGCTATCCGTAAGAAAGTGTTAGGAGAAGATAATCCTGAAACAGCGTACACATTCAACACCATTGGGAACGTCTACAATTGCCTGGGTAACTATTCTGAAGCATTGGATAATTATCAGAAAGCATTAACTATCCGTAAGAAGGTATTAGGAGAAGATAATCCAGATACGGCTATTTCATACAGCAACGTCGGATTGACCTATGATAATATTGGAGATAATTCCAAAGCATTAGATCATTTAGAAAAAGCGTTGGTCATCCGTGAGAAAGTATTAGGAGAAGATAATCCTGACACAGCGTACACATTTAACAACATAGGGAATGTCTACAATTGCATAGGTAACTATTCAGAAGCATTAGATAATTATCAGAAAGCATTAGCTATCCGTAAGAAAGTGTTAGGAGAAGATAATCCGGATACGGCAATTTCATACAGCAAAATCGGTGGACTATACTTCAAGCAAAAGAAATATTCAAATTCCATTGATTTTTTCCAAAAGGCACTAGAGATCCGCGAAAAGATTTTTGGTAAATACAATCAAGACACTGCTATTTCATATCATAACATAGGATACGTATATTTTGACAAAGGTGACTATATAAGAGCTTTGGATTACTTCCTGAAAGTTTTGGATATTCGTGAAAATGTATTGGGAAAAGAGCATCAAGACACGGCAAATACTTATAACAACATCGGTGTGGTATATAACGAAATAAATAACTATTCTAAGGCTTTAGAATATTATCTTAAAGCATTAGTTGTTAGTGAAAAGATTCTGGGAATGGAACATCCGGATCTTTCAGAAAAATACTTTAATATTGGAACACTTTATCGTAAACTAGGAGATTATCAGAACGCACTTGTATATCGCCAAAAAGAATTGGACTACTATCTTCGCAATTCAAGAGAAAATGTGATAGAAACCGCCAGTGCATATAACAATGTTGGAGCTCAATATCGAGATCTAAAACAGTATGACAAAGCTATAGAATACATCACGAAGGCGTATGAAATTGCAGAGAATATCGGTGATACCATCTCGAAAGCTGGCTTTCTCAACAGATTGGGCCGTGTATATGCTTTGATGGGAGAAGATGAAACAGCAAAGGCAAAATTCCTAGAGGCCATAACTTTGTTACCAAAAGATCATCCAGAAGCAATTGATAGCCAAAAAAGGCTTGACGACATTCATAATAAATAGAAAAGATTACGATGAAGATTATCAAAATATTCCTGGCATCATCAGAGGAGTTAGACTACGATCGTATTGCATTTGGCAATCTGGTACGCAGGTTAGATGACATGTATGAAAAGCGTGGTATCCGTATCAAACTGTTTGAGTGGGAAGATTATGATTCCGCATACAACGACCGCCGCAAGCAAGATGAGTATAACGACTATGTTCGCCAGAGTGATATCTTTCTAGCCTTGTTTCACAAAAAAGCTGGTGAGTTTACTATTGAAGAGTTTGATTTGGCATCAAAGGAATTCAAAGAGCATGCCTCGCCTAAGGTCTATACCTTCTGCAAAGACCTTAAGCCTGGTGAAAAAGAAACACCAGAACTGACAGAATTCAAAAAGCGTCTCTTTGATGAAATGGGGCACTACTGGTGCCGTTATGAAAATCGCGAAAGTCTTCATTTCCAATTCGTCATGCAGTTGCAGTATGTAGAAAATCGCAAGATGGATGACGTGAAAGTTGAAGATGGTGTCATTACAATAAACGGTCTTCCAATTGCAAAAATGGAGAATTTAAAATTTGCAGCAGCAAACGAAGACTACTTAAAAATGGCAGAGGAACTAACATCGTTGCCAGATGAGATTGAAATGTTCCGAATGATGGCTGAAGCCCATCAGGACCAACCTAGGTATTTTGATCAATTAAAAAAGAAGCTCGATAAATATAATCAACTAAAAAAAGAATTTCAGGAATTCCAGGATATACTTTTCAACACAGCTAAACGAATTATTCAATTACAGGGAGATCACATCACTGAGCGTATGCGTAGAGCCATGGATGCTTTTAATGAAGGTAAAGTTCGCGAAGCAAACATAATCCTAGATGAAGCTGAAACTGATGCTCGCAGAAATCTTAAGGATTATATACAGAGTAAAGAGATTACAGAATTAAAACGTCAATCGGCAATTAATTCTATTAAAGAGTTACGTTTAAAAATTGATACTGTTTATGCAGATGTCAGTATATATATAGACGAAAGAATAGAACAAGTTGAGAAACTATATGATTTAGTTAATGATATTGCTTTATCTATCGATTATGACAAAGAAGATTATTATGAATTTCTGTTTGAATATGCTGGTGGGTTTCTCACATCATACGGTCGCTATGAGAAAGCACTTATGCTTCTTCATAAACTAATAATTCTACATGAAGAATTATATGGCAAGAACAATCTTCACTTAATTTATTCAAATATAAGTGATATATATCGTGGGCAATCAGACTATACTCATGCTCTAGAGTGGCTTCAAAAAGCTATACATAACTATACAGAGACTCAGGATAATGAACAACCTACCTATTATTACAAATTGATAGGCTACATCTATAAGCTCAAAGGAGATTATGCTCTTTATTTAGAATACTGTGAAAAAGCACTTAGTATTGTTTTAGACCAAGATAGTGATAATAATGAGCGTGTTGCAGATTCTTATTTCACATTTGGAGCTGCATTATTTGATAACGGCGATTTCAAAAACGCCATACATTATTATCTTAAGGCTGCAAAATTAGGTGATACACGAGCTCAGTTCAATTTAGGTTGGATGTTCGCAAATGGTAAAGGTGTCGATAAAGACTATACAAAAGCTTTTGAATGGTACTCAAAAGCAGCCGATAATAATGACGTAGATGCGCAATATAATTTGGGGAAAATGTATTATAATGGTGAAGGGGGTTCCGTTGACTATGAAGCAGCAGTTGAATGGTATTCAAAAGCATCAATAAAGGGGAACACGAAAGCCAAAAATGCATTGGCAGAAATGTACGAAAAAGGAATAGGGGTTGACAAGGATGAGGAAAAAGCTTATCAACTACGCCTAGATTCCGCCTTACAAGGTGACATTGATGCCATTTTCAATTTAGGATGCAAATATGAGAGTGGACAAGGAATCGAAAAAAATGAATTAAAATCAGCAGAATGGTATATTAGGGCAGCAAAACAAGGGGATCATTTTTCCCAATTTAATTTAGGATGTATGTATGCAGATGGTAGAGGTGTAGACAAAGATGACGTTAAGGCTGTTGAATGGTTTATGCAAGCAGCCGAACAAGATGATGAACGAGCACAAAGAGCTTTGGGATGTATGTATATGTGTGGTAGAGGTGTGAAAAAAGATCTGATGATGGCAGCAGAATGGTTAAAAAAATCAGCAGAACAAGGTTATATGGAAGCTTACAATGATCTTGCTTGGACGTACCATCTTATGAACAAATATGAAGATGCTTTGCCATGGGCTGAAAAGGCGACAGCAGCATACCCTGATAATCCTGGTATCATTGACACTTTAGCTACAGTTTACCAAGGATTAGGACGATATAATGAGGCCATGGAGCAATTTGAGCTATGTCTTAAGCTATACAAAGAAAATGAAAAATCCGAACAAGGGATACGAAGTACCGAAGAAAAAATTAACAAGCTTAAAGCTCTTATAGAGCAAAGTAAGAAGTAAAATATTGTTCCATTAAAAATCAAAATAGATAATAATTTCTCGTTTCTTTGTTAGATTTTGCCCTCTTGCTGTACTAAGTAAATAGAAGTAAAACTTAAAAACAGTAAGATAATGAGCAAGATTAATGAGGCAATTGAGCAAATGAGTGTTGAAGAGATGAAGCAGCGTCTGGCTTCATATATGGCAGCCGACAAGGAGTGGGCACCAAAGCCTGTGGCCATCGAGGTACGTCATCGTGACATCAAGGATATCTCTGGTACCAACATCTACGACGTGATAGTGCTAAAGGATGATGATTCGGAGGAGGTTATACACTTCGAAGACCGCTACTCGAAATTGATATACATCTATACGCTGATGCACCCAAAGGGTTATCAACGCCGCTGTCTCAACAAGCCTGAAAAGGATTTCTCTGAGCTTGCATGTCTTTATAGAGCTATTTTCATGGCAGACCCTGATAGGCTAATAGCATATGCGGCGAAGGACTTCGACCACATGATGAGCATGGCGGTTTCGTTTATTCGCAAAGTGCTCAAAAAGATGATTGGATGCGAAGCGCTGACTATTGGCAATAGTCGCCATTACAATGGTCGCACTGTTATACCAGCCGTCCACGATGGACTGGAAGTAATCATCGATTCCAGGCTTCAAAGCCACATATAGCCTTCAATTATGGTCGTTTTCCACATTATTTCGGACTCTTTCTTGGTTATTTCGGATAAATTATGTATTTTTGCACCCATGAGTGACAAAGACCAAAATATTATTGAACGCTTATTGAATCCTGACAAGACAACGGGAGGTGAAATACTAGAATTGTGCAGTTATGCCATCGATTATTTCATTGCCCATTATCATGAGAATTATAAGGATAAGGAGAGTCTAAGAGTCATACTGGCTAATGAGTTGTATGACTATATCATCAGAAAAGATCTTCTACGCAAATTTGAGGGAAAAAATGCTGAAGGAAAGGAATGTTCATTAAAAACATATCTGAATTCAATCGCAAAATATCGTTTGCCTAGGGTAGAAATTGAAGATATTCTTATTACAAAAACAAAAGAAAAAAAAAGAAGAGAAGAGGAGAAAACAAATAAAATCATCAAAGAGTTTGATGACGAGCCATTAAACTTCTTTGTCTACAAGTCTACGCCTATTCCAAAAGAATTTCGGGATGATGATGAAGCCTTTGATGATGAATATCTCTATGTGGAAGTAGATGAAGACGAAGAAGAAGAAAGTTATTATGAAGAAGATGTAGTTATTGAGTTCAATGAATTAGATGATTATTTCATTGACACTGCTACCAATACTACTATTGAACTAGTAAGACAAGCGTTAGAACTATTGCCTAAAAAGGAATCCCTTTTGCTGAAAAAACAATTTTATGAAGGTTGTGACACAAAAGAACTGGCCGAAGAACTAGGTCATACTTGCAACGTCATCTATAATTTAAGGTGTAAAGCCATGCATGATTTTGAGGCTTGCTATCTAAAATTAAAAAATGGTTTATTATGAAAAAAATTAAGATATCACACGAACTGATTGCCAGATATGTAGAGGGTAACACAACGGCACAAGAAACAGAATTTATCCTCCGCGCAGCAGACAGATCCAAAGAATTAAGAGATCATCTTGATTTCCTTTTCTCCATACCCAATGAAAAGGAAGGCATGCATAATCGTACATCCGAGAGTGACACCGCTAAGGTTGTATCATTGGGTTTTGTCCCCATGTGGCGTCTGGCAGCTCAGAACAAATCATATAACCAAGGAATCAAGACCATAGGCGACTGTGTGGTACGTTGTGAATATGAGATCCTAAAAGGCTATCATCCTGATATAACCCTGGATTCACTCATGCAACTATCAACAGGAAAAGAGTGGTTACAGGAAGAAGGCACACCTCTTTATAATATAGGGCGCTTATCGGAAGAATACAATTTGTCTGTTGTTCGCCGCTATGACTGTACGATTGATGTTGTTAGCATGGAGCTATTCTACGATTGCAATGTCATTGTTGTTGTCAATGCCGAGAAACTCTATGGCATGGCTGATGCTCAGGACATCCCCAATCATGCAGTACTTGTTAAGCGGGCCACTGATGAACAAATAGTTCTATATGATCCACAAAAGCAAAAAGAAGAGACATATACCCCTACACAGTTTATAGAAGCTTGGAAGGATTCTCAATATTATATGGTTTCAATCATAGAGCGCGGTCTGCGCCAATACGATCCACAGCCCATTGATGTTACAGACTTCCCTCTTGACGGAGACATCAAAGAACTAATAGAGGCTATTGCTGAAAACTGCCACGATATTTGGGCCAGAGAAAGAATGGACCACGGATGGACATATGGGCCAGAGCGAGACGACAAGAATCTAAAGCACCCTGATTTGGTTCCATATAGTGACCTTCCTGATTCTGAAAAGGAGTACGACATCAAGATGGCACAAGGAACCCTTGAACTTATCCAGCGACTTGGTTTTAAGATAAAGAAAGAATAAAATTAGGCTCAAAAACGACGTTTTTTGAAATAATCCCGAGGTCTTTGTTAGATTTCGGGATTTTTGTGTACTAAATAAATAGAAATAATAATCAAAACGTCAACATTATGAGTAAAAAGAATCACATTATCCAGAGTCGTACAGAAGTCCTTAACCACTATCTCGAGCAAATCGAGGACAATGAACCATTAACAGTCGAACAGGAGCAGGCCTTGGGCCGTCGCCTTATGTCTGGCGACTACGAAGCACGCAACGAGCTGATTGAGGCCAACCT
>Ga0247608_10008472_pt1 | contig 10385 bp, 8 predicted proteins | sample 176DNAGHGlowgp2_FD_193490 | JGI IMG/M metagenome (GOLD analysis project Ga0247608, IMG submission 193490) | Sheep rumen microbial communities from Palmerston North, Manawatu-Wanganui, New Zealand - 1766 DNA GHGlow gp2 | ecosystem: Host-associated > Mammals > Digestive system > Stomach > Rumen ... | reverse complement strand
ACCAGATTCTCTGCATTATTTCCATAAACCGTTTCCAGACCGTTGTCATGACGCACCACAATGACATTACCAAAAGAAGGATTGTTCCTCGACAAGCGAACCGTACCAGGGAACATAGCCTTCACAGCATCGCCCTTCGTGGTCTCAATCTCCACCAGATAGTCTTTTGCCAACTGAGCCTTACCCACAGGTAATGGGAAGCAATAGTCTTTGTCACGCATTGCACCGAAGTCGACCGTAAAGGCCTCATACTGCTCAAAGAGCGTAGGGTCTTCCACACTGATCTGCTGCTGTTCCAGCGCAGTAAACTTAGTCTGGGCACATGACGACAGGGTCAGCATCAAAGCGGATAAAAGGGATATATGTCGAAGTTTCATCATAACAAACATTTATTTAATTAGAATACCTGTATAGATACGGCCCGACTGGATGCCCAGTCTACGTGCCGAGAAATAGCGGTCGTACTGCTGATAAGTGCAAATATTCGTCATTTGGATATGATCAGCAGGGACACCTGCCTCCATCAATTGCAGGCGATTGCACATGGGTAAGTCGATGTGCCATTTAGCCTCACGGCGACTAATGGGCTGCATGTCGAAGCCTGCAGAAAGAAACTGATCATAGACCTCATCGCCCACCTCGAAACTATCGAGCGAGATGCCTGGGCCGATGACCGCCTGCAAATCAGCAGGCGCTGTTCCATAAGCATGGCACATAGCTTCCACTGCCTTCTGGACAATACGCAGAACGGTACCTCGCCACCCTGCATGAACAGCACTAACGGCACGATGAGTGGAATCATAGAGCAACACGGGAATACAATCAGCTGTAGAGACACCTATGCACAGCTGGGGAACATCCGTCATCACAGCATCCACCCCTTCTATTACCTCTTGCTGGGGTCCGTCAATGCGACGCACCACACAATCGTGAACTTGATGGGGCATCACCAGGCGATTACTATCAATGCCCAACAAACCACAGAGAGCAACCTTGTTGGCAGCAATATGCACCTCGTCATCACCACAATAGCCATTGATGTTAAATGCAGCATAGTTTCCTGTGCTGCATCCTCCCTGGCGTGTCGTACTGAAAGCCGTCACACCAGTACCCATATTATAATATGTAAGCTGTGGGCTAATCATCTTCTTCCTCTAGATATTCCAGGTCGTCAAGATCATCTATATCGTCTACATCTACATATTCTATGTCTTCGTCCTCACCCTCTTCTGCCATTTCCTCAGCAAAGCGGGTCATATCCTTGTCGCGATGAACCAACGTGTCTTCAGCCATCACAGCAGCAAGTTTGTTGCTTTCAGCATTCAGTTCACGCCATAGCACATCCTTCAGTTCATCCAATCCCTTATTGGCAACAGCAGAGATAAACACGCAAGGCAGGTCATCGGGCAACGTCTCACGCAACATCTCTATCAATTCATCGTCCAGCAAGTCGCACTTGGTGATAGCCAAGACACGATGTTTGTCTAACATGTCTGGATTAAACTGACGCAGTTCGTTCAGCAAAATTTCATACTCCCGCTTGATGTCAGCCGTATCACCAGGAACCATAAACAGCAACAGCGAGTTGCGCTCGATGTGGCGCAGGAAACGAAGTCCAAGACCTTTTCCCTCTGAGGCACCCTCAATGATACCAGGGATGTCAGCCATCACAAACGACTTGTTATCACGATAGCCCACAATGCCCAGCGAGGGTTCCATCGTGGTGAAAGGATAATTGGCTATCTTGGGACGAGCATTGGAGAGTGAAGAGAGCAGAGTCGACTTTCCCGCATTAGGGAAACCCACCAAACCCACGTCAGCCAACAGCTTCAACTCAAGAATGATGGTCATTTCCTGCATCGGTTCTCCAGGTTGTGCATAGCGAGGAGCCTGATTGGTAGCTGAGCGGAACTGGAAATTACCCAGTCCACCACGACCACCTTTCAGTAATACGATCTCCTGTCCGTCGTAAGTGACGTCACAGACATATTTTCCTGTCTCAGCATCGTAGACCACCGTTCCACAGGGCACGTCAATATATACATCCTTGCCATCGGTACCATGACATTTGTCCTTGCCACCGTTGCCACCATGCTCTGCAAAGATATGACGCTCGTATTTCAAGTGCAACAACGTCCAGTAGTTATGGTTGCCACGCAGAATAATGCTGCCACCCTTACCACCATCGCCACCATCAGGTCCTCCGTTGGGGTTGTACTTCACATGACGAAGGTGCATGGACCCACGACCACCCTTGCCTGAACGGCACATGATTTTTACATAGTCTACGAAGTTGCTATCCATAAGCTAGTTTTACTAGTCTTACCAGTTTGTACTAGTTTTGACTAGAGATTATCAATTACATTCTTAATATCAGCGAAGATGCGCTCCAGCGTACCACTACCGTTGATATGATGGTGCAGACCTTCCTTCTTATACCATTCGATGAGCGGTTGGGTCTGTGAGTGATAAACCACCAAACGTTTCTTGATGGTCTCTTCATTATCATCAGCACGTCCACTGTCCTTTCCACGCTTAATGAGTCGATCCATCAGTTCATCCTCTGGCACATCCAGCTCAATCATGGCAGCCACTTTGTCGCCACGCTCGTCAAGCATCTTCTTCAATGCCTCAGCCTGTGGGATAGTGCGGGGGAATCCATCGAAGATGACGCCCTTATGGCCACGTCCGAACTCATCATAGACCTTAGCAAGAATGCTAATCATCAGATCGTCGGGAATTAAGTTTCCACCATCGATGTAACTTGCAGCCAGTTTACCTAACTCTGTACCTTTTTTGATTTCATTACGAAGCACATCGCCTGTAGAGATATGTCCCAGACCATAGTACTCAATCATCAAGTCACTTTGTGTTCCCTTTCCTGAGCCGGGAGCACCAAAAATTACAATATTCTTCATCCTGATTTTTACCTTTACGGTGTCTTGTTTAATTTGTGTCTCCTTACCTTTATACCACAGGTCTGTCATGAGGTCGCTTTTACGCTCCTCAATATCACTGGGCAGGTGGGGTAATTTGATTTGTCTCATTCTTCTACTAATGTATAGATTTCCTTTAGTCCTCGTCCAGCCTGATCGTAGTCCAAGCCGTAACCCACAATAAAGTCGTTAGGGATTGAGAAAGCAGCATACTCTATATCCAGCGGTTCCTCCAGTTTGTCGGGTTTGACAAACAACGTACAGATACGAACCGAGGCAAGATTACGAGTACCCAGCGATTCTACCATTTGTTTCATAGTTCGCCCTGTGTCCACAACATCTTCCACAATAATGACATCACGTCCAGCCAGCGATTCGTTGATACCCAGCACTTCCTTTATCTTTCCCGTCGAGGTAACACCCTGATATGAGGCAAGCTTTACAAACGAAATTTCACTGGGGATAGTAATCTCTCGATACAGGTCGGCAGCAAAAACAAACGCGCCATTCAGCACGACCAGAAACAAGGGATTCTTGCCTTCATAATCGTGATTAATCCGTTGTGCCAACTCCTTCACACGCTGTTTAATCTCAGCCTCGGGAATAGACGTTTTAAACGTCTTATCCTTGATTTTCACTATACCCATGAGCGTAAAAATTTAAATTTGCCACAAAATTACTAAATTTTCGGCAAAGAATAGGTATGAATTAGCATATTTTTCGTATTTTTGCACTCATCATGAAGATATTCACTAGTAATCAGATACACGAATTAGATAAATATACCATCGAACATGAGCCCATTTCAAGCCTTGATTTGATGGAACGAGCAGCCAAAGTCCTGACCCATGCCATGATGGGCGTATGGTCTGTCTCCACACCTGTTGTGGTCTTTGCCGGACCAGGAAACAATGGTGGCGACGCTTTAGCTGTTGCCCGTATGTTGGCAGAACAGGGCTACCGCGTTTCAGCCTATTTATTCAATATCAGCGGACATCTTTCACCCGATTGTGCTACCAACAAAAAGAGGCTGAAGGAATGCAAGCGCATCCATGAGTTTATTGAGGTAACCCAGGAATTCGACCCACCCGTATTGGAGAAAGACATGCTGGTTATTGATGGTCTTTTCGGCTCTGGCATCAACAAGCCCCTTGCCGGAGGCTTTGCCTCGTTGGTGAAATACGTCAATGCGTCACCCTCTCAGGTGGCAAGTATTGATGTACCGTCGGGTCTTATGACGGAAGACAATACTTATAATGTACGCGCCAACACCATCCGTGCCACCAGAACCTTCACGCTGCAACAGCCTAAGTTGTCTTTCCTTTTCGCAGAGAATCAGTATTTCATCGGTCAGTTGCATGTACTCGACATCCGACTGAGCCAAGAGGGCATCAACAAGATTGATGCGCAATATACCATCACAGAAGAGGATGATATCAGAGAACGACTCCTCAAGCGCAGTCCTTTTGCCCACAAGGGATTAATGGGCAATGCGCTGTTGATAGCTGGTAGTTTCTGTATGGCAGGCGCTGCCATCTTGGCTACCAAAGCCTGTCTGCGTGCTGGTGCTGGCAAAGTGACCATCAATTCTCCTAAGCGTAACATCCCTATTCTGCAGACGGCAGTACCTGAGGCTGTTGTACAAATGGGTTCTGAAGAAACCATCTTCGCTGAAGCTGTTGAGACGGAAGACTTTCAGGCTCTTGGCATCGGTCCAGGACTTGGACAGAGTGAGCAGACAGCCATTGCCCTGATTTCGCAATTGAGAAGAACTCAGTGTCCTATTGTTGCCGATGCCGATGCACTCAACATTCTGGGTAATCATCGTGCATGGATGCAGCAATTGCCCAAGGGCATCATCCTGACTCCCCACCCCAAGGAACTCGACCGCATGGAAGGACATTCAGCCGATAGCTATGAGCGATTGACCAAGGCGCGTAATCTGGCTGAGCGGATTAAAGGCTATGTGATTGTGAAAGGACGATATACAGCCATTTGTATGTCCGACGGACATATCCTGTTCAATCCAACAGGAAATGCAGGAATGGCAACTGCTGGTAGTGGCGATGTGCTTACGGGCATCATTACAGGACTCTTGGCACGTGGTTATAAGCAACAAGATGCTTGTATCGTTGGTGTTTACCTGCATGGTTTGGCAGGCGATTTAGCTGCCAACGATTTAGGCGAAGAGAGCTTGACAGCCAGCGATATCATCCAATATCTTCCCAAGGCTTTCAAACAATTAAGCGAATAGACAAAACAAAAATAGGCTCCTCAAAAAGGAGCCCATTTTTGTTTATGACAATTGGCTTATCCGAGCTTTCCGTCAGAACCGAGCACATTCACAATCTTGTGGATGTACATCTTCTTCATGTTCTCACGAGCGGGCTTCAGGTACTGGCGAGGATCGAAGTGATCGGGATGCTCAGCGAGGTGCTGACGAATAGCAGCGGTCATTGCCAGACGAGAGTCTGAGTCGATGTTAATCTTGCAGACAGCGCTCTTGGCAGCCTCACGGAGCTGCTCCTCGGGAATACCAACGGCGTCGGGCAGGTTGCCACCGAACTTGTTGATGGTGTCGACCTCGTCCTGAGGTACTGAAGAAGAGCCGTGGAGCACGATGGGGAATCCGGGGAGCTTCTTCTCAATCTCATGCAGCACGTCGAATGCCAAGGGAGGAGGAACCAGACGGCCGGTCTTCGGGTCGCGGGTGCACTGCTCGGGCTTGAACTTGTAAGCACCGTGAGAAGTTCCGATAGAGATAGCCAGTGAGTCGCAGCCGGTACGGGTAGCGAAGTCGATGACCTCCTCGGGCTTGGTGTAGTGAGACTCCTCAGCCTGCACCTCGTCCTCTACGCCAGCCAACACACCCAGCTCAGCCTCAACGGTCACGTCGTACTGGTGAGCATACTCAACAACCTTCTTGGTCAGGGCGATGTTGTCCTCGTAAGGCAGTGAAGAACCGTCAATCATCACGCTTGAGAAGCCCATGTCGATACAGTCCTTGCAAAGCTCGAAGCTATCACCGTGGTCCAGGTGCAGCACAATCTCGGGATGAGCGCAACCCAACTCCTTAGCATACTGAACGGCACCCTCTGCCATGTAGCGCAGAATGGTAGCGTTAGCATAGTTACGAGCACCCTTAGAAACCTGCATGATGACAGGTGACTTTGTCTCAACGGCAGCCTGAACGATAGCCTGCATCTGCTCCATTGTGTTGAAATTGAATGCGGGGATAGCATAGCCACCTGCTACGGCCTTCTTGAACATCTCGCGAGTGTTGACGAGACCTAAATCCTTGTAATTTACCATAATTGTTTCTTTTTATTTGTTAGTTAAAAATCTATCTGACTGCAAAGATAGCGATTTCTTTTCAAAAACCGAAAATAATCTTGCACGGATTGCGCAGTTTTTTACGGATTTTAAACTTTTCCGTATCACTGTGTAACCCGTGCAAGGGAAAATGCAAACTAAACGTTGCAAATATTACTTCTCGTTAGGTTCAATTACCTTCCAGATGCAAGCAGCCAAAGCACCACCTACGAAGGGACCTACGATGAAGATCCAGAGGTTAGCCAGAGCAGTGCCACCCTGGAAAATGGCTGGAGCCAGCGAACGAGCAGGATTTACAGAGGTTCCTGTATAGCGGATACATACCAAGTGAACCAGAACGAGGCTCAGACCGATAGCCAGACCTGCAAAGTTGTTGGTAGCACCATTAGTCTTGGCTGTTGCGCCCAGAACAACGAGTACGAATACGCAGGTGAAGATAATCTCAGCGAGCAAGCCACCCAGCATAGAAACATTAACTTGCAAGTCATTAGCACCTGTACCTTCCAAACCAGGAACATTAGCCGTCAGAATGTAAAGCAGAGCACTTCCGATGAAAGCACCAATGCATTGGAACACGATATACATAATACCCTCCTTGGCATCCATGCGTCCAGCAATGATGCAGCCCAACGTAATGGCAGGATTGATGTGGCAACCAGAGATGCCACCAATGGTATAAGCCATTGCTACCACAGCCAAACCAAAGGCAAAAGCTGTTCCAACTACTGCGGGAATGTTGTTTACAGGATCACAACCCAGGCTAACGGCAACGCCACAGCCCATCAGCACGAGCACCATCGTGCCCACCATTTCAGCTAAATACTTTTTCATAACGCTTTGTTGTTTATTTGATTAAAGATGTTATACAATATGAACGCAAAATTATACAATTTATTTCAAACTTCCAAGCAAAATCACAAAAAACATTACTTTTCAGTATAATCGAAATAGCGGAAAGCTGCCCTACCCTCGCCTTCAACGAACATTCCCAAGGTGACACCCGTAAAGCCTCCTACGACTTCTGTGCTGACAAGTGGGCAATCATGACTGGCTATCAACTTCCAATCGCCATCAGCCTGAGCGTACTCGAAACGATACTGGTTGCCATCCGAGGTAATGCGCAATCGCACCTTGCCTTGCAATTGACCAGAGTCATCGCCCATCAACTCGCCTTGAAGCGACTTTATCTGATATCTCATCTTCACAGCCACTGAACCTGTCTGGTATTTCTCCAATGTCAAGTCCATGTGTCCATCGTTAATCTGATAGACGGTCAGTCCTGCTTCAGTGGCAAAGTCGAGTTGGTCGATATCGATTTCCGTTTCAACAACTATGTTGACACTCTCTTGTCTTCGACCCAAGAAAGTGGGTTGGTTGTTCTCCGTCAGGGTTCCATGTGCCTTCAACCAGAGTTGTCCATCAAACTCATAGTTGCTGGGGATGGGATTCTGCAGATAAATCCACTCTGGCGACAACTTATTATTATTAAATATGGTACGCGTGCGATGCTGCCAAGGTTTCTGAGGAGCCAAGGTCTTTACCTGCATCACAGTATCGATGGGCTGACCTCCATTAATCACAGGCCATTGCCCCTTCTTCCACTCCACGGGTGCCAAGCAGGTTTCGCGACCGATATGGTGATAAGCACCTCCAAAGTTACGATAAGCGAGGAAAACCACCCACCAGCTTCCGTCTGTAGCCTGCACAAAGTCGCCATGACCCGTGCCCTGAATCTGCATGGTTTGTCCTGCCAAAGAGCAATTAGTCAACAGCGGATGCTGAGGATTCGCCACATAAGGTCCCAATATCTTCTTGCTACGGGCTATCGTCAAGCCATGAGCCATCTCAGTGCCTCCCTCTGAGATGAGCAAGTAGTAATAGCCATCCTTCTTATAGAGATGGGGACCCTCTGGATAGCGTCCACCTGTACCTTGCCAAAGTGGTTTGCTCTCAGTAAGCTGTTTGCCCGTCTTGGGGTCAATCTCGCAAAGCATGATGGTGTTATCAGGATTGCTCACCATATAGCACTTGCCATTCTCAAACCACAACGAAGGGTCAATGCCCTGCTGTTCCAACCAAATAGGTTCGCTCCAAGGACCTGATGGATTCTGAGCTGTCACCATGAAATTGCCTCCATTGCCTATATTGGTGGTAATCATATAATAGGTTCCTGCATGATAGCGGATGGTGGGAGCATAGATGCCCTGCCAAGAAGTAGCTCCTTTCAAAGGCAACTGGCTCTCGCGATCTAGCACATTGCCTATCTGCTCCCAATTGACCAAATCCTTGGAATGATAGATGGGAACACCTGGAAAATACTGGAACGACGAATTGACCAGATAGTAGTCATCACCCACCCTGCAAACGGAGGGGTCTGGATGATAGCCAGGGATAACGGGATTGCGCAATTGTTGTGCAAAAGCTACAAGCGAGCTTATGAGAAGAAGAGAGAATACAATAATTTTTTTCATTGTTTTTAGGTTTTACTGTGCAAAGTTACGAAAAAAATGAGATTCTATTGCAATTTCTAGACGGAATTATAATGCGGTTGATCTAGATACAGTAACAATCCTGATTTGTCCCGTTTTCAGTCCGTCACTAAGACAGTTGAGCGTGATTTCAGAAGCCGTTTCCGTGCTCTGAACAATCACTTGAGCCAGACCATTGAAAGCCGGGATGGAAAACTCCTTGCAGTTCATACTGGTGGGATGGTCCTGACCTAAATACATCGGGTCGCCATTGCCAACGCCCAAAATGCGAGCATCGCCCTCAAGACGGAAATTCAGCATGGGGCAGGCATCGGGAACGATACGCCCCTTTTGGTCTTGAACCTCAACGGTAATGATTACGAGATCGCGCCCGTCGGCAATAATCTCCTGGCGGTCAGCCTTCAATAGCGTCTGATAAGCCGGTTTCGTAGTCTCTATAATCTTCGTCATGATGCGCTTGCCGTTCTTATAGCCAATAGCAACGACTTTGCCAGGCTGATAGACGGCTTTCCACTTCAGATGTCCGTTTCTAGGCATCTGCTGGCGGCCCAGTTTCTTACCGTTCACCATCAATTCCACCTCATCGCAATTGCTGTATGCCCATAACTCTATCTCCTCACCCTCATGCCCTTGCAGGTTCCAATGTGGAAAGATATGCAATGTCGGTTCGTCCGTCCACCATGATTTCAAGTAATACGCCTCGTCCTTCGGGAATCCGCAATAGTCCAGGATGCCGAACTCGGAGTCGTGGGCCGGGAACACGAGCGGATTGGACTCGCCGCGATAGTCGAAGCCCGTCCAGTAGAACAGTCCGGCGCCCCACGGACGCTCGGCATAGAAACGCCAGCCACGCTCGATGACATTCTCGACGTGATGGTGGGTCGTGTCACGGTTCATGCTGACCATTCGCCCGGGATAGTCCGGACGGTTGAAGTACCAGCCGCGCGTGCCGCAGCCCGTCGTCTCTTCACTGCCCACAATCCTCCACGACGGATTGCGCTTCTTGCGGTTGTCCACGTCGTTCTGCACGATATAGTTGAAGCTGACCACGTCGACGCCTTTGATGAGTTCCCCGCCGCCGGCATTGGCCACGGTGCTGGGTCGTGTGGGGTCGTAAAGGCGCGTATATTCACGCATGGCCGCAGCCAGGCGAGTGCCCTGAACCGTGTTCTCAAGACCCCACTCCTCGTTTCCGTCGCTCCACATAATAATGGAAGGATGGTTGCGGTCACGCTTAATCATGCGTTCAAGCAGGCGAAGATGCTCGTCGTTGATGCCCATCAGGCGGTTCTCCTCAATGACGAGGATGCCCTCGCTGTCGCAAACGTCAAGCATCGCCGGCGTCATGGGGTTATGCGAGGAACGATAGGCATTGCAGCCGAACTTTTTGATTTGTCGGATGCGCCATGCCTGCAAGCCATCGGGTAGGGCAGCGCCCACGCCGGCATGATCCTGATGCAGGTTCACGCCCTTCAGCTTCACCTGCTCGCCGTTCAGCAGGAAACCCTGCTCGGCGTCGAACGCTATCTCGCGGATGCCTGTGGTGGTCTTATAAAAATCTGTAACCTTTCCATTCTGAACGACAGTGGTTTCCACTTGATACAGATAAGGGTCTGTAATGTTCCAG
>Ga0247608_10008471_pt1 | contig 10386 bp, 8 predicted proteins | sample 176DNAGHGlowgp2_FD_193490 | JGI IMG/M metagenome (GOLD analysis project Ga0247608, IMG submission 193490) | Sheep rumen microbial communities from Palmerston North, Manawatu-Wanganui, New Zealand - 1766 DNA GHGlow gp2 | ecosystem: Host-associated > Mammals > Digestive system > Stomach > Rumen ... | reverse complement strand
TATTAGACAGTGATGAGGAAGATGATTTAGACAATATCGAAAAGATAGTCGACATTAATGCTGAAGATGAGGAAGAATTACAAGATTCTTATGTAGGTCAACTATTATTATATTGTCCTTCTTGTCATACTATTCACTATGCTAAAAAAGAAGATATTATTGAAGATGAAGAAAACCCAGAAGTTGTAAATGTAGGTGAACAATGCCCACATTGTGATGCCACAGAAGGTTTTGAAATTGTAGGTGAAGTTGCACCTTATAATGATGTTGAAGAAACTGAAGATGATGAGAACGATACTGAAAATGAGAATGAAGATGAGTTTGATTTAACTGATGAAGATGACCTTGAAGATGAGAAAAACTTTGAAGAAAATCTAAAATCAGGTAAACAAAAATCATTCTTAGAAAGATTATTAGATGATGATATGTCACCTAGTAATATTGATAAAGATGGTAGACCATTAGAAATCGAAGGTGATGATGACACTATTGAAGAAAAAGTAGGTTCAGTATTACCAAGAGTTAAGAAACAAGTAAAAGAAAATAAGACTACTAAGGCAACTAAGAAATCTTTAAAAGAAAGTAAGTTAGTAGAGAAACCAGTATATGGTCTTAACCCTAAATATGATAGTAGAAAATCATTTTATGGAAAAGCACAAGTAGATACAGGAGATAAAGGTGACCAAAATAAACTTTACTCTTATGATACACTAGTAGCAGAGATTAAAGATGGTAAACCAGTAGTATATGGTACTTATTCACAAACAACTTTAAGACATATTAAAGATTGGTTAAAGCAAAATGGCTTTAAGGCAGAAAATTCTAAACAAATTATGAATGACTATGGTGTTAAGGAAGAAAGTTGTAAAGAAAATCTAAAAGAAGAAGTACAAGATGAGGCTTATGAAATTGCAGACTATATTTATGACCACATTAAAGATAGAGATACTATTACAAGAGATGAATATGAAGAGCAATTTGCCCTTGCTTGTAGAGAACTTTATGGCATTGATAATGTTTGGGAAATTGAACAAGATGGTAACATTGAAATTAATGGTAAGACATTTGATGCTAATGATTTAATTGAAGGTGATGTTAGAGGTATATTAAGTTATAAAGGTTATTCTACTGTTTACGAAGGTGAAAATGAAGGTGGTCTAACTAGATTAGAAGAAAACCTAAAAGAAAACGTAAAAGAAGCATTAAGTCCTAAGGATAAAGATTTAGCAGATAGATTGGTTGCTAATGGAACTTGTGATACTAAAAAACAAGCAAGAGAATTTGTTGCTAGAATGTCTAAAGAAGACAAAGAACAAATGCTTAATGTAGAAAAAGAAAAGGCAAGATATAACTTCTTAAATGATAGTCTTAATAAAAATCTAAAAGAAAGTAAATCACTAAAAGAAAGTGCTCAAGATGTATATGCAGATATACTAGATAGAGCAAAGATGAACATTGATGCTGATTATGATGTAGATGAAGCAATTTGGGATGCTATAGATAATGGCTTAATCTACACATCAGATGAATTTGAAATAATTAAATCTTTATTTAGTACTAGTGATTTATATACAAAAGATGGTGAACCTATTTCTACATTCATTATGGAACAAATCTATAATGAAATCTATGGTGAAGTTCAAGATTACTTTGATGAAAAGAATGGTGAAGTAGATGAAAGTCTAAAAGAATGTAAGACATTAAAAGAAGATGCTCTTGATTTCCCATATTGGCTTGTTTCTAAGAGGCATTACGACATCCATAAAGATGATGATGACTTTAATATAGAAGATTGAGTTGCTTTTGGTAGTGATAGTGTAGAAGAATTAAAGCAATTTTCAAAGAATAATCCACAAAATGAGTATGTTGTATACGATAAGTCAAAAGGTGAGTTTATTAATGAAAATCTAAAACCTCAAAGAAGAACAGTAGACCAAATCAAAGAAAGCATTAAGTCTAAATTAGATAAGTGCTTAAAGGAAGCAAAAGATAAAAAATGTAATAAAGGTAAGTGCAAAACTAAAAAGTTAAAAGAAGATATTGATGAATATGACTCTGACTTTGAAGTTTGTTGTGAAGATATTTCAAATGCACTATCTAATGGTTGGTGACACGGAATGACAAGAAGTGAAAGGTCTTGGGGTTTAGTTGTTGATGGTGGAGATGGAAATCAATTTAGTCCTATATTTGCTGATGCTATAGCCTATGAATGTTCTTACCCAGTAAGTGATGGCAATCTTTCACTTGATGGTTTAGATTGTATACTTAGCAAATCATCATTCTCTTCAATAGATTGGGAAGACGAAAAAGATTTAGAAACATTTAGAACTGACTTTAAAAATGTAGGTTGTGATGATGATGAAATTACAAAATTCTTTAACGATGAGATAGATGAAATAGAGTTTTATATAGACTTTTATATTGACATTGATGATTTAGATGATGATGCACAAGAAGATGAAATAGATGAAAGTCTATTTGATAACTTAATCAACAAGTATTGTACAAGAGTATATGAGAACGTTAAAGACTATAAGACAACTAATGGTTATACACAAGACCATAAGTTAGTATTAGAAGGTTTATTAACTTATAAGTCAGGTAAGACAACAAATACTAAATTTATCTTTGAAAAGAAAATGACAAAAGATAACAAAGTAAAATATGTTGGCTTAAATGAAACATTCTCAAAGAGCAAGAGAGCATTCTCATTAAATTGTAATGTAGAAAACAACAAAATCTTATCAGAAAGTTTAACTTATAACTATAAAGTTAAAGTAAATGATGATAGAAAAGTTGTTTATGGTTCAATTAAAAATAATTAATTAATAGAAAGGAGTTACTAACTATGGATGAATATATTACTTCAAGAGATAGTTATGGTAGACTAATAACTCCAGATATTAAACTACATAGAAAATGGTTTAAAGAAATGGTTAGATTAATTGGCATAAATGTTATTTATAAACCAGTATCAGAACCAAACAAACAATATAGCATAAATGGGGAGGCAGTTACAAACTACCTTTCCCCTATGCTAGTAGGTTGTATATTTGATGAGCACCCTACACAACAAACAACTAAACGACTAGGTTGAAATGCAGAATTACAAGAAGATGCTTCAATTATTCATTTACCTTATGACTTAAAAGGTTTACAAAAAGATTGTTTAGTTATAGTTCCTAGTGGTATTGATAATACACAAGGTAGAGTATTTAGAATAGTAAGAATAAGTAATATTATGGTTTATCCTGCATCATACGCTTGTGAGATAGTTCCTGAATATGAAGATAATTTCGATAAAAGTCAACTTACTCACACAAAAGATACTTTCAACTTATTAAATGAAGAGGAGGATTAATATATGCCTATTCCTACAGTTAATACACCTAGTAATATTCCTAGTAATCAACGTGATAATAGTAAACCACTTGGGTTAGATGAGGCAGATTATTCTAGGAAACAAATATGAGATTTAGTTCAACAAGGTAAATATGAGTTAGCATTACAGAATAGTCCACAAAAAGACTTAAAGCCAATATTAAATCATTGGCTAAGTAAATATTCTAGTGTTGATGTAAAGAATGATGACCAAATATTAGATTTAGTTGAAAATTGGTATGTATACTTTAAATCTATTTATGATAGAACAAACCCATTCTTTGCATATTTAAAATTCTTAAAGAAACTGGGTGTTAAACCTAAGTATAATGACTTAGTAGTAGTAAATAATAAATATCAAGAAAAAGTCTTAACAGATGAAGATTTACGAGAAAACAATTCAGTATTAGAAAATGTTAATTTCTATGGAAAAGAAGTTAAAGACCAAAATTTTTGATTAGATGTTTATGCTTTCTTTTCACAACCAAAAGAAGTTGAGAGAGCATTGGTCAACTACCCAGAAGAAACATTAAAAATAGGTAATGACACATTTTATGTATCAGATTTAAAAAGAATTAATAGTGGTACAAACACATATATTCTAAGAGATAGTTTATTATTTGATGGTGGAAATAGAAATTCAACATTGAGAACTATGTCTACTATTAGAAATGCTACCGATAGACTATATGAATATATGAATAAAGATGACTATTCAAAAGAAACAAAACCTAAAAAAGAGAAAGACTATAATAATAAATATAAATTAAAAGATTTTATAGAGGATAACTCAAATGCCTTAAGTGATAAAGATTTAAGAAATGATTTAAGACTTTGATTAGATGAGGAATAATTTATGCAATTAGTATTCCCAAAATATATTACATATAATTGTATTAACTTAGTCATTAAACCTGCTATGAAAACTTATTTTATAGAAATGAACAATGAAGGAAAGTTCTCTAAATTAGATGATTTCTTGTATAATATATTAGGTATAAAAGTTAGGTGTATAGATATATTGATATACGCAGTAAACTATGCTTATGTTGGTAAATATAAGAAAACATATGTATTAGATATATCAAGTAAGACTTTATATAAAAATACTAATTATACCTTATCTAGTTTACTTATGTTAATTAATTCAGGAAACCTAGAAGTAAAGGGAACATATGCAATAGTCTATTGTTATAATCATATTAGACAATATTTAAAAACTCTAAATGATATATACAATAAAAAATATAATAGGGGGTAGTGTATGTCAGTAAGATTATATGATGATGCTATTGTTAGTAAAATTAAAGGTTGAATAAAAGATGATAAGTTAAGGGTTTTATCACCAGAAGATAGTACTAGATTATTTCAAATGATAGCAAATCAAAATAATGATAAACCATTAACTCTACCTTTAATTGCAATATCAAGAAATAATGAAATAGAAATAACAAATAATAGTAAAAGAATGCTAACTTATGATGGTTTAACATTAAAGGCAAATGAAGATGTATCATTACATATAGATGCAATACCTATGACTTTAAATTATCAATTAGATATATACACTAGATATATGAGTGAAGCAGATGAATATATGAGAAATTTTGTATTCTCTATAATAAATCACCCTAAGTTAAAAATTCAACTACCTTACAATAATGTAGATTACATACATTATGCTTATATGAGAATTTTATCAACTATTGAAGATAATAGTGATATACCTCAAAAATTATTTGGTGACCAATTTACAAGATGGACGATTAGGTTCACAGTAGATGATGCTTACCTATTCTCATTACCATACACAGACAATGTACAAATTGTAGGCTATGAGATGCAAATAGTTGAAAAGCAAGATTAAAAATTTTGCTAAATTATATAGATATAAAGAAAATTTATAAAGGAGAAAAACTATGCCAGAAATTACAATAAGAGAAATAGATAATACAGTTGGCTATATAGATGAACAAGATTATGTTGTTTTTGTTCCAGGTAATGTAAATGATAGTTCTAATGGCAATAAACAATATAAATATATTGGTGAGAGAACATTATTTACTAACCTTGATGATTTTATTAATGAAATAGGTAAAGACACACCAGAGTATAATGATGAAAACCCATTCTCAGTAGTGGTTGAGGGTACACCTCATTATTACGACCCAGGTTATTTATATGCTAGATTTTTATTAAGTAAGGGTTATAGTATTTATTATGGTGTTCCAAAAGGTGATAGTCAAGTAATAGACATTAGTTATAATCCAACTGCACCTACTCAAGTTAATGTAGGTTATGACTTTGCTGATAGAGGTCAAGACCACGATGCTCAACGTAATAAGAATGCTTTTGAACAAGGTATTATAGATGGTCAAGTTGAAAGTGATGGTGAAGGAATTTATGTCACTAAATTAACTATAACTGGTAGAACATATGATACTACAACTGCAGTATTTACATCAACAACAGAACCTGAAAAAACATTGAGTTATATGGATGCTGGTGCAAAATATGTATTAGCATATTGAACTAGTGGAACATTTGAGTATGATGAAGTTACATATGATGGTTTAAGTGCAAGTAGAATAACATATACAAGAGTTAATGGAACAACTTATAAGACAACTACTTATAATGATACTCAAAATGTAATTAATAATGAGGAGTTCTGAACAGATTTAGATGATAAATCACTATATCAATTTAGATATTTAATTACAGGTGGTTATGTAGTAAGTGATGAAACAACACAAGGACAAGAAAATGATATAACTGCAATGTCACAAATTATAACAATCGCAAATACAAGAGGTGATTGTATTGGTTTGTTAGACCATACTAGAAATTTAAATACAAAAGAACAAATTATTAGTGCAGCACGAAGAGTAACTAGTAAACGTTGTGCAATGTTCTCACCTTGATGTTCTTACACAATCAATAATTTATCAATACCTATGCCAGCAAGTATGGCTTATTTAGAAGCATTTATTAATGGTGTTCAAAATAATCCTACTTGGTATGCTATGGCAGGTAGATTAAGAGGAACTATTACAGGAACACCTATTAAGCAATATGGTGAAAAGTTTGCAAATTCCCTAATGAGTGATAAAGGTGTTAGTGTAAACCCAATAACTAATGTTTACCCTTATGGTATTCTTATTTGGGGAAATAGAACATTAAATAATAATAGTGGTTTAGTAGCAAGTTCATTCTTAAATATTAGACAATTATGTGTTGATATATTCAAGTCATTATACACAAATGCAAAAGGTTATATGTTTGAACAAAATAGTGATAGATTATGGTTTAATTTTAAATCTAATATTACCAAGTTATTAGATAATATGAAGACAAGTGAAGGAATTAGTGGTTATAGAATAATTAAATTAGAGCCAGAGAGAGCAAAAGTTAAAGCATTAATTAGAATAGTTCCACTTGAAGCAGTAGAGAAATTTGATTTAACAGTTGAATTAAATGATTCACTAATTTCAACAAATGAGTAAGAAGGGAGAGATTAGAATATGCCAAGTAAAAATGTATCATTAGACCAACTAGGTACTTATCATATTGCAAATAACCCAGATTTATATACACCATCTAGAAATAATAACTTTGTGTTTATGCCCACATTTAATGAAACTCAAACACAATTACTTAAATCAGGAGTAAATAAAGATACAGCAACTAATGATGATTATATAACTGCTAGTGATTTACAAGAAATATTAATGTTATCAGTTAATTCAGCATCAGTTCCACATTATCAACAAAACACAATCGAGGTTAAGCGTGGAAATGGAACACTTAAATTTGCAGGTGCAGTAACTTACCCTAGTGGCACATTGAAATTTAATGATTATATTGGTGCAGATACAAAATCTTGTTTACTTGCTTGGAGAGGTTTATCTTTCAATCAAGAAAATGAAACAATAGGTAAAGCAGAAGATTATAAGATTAAAGGAACTTTAATTGAGTATACACCAGACCATAGACAAATTAGATATTGGGATTTATATGGTTGTTGGATTAGTGAGTTAAGTGAAGGTGAGTTCTCAAGTGATGATGATGGTAAAAGAGAGATTACAGCAACACTACAATATGATAGAGCAATCGAACATTTACCAGATGACACTACAGTAGTAACAGTACAAACAACACAAACAGAAGAACAACAATAATAAAATAATTGTATAATATCATAGGGAAAGTGCGTATGGTAATCCATATGATAACCCTATGATATTTTTATTTAATAACATAAAAATATTTGATTTAAACGCATTTTATTTAAGAGATGAATATTCTATCATCTAAGTAATAAAAAGCAAAAATAAGGCACTTTTTGTGCGTATACGAAAGGAATAATATAATATGGCAATTAGCACAATTCAAGAAACATTTACTTTGCCGAGCAAAGGACAAATTTATGACAAACCAATCAATCCTGAAATCACATTAAGAAGTATGACTACTATGGATGAATTAAAGAGATTATCTCCTAGTGATTTACCTTATAAGAATATGTGTGATATGATAGATGATTGTATGGTTAATTACAAGGAAAAATCATCTTATGATATGTGTATAGGTGATTATCAATTTTTATTACATAAGTTAAGAATAGTTACTTATGGTTCAAACTATAATATGGTAGTATCTTGCCCTAATTGTGCAAGTGTTGAAGAAAAGGTATTTAACCTAGAAGACCTAGAGATTTTAGAGTGAGATGAAAGTTATAAAGAATTATTTAGTTTACATTTACCTAAGTCAAATAAAGATATATTATTACAAATTCAAACACCTAGAATGTTAGATAATATTGTAAAGAGAAAAAAAGAATTAGTAGCAAAAAACAAAGATATGATTGACCCAACTTTTGTTTTAACAGTTATGAGTTGTATTGACTTAGTGGATGGTAATAAATTAAATAGAGTAGAGTTAGAAAGATTTGTTCAAAATCTACCTATGGCAGATACAAATTTAATACTACAAAGAATGGACACTATAAACCAGAAAGTAGGTATCGATACAGTGATTGGTAATCATTGTGACCAATGTGGGTATGATTATTTGTCCACATTTCGCATCACAACAGAGTTTTTTAGACCCTCAGTTGACTAAAGATGGTAAACCTTATGCACCAATTAGATATAAGAAAATAATACAAGATTGTTATTCTATTACTAGAAATACAAATATAGATTATCAATCAGTAATGAATATGAGTGTAACTGAGAGAGAATATATCATAAGTTTCTTGCTAGAAGAAGCAAAGAAAATAAATGAAAAGAATGATGAAATACAAAGACAATTAGAACAACAACGACAACAAAGATATAAAAAATAAGGTAGAGAGGAGATTAACATATGGTAGATTATTGGAATAATAACAATAACGCTAACAGAGGTGATTTCCCTAGAGCAAATGAAAATCTTACTGAAAAAGAGTATGAAAGAAAATCATTAGATGAGTATCAAAAATATAAAGATAATTTAGAAAGAAAATCTGCTAGGGCATTAAGTGAATACAGACTAAAATTATATATGTCTGATAACAACTATACTCTTTCTGAGAGAATGAGATTGGAAAAAAAGTTCATCAAATACCAAACTCAACAAAGATTAAAAGAAGAGGAAAAGTTTAGAGAATCTCTTAAACACGAAGAGCAAGAACGAGCATTAGAACGTAAGAAAGAAAGAGAAGAAGAACAAGCACAACAAAAAAAGTGGCTTGAAGGTCAATTAGAAATATATAGAGAAACTTTAAAAGATGATAATGTTTCTATTAAAGAAAAAATAAAAGTTCTAAACCAGATGAGAAAGGCTATAAAAGAAGGTCAAACTGGTGAGGATAAAAGCAAAAAACAAATAGAAGTATTCAATAAGATTATGGGTACTCTTAGTTCAGGAGTGAACGAAGTAATAACTCAATACTCTAAATATCAATCAACTATTAATACTAGATTACAAGGTTCAGGTAAAACATTTAGTGGTTTACAAAATACCTTAATTGGTTCAGTAGGTATAACACCTTATTTAAAAACACAAGTAATGTTAGATAATCTACAAAAATTAGTAGAAACTGGTATTTCTTTTAACCTAGAACAAAGAGCATTTTTAAGTTCAGTTAGTGATAAAGTAGCAAATACATTCAATGCTTTCGATAGCAACTTATTGAGAATAGTAAGATTACAACAAGCAGACTCTACTGCTAGTAGATTAGGTATGGAAGCATACTTAAATAAATTCTTAAATAATATGTTCTCAAATACAGAATACTTAAATAATTCATTTGATATAGTTACAGGAAACTTAGTAGAAGCAACTTCACAAATGACTACACAAATGGGTGTACAATTTGAATATATAGTTCAAAAATGGTTAGGTTCATTATCAAGCGTTGGTCTAAGTGAAGGTAGTGTAAGTAATATTGCACAAGCATTAGGTTATTTAGCAACTGGTAATGTAAGTGGTATGGAAAGTTCAGGTATGCAAAACTTAGTTGTTATGGCAGCAAGTAGAGCAGGTCTATCTTATGCAGATATGCTTACTAGGGGAATTAACTTAGATGAAACTAATAAATTATTAGGTTCAATGGTTGAATATTTACAACAAATAGGTAGTTCAACTAATCAAGTAGTTAAAAATCAATATGCTTCAACTTTTGGTGTATCAATAAGTGATTTAGTAGCAGCAGGAAATTTAAGTAAAGCAGATATAAAAAATATAGGTTCTAATATGCTTTCTTATAGTGGTGCTATGGGAGAATTAGGAACTCAATTAGGTTCAATAGGTCAAAGAGTTAGTATTGCAGAAAAACTACAAAATGTAAGTTCAAATGCTTTATTCTCATTATATTCAAATATAGCAGATAGTCCAGGTCTAATGGCACTATGAACTATAACAGATATGATACAAAAGAACACAGGTGGTATTAATATACCTAGTGTATTAGGTACTGGACCAAATACAACAGTTGAAAACTTAATGAAATTAGGTGTT
>Ga0247608_10008469_pt1 | contig 10387 bp, 8 predicted proteins | sample 176DNAGHGlowgp2_FD_193490 | JGI IMG/M metagenome (GOLD analysis project Ga0247608, IMG submission 193490) | Sheep rumen microbial communities from Palmerston North, Manawatu-Wanganui, New Zealand - 1766 DNA GHGlow gp2 | ecosystem: Host-associated > Mammals > Digestive system > Stomach > Rumen ... | reverse complement strand
GACTCCTCGAAAACACAACCTAAGCTAACAGGAGTGGATAGATTCATAGCTAACATAAGACAACTATTTATTTCACGCTTATCCATTCTTTCCCTGATTCTTTAACCTAAATTTCGTTTTCATAGTCTTCAGATCATTCTTTAGACTAGAACCTCCTTGATTGAATCCCTCTTCGTCACTGATCGTAAGTCCTAAAGCCAACAAGTTATTAAGGAACAATTGATTATCCTCTCGCGCAGTATCCTTTCTCGTACCGGTAATGAATTCCCGTGCGTTTCTAGATAACAGTGCGCTCAACTCATCCTCACCAATCTTCTGTCCAGTTGATCTATACCTACCTTTTCCTAAGATCGGCTCGTCACGCTTGCTACTTACATCAATACCATACATACTAGTAGTCACCTTGTTTGAATAAGAAGGAATATGATACAACTCCTCCAAGGTCATCCATCCGCACTGTAATTTCTTCTGCACGGGGACAAACTTACCGGTCATCTCACTGCGCGTCTTTTCATACTCTTCTGGACTTAATACCTCTTTTAATTCTCCAAGATCTGCTACCTCTGATTCTGGCATTAATATTTCAGACTGACTCTCTACTCCAAGCTCATCCATCCATTTCTCAACAATCTCCGGGGTAAAATCACTGAAACAACCTACCTCAAGATAATATACCTCCTCTATCGGCTTACTGTTATGAAGATCTATAAATTCATCTACAGTTAAGTCAGTGTAGCGGCCAGGATAATACTTCTCGATTAATGGCTTTATCTTCTTCTGCCCCGTCTTTGTTCTCTTATACTCTTCCACTAAATCATATATTCGATGGACACAATTTCCTAATGACTGCTCCATCAAAACGCCAGCTATCTTACGATTAATTGTAGAATACGGGTTCATGATTGCCTCAACTCTGTACTGCTTTCCCGTGTTCTTATCTACCATTATCGGCATTAATTCATCAGGCTTTACTACAGATACAACACCCTTACCTCCATAATTGTTAGTAACCTTCGAGCCAACCATCAGAATAGTTCTCTTTATGAGTCGAATTCTAACCGTGTAAACAACCTTATACTCATCTCTGTTCATATTAATAGGACGAAGACGATCAGAGGCTACATACTCCGGGAACTTATCGTAAATTACTTTTCTATCGGCATTCTTCTCATACTCATCAGCTACTTCTCTAGAGGTACGGGAGAAGCGATAATCTGGTGCTTTTACTGATTTTGGAATTTTTGGCTTTAGCTGCTCCTGAATAAGAACATCAGAAACGTAAGCCTCATCAATATTGTTCGGAACCTTTAAGTAATCCTCCGTAGTGAAATCCGTAATATTCTTTCCACTCGATTCACCAAAGATTCCCCCTAACTTCTCAGCTAGAACTTTGTTAACATCATCCAGCCTGTTTGTTTTGTATACTCCCACTATGTTATCACCAGACTTAACTCTCGTTCCTATCGGCGCAATCCATTTTAAGGCTGCGGTATTCTTGATGTTAAGCTGAAGATCAATGAGACTATAATGTACACACCGATTTGCAAAGGACTCAGACACAACAACTGCATCTTCATTCACATGTCCAAAGTAAGCATGAAAAAGGACAAGAGCATTAAGTCCATTTTTGTAAGTCTCAGTAGTTAAGTTAGTGGCTCCCGAAATTATGTCACCCTTCTTAATCTTTTGACCTACCTTTACTTTTGGCTCAGTATATACACAAACATCATTCTGAGATTGGATTGCTGTACGACGGGGATGATTTATAACCTCACCATTAGGCAACTCAATCACAATATTGGATTCCGTTATCTCCTTTACTTTTCCTTCCTCGTAATTAAATTTTTCATTCAGTACGTTATCCTTGAGCTCCTCCTTATGCCCAGTTCCTACGAGGGGTCTTTGAGCATTAACCAGAGGAATCGCCTGCTTAAGCATTGATGTACCCATGGAAATACGTACTGAGTCCGTATAATTAATGAAAGGAATTCGTCTAGTTGTTTCAGAAAGACGATAGTCCGGTTCTAAATCTATAAAATCGATTTCTTCAACCTTTACCATCTTTCTTTTCATTCGATATTTAACCTCAACCATTCCACTAGGGTCTGGTTTAAGTTGTCTATTTTTATAATCTACAAACTCTGAGGCTACAATTTTTGCGTTAAGATAATCTATATAGTAAAGCGATATTCTTTGAAACTCTTTGTTGTAAGCACTATACAAAACGCCGTCATCTGTTATTTTTGTACAAACAGTTAGGCTATTTTGAATGTTTGTATTATTATTTCCTTATTCTTATTCTATTCAAATAAGAGTAGTACTATATCATCCTATTTTATTAGGTTTCACATATAGTCGTTGAATATAAAATTAGCTTAGATGAATTATACTTTTTTATCTTTATATTTAAACCCTTTTTCTGGAGACGTTTCTATCCATCTTTTTAATGTCCTTAGTTCATGCCCAGTTTTTCTAGCACACTCTTTCATGGATCTATATTCAGTTCCATCTGGACCAATAACTGGAACACAGCTCATTTCATTTCTATGGTGTTTGACAAAATGACCTTCTCCTGTATATAGAACAAATCCTTTTTCTGGAACATTATAAACCCATCTTCTAATAGTGGCAGCACAATATCCAACATCTTTGCTACATTCTTGAAACGTACTATAGATCTTCCCTGTGTTTGTATCTAAGACTCTAGTTCCATATGGTTTCCCCTTTTTTCCTTCAGAGATATGTTTTCCAGTCTCTGCCTTTTTCTTTTGTGGTTTTCCAAGTTTAGCCAGAGACATTTTATGTCTAGATTCTTCAGAAACTATTTTTCCTCTTTGAAATTCAGCAGCGCGTTCTCTAAAATATGCAAAGAGTCTAGAAGGAATTCTTATATCTTTTCTTCCTTCTGTAGATTCTGAATGCATAGACATTGCTATTACTGCATAAATTATATCTTGATTATCTGGATAGATAAAAGCTAAAATTTCATGGGCAATATAATGTACCCTTGCTGGAAGTAATATTAAATTTTCTTCTTCATCACTTCCTCCCAAACACCTAGGTATAATATGATGTTTTTCAGAGTAAACACCATCTTCAATAGTTTCATGTCTCCATTTTTCTATTAGGTTTTCATATAATTTTATGTAATTCATACTAAATCTATTTTATACTGCTGATTTGTTGTTATTAACATTCCAGCATTTAAGTGAAATTATATCACGACAAATAATTTATCGGAGTATCCGCAAAATCAATTATTTCTGCAAATGTAGGATTAAATGCTACTGTTTCGGGTACAGTAATTTTATTTCCTAAACTTTCCAGATTTGCAGCGTTAATTCCAGGAGGTACTTGTAATCCGGTATCTCCTTTAGAATCAGAACTACCCTTAAAGAATCTAGCTGACATCGTTGTGATAACCGAGAGCTGATCCGCAAGTCTACCATACTTTACAAAATAACTCGAAATATGTCTACGAGCACTATTATAAGTTCTTCCATTATTAGAGCGGAAGATATATTTCATAAAGCTGGTTGGAACAGATTCAATCGATTTATCTATGATCAAGTCTTTCAATCGATCATCACCAAAAGCTAAACAATCATTGATAAGACGTGTGGTAATGTATTCAGGTTTATAATCAAGATCCAACTTAACCTGGAATTTCTTTGTTTGATATTCCGTAAGTTTAAGCAGCTCTTTGGTTTCTCCTTCAGCACTGTCTATCTCATCATACTTTAGTTTAATCTCTTTATCTATCAGCCTTAGATTTGGGTCATTTCTTTTAATTTTCAAGATTTGACGATTAATATCATACCTTCTATCATAGTCGAAGTTAATGATATAATCACCAGAGCCAGACATTTTGATTCTACAGTTATAATCATTCGAAAGGCTATTTGTGGCAATTCTATAAGCTCCCTCGATAATGAAAACCCCTTCAACTTCTTTGGGAACCTCGAATTCACTGTACTTAATCTCATCTGGTGCATCGGTTGTTGTATATTCTATTCTAACTTTATGAGTCGCCGTTAATCCATTCTCTACATAATAAGAGGCTGGTTGATCCGGTTCCTCAATGATAGAATGTGTAAGTGTGGCGATCTTTACTTTTGGGTTAAAGATATCAGCACTTCCAACAAACCTCTCCACCATCGTCTTTGCTCCTCGATTCTTGAAATATTCGTTAAAACTACTCATTTAAACTAATGCTTTTATATTTAGTTGTTTATACTCACAATCTACCGAATTAAAAAACTCTTCTATTTCTCCCTTAATCTGATCCTTCAAGTCTCTGGCTGCTACATACTCACCCATTGGAAGACCTGTAGTAGAACGGAAGAATGCTGTGTAAGTAACTAGATAATTGTAAGTATCCTTCAATTGATATAAAACCAATTTCACAGAGAATAATTCATACTTGTCTGGATAAATCTCTGCTAGTCTGTCATATAAGTTGTCCCTCGCTTGAATAACACTTGGATCTTGACTGTCCAATACGTTATAGGGGATTTCGTATGTCAGATAAATACTGTAATATGTACTGTCTCCTCCCATAGTATTAAAAATCAGAATCCATTAAATTACCGCCAGTCTTTTTTGTCTTTGCTGGCTTCTCCTTAATTACCTCAGCACCACTCGTATCAGGTGGGGTAGCCGTATTGCAGACCACCTCACCATCTTTACGAATGATTATGCTGATTGATAGTTCCTTCTCAAAGTTAGGGACATCAAATTCAATCTTCATAATCTTTTGCCTTTAATTTGTTATTACTTATTCTTAGTATCATCAAGTTGGTTGTTTAAGAGCAGACCTAAGATCACGCCAGTCATAACATCATTGCCAAGATTTAATTCTCCACGTAATGCTTTGCTGACAACTCTTGAACTATAACCATAACTTAGTACCGTATAGAATGACTTCTTTGAGAGTACTGATGTTTGGGTTCCCTGGTATTCGATATCCTCAATTTGTGCTGTCTTAGGATCGTATGTAATATTTGTTAATCCTGTAAACAACAACTCGATAATATCTTCCTGCGTAGAGCTCAATGAAGATACTCCACTCTTCGCAAAACCACCATCAGTAAGGGTATAGAACTGCTTTCGGAAGATAAGATATATGTCGTTCAGCCGATCTTTGCCTAGTTCAGAAACCACGTTGCTCATATTAACAACTCCTGAACAGATTCTATCAAATTTCCTAATTTGAGTTCCATCGGGGTAATAATACATGCATTCTGGATTGTACTGATATGATCTATCGCCAATCTTTACATCAATATTACCGTCCTTGTCCTCTACATATCTGATAATCCCATCATCATATGCATAACAGTCCGAAATCAGAATGTTATCCTTTTCAAAATATCTAAGTCCAGCAGATTTTCTAGCTCGCATAAGATCGATCATAGAATTAAGTTTGCTGATAGGACTTGAAGTATTATAAGCACAACATACAGTTTCACCCTTTTCAAATTTATCTTTTGCTAATGTTACTAAGTTATCTGGTCTAGGATATCTCAACTCTGTACCACCTCTCACTTTTAAATAAATCCATTTGCCTTCTTCACGGAATGTACATGCTTTTGGTGCATGTAGATATCCGTCTTTGTTTAAAACCTTTTCATGGCCCACTTTGCTAGATATATTTCTACATCTAGCTAGACTATATCTTGCTTATATTAAATAAACTAGATATTATTAGTCGTTGAACTAGCATCTGTATTTTCAACTACTTGCTTCGATTTATAGTAGTTGATTCTCTCTTCTATATATAACATTATCTCATCTAGATCTTCTATCAAAAAGCCTTCATTCCCTAGTGAGATTTTGTCTTTAAATTTTATTTTTATATCATATTCTAAATTTGCGATTGTTATCCTATCTGCAGAAAATAGTTCTTTCATGGAATAAGGATCATATGTATATCCGTGATAATCTTTTGTTTTTGCTCTATTTTCTAGATTTATTGTTACTCCGTGTTTTAAATATTTATCAGTCTCATTAAATTTAGATAAATAGTAATAGCAAACATCATCTGGATTTCCTCTTCGTATATATACTTCCCTATCTAATTCAATACAATTTTCTACAGAGATTGTCTCGTCCTTACTTAATCTAATAGCAATACCTTTGTAAAATGTAATAGAAGGATTACAAGAAAATTCTTTTACACTTGGGATGTTTTCATCCCTAATTTGATCTTTTGAAAAAATACTTCTACCTTCATCCATTTGTTTTAATGCATGAATTCTAAGTTTTTCTCTCCAGACTTTAGAATTTCTATCTGCCTTTTGTAATCCAGTTACTCCTCGTTTATAATTTTCTCTTTGGGCTATTTGAGCTGCTGCATTATTTGCATGCTCCTCACAACCTGTGTGAAAAATTCCGAGCCGTTTACCTGTTCTTTGGGCTTTTCCTGGAGTAAGAGATCTAAACTTTTTTGGTTTATTACACTTTTCTCCTGTATAGGGATTTACGTAAGTGCATTTTGGAAGTTTTGACTCATCTCCTTTGCAATAAACTATCATGAAATAATCAAAATCGGTAAGGCCGTATCTGTTCTTAAGATACTCTTTTCTTACCCCACGACTTTTAAATCCCTCTATTTCAGAGCATCCGTCAAGTTGATCTACTATTTCAGGTCTACGATCTACTCGACTTCCTCTAATACATTTAGTTTTACTATAAAGTAATATTCCTGGGTTAGTTACATTATATTGTTCCCCATTATAAGTAACTATTTCTGTTTCATAATTTTTGGTTTCATCATAAAAATCTGTTTTTATTTCATCCATAATTTAAAATTATACTTATATTCGAAGCTTAAAATGCTAGCTGCTGATTAACCTTTTGGTACTTCCAGCAATTTTATCTATTTATGCACGGCAGTCATTTATTTTAGAAGGCTTTAATTTACCGTGCTTCAGACCTAGTGCGCTTTGAGTTGTCCCTTCAGTCAGTGATCGAGCAAAAGACAAACCTATGGCAGCTCCAGGTGTGAAATCTTTAAAGAATTTATTTATAAGGTCGGGGGTAATAACATTAAGATCACCCTTCTTTTTTGATACTATAGATCTCACTAAAACTAAGTCATCCTCATCCGGTTTTCCTTTAAAGTCAGGATAAACTTTTCCGGAAGGAGCAGTTCTACCACCAGCCTTGTAACGTGGGATAAGGATACCGCCATTTTCAGTGTCTTCTCCATCTTGATAAACATAGTTATTCAAGAGAAATGAAATTTGTCGCGTTAATGATCCCGAATTTGGTCACTTCTCTAGCTAACGCGCAGTAAAACTAGAGATGTTTTTAGTAGTTATATCTCTATAACTGTCAGACTATATCACCTTTTAGTACAGTGTGTAGTCGTTGTTCTTATCACGCATTTGTTCCGTCTGTTATAGTTGTTCCTAGTTTATGCTGTTCATTCAGTTCCTTTAAGATTTCACCAACACCAGTCAGGATAGCACCTACAACAGTAATAATTTTAATAATTGTATTTGGATTCATGTTCGGTAATAAGTTGCTGATTAAAAATTTGTTTCTTCCAGCAATTAAACTGTATTTTATAGGCGCACCGTTACAATTCGGGTATAACCTTTTACGCCTGAAACTTTTCAAGTAACTCTATATATTTCTATATAGCTTGGACTATATCATTCTCCAGATCTTAATTCTGGAGAGAGTGCACTTCGGGATAAGGAATTTCACCTTAAACCTACTTCCCTGCGGAATAGTCTCTTAACCTTCCCTATTACTAAGGCTTGGCACAGGATTAGCATAGGATTTTCTCCTTTAGCTTTCCCTGTTAGCCTGAACTAATAAAGTTCAGACACCCATCATTTGATGGTTCACACTCTTCTTCACCCTGATATTACTACCAAGGGCCACAAATAGTTTATGGATTGTAATGATCTATTTTCAATAGACGTTATTCTTAGTATTTTCACACTAAGACAGACTGTATCATGCGTTTTCGCCAATATGCACAGTCGTTGAATCTAGAGTTTAAACTCCAGACTGCTGATTCTTTGTAAAAAGTTCCAGCAATTCATATTGTTTTAATACCACTCCAATCGAGAAAAATGGTAGATCATATCCTTTTCTGAAAGACCCGTTAATAATGAACCTTTCGTGATTATCGGTTTTTCTTCCACCCCGTTAATAATTAACTGTGGCATGTTTAGAGCAGATATACTAGATATCTTTACTCGACCTGCACGATTAAGCTCGTTCTTAAGATCTTCAGAGAATGAAGCTTCAATCTCCTTTTCATATTGCTCGTACTTCTCAGTTAATAGAACCAATTTTTGTTGATCTGTTAAGTCTGGAGAGTCTGCAATGTTACGAATTTCCTGATATGTTTTTGTATTAGTAGGAGTGTAGAGCGTGGGAAAATCAAATGTGACAACGCCCGCTAAAGATACTACTCGAAGACAGAACTTTTGAAGCTCTAATCTTTTTTCAATACCATCATCAGGATAGTCATACAAGAAAGCACTAAGCTTCATTGCAGATTTAGCATCAAATCGGGTATATTTATCTTTGGTGAAATCAAAATCATCCATGTTTCTTCCAAGGATTTTTGAGATTCTAATCTTACCATAGGTTGTTACTTCAGATTGATACTTTAATCCATTGCCAAAGTCATAAGTAAATACGATCGGTGTTCCGATACGAATCCGCTTACGGACTTCAACATCAAGAACCAACTCTTTATAATCATCATAAAAATATCTAGGTTCTTTTAGCTCTTCTGGGTCATCAACTACCCACTCCGTCGCCACTGCTAATCCATTAAGTACTTCATGATTGATCGTGGCAATCGGTTCACGATTTTTCTTATAATATGCCACATATCTTGGGCTCATCTTCCTAAAAGTGTCCTCAGAAACTTCGCTTGGTACTAATTGACTTGTAGTTAAAAAATTTCTTTCTTAACATAGACTGTATCATCTCGCTCTACGCGGTTTTGTACATCAGTCGTTGAAAAGAAATCATTATAGATTCCTTCTGCTGATCTGAATTTTATTCATTTCCAGCAGTACTCAAAATTTTCTTCTATTTAATATAGAAGCTACTCTTTTCAAATAGCAACAGTATCACCATCGAAATCTGCATTTAAAGGAGTACATCAAAATTCTTTACATTTCTGTAATCTTGAATTTTAGACTATATCTTTTGACTTCTGTATATAGTCGTTGAGCTTAAGATTTATAATATCTTAAGTTGCTGATTGGGAATTTATCCTTTCCAGCAATTATCAGAATTTTACTTCAACGTGTAATATTCATTGAAGGCGGAAATCCGATCGCGTATTCGTCCCACAATTTTATTTTTACGCAGAATAGACTATATTCCATTTATCCTTTGATTTATCACCTAAGGATAGACTATATTTTCTGTTGTGCCTTCTATAGTCGTTGAACCTAAGTTATTTCAAACTTAGATTGCTGATTTGAGTTTAACCTCATTCCAGCAGTTTAAGCATTTTACTTGCACAAATTATAGGTTATGCAATGATGGTTGTCTATTTCAGTTAATCTTTAAGTTTATCCTTAAAGCTCAGCATATATTTTCATCTGTATTTTAAGATGGTGGGTACTCGTGAGAAATTTATAGTCATTAAGACATCATTTCTTATGCGTTACTCTGTTGACATTAAGTCTTCAGTTCGGTATCAGCTTTTTATTAGCCTTCACCGAGTTTACCCACTAATAATTTGAAGTATTACTACCCCAAACGGCAAATAATCTTACCAAAACCATCCTTGTTTCTGCATATTCTTTGAAGAGTTTTTGGGTCTCCTCATTCAGGGCTTCCTCTTTCGTCGCGCGTCTTGCTTCTTTCTCAGTAAAGTTAAGTTTTTCCATAAGATACTTGATGAAATCCTCTCTCAACATCTCGTACGCTATTGATCGCGGAATTTTTAGTTCATCAATTTTAATATCCATGGCAGGCACAATAGGACATCTAGCTGAATTCTTTGTTCGTACAGCATAGAGTTCACGTGCCAAATTTTCTTTACTGGTATTAAGAAGGTCAGTAGCTTGTTTGATAACTGCATTTAAGAACGCACGGAGAAGCGCAGTATATCGAACTCTTTCTCCAGGCGTTTCAAGTTTACTCATTACAGTCTCGTAGTTCAATCCGTCTGCAGCTTTCTTATCCTCGGTACAGCACAGCCAGATGATTGCGCTATAAAGGGTCGAAAGTTTGTGAGTACCCATCATTTTCTTACCATCTTTATAGGCAAGGGTGAAGGGTCTCATAGCGGCGGGTAGAACTAAGTAGTAATGATTAATAAGTTTTCTAAATTCTGTCAAGTGTTCCGGAAAATGCTCCCCAATAATTTTCAGTAAGCCCTCATATGAACACTTTT
>Ga0247608_10008468_pt1 | contig 10388 bp, 9 predicted proteins | sample 176DNAGHGlowgp2_FD_193490 | JGI IMG/M metagenome (GOLD analysis project Ga0247608, IMG submission 193490) | Sheep rumen microbial communities from Palmerston North, Manawatu-Wanganui, New Zealand - 1766 DNA GHGlow gp2 | ecosystem: Host-associated > Mammals > Digestive system > Stomach > Rumen ... | reverse complement strand
CATACTCAGAAGACAGGACACTATCGTCCTGGATCATCTGATTCAGACGAGCAATGGAATCCTTAAAAACATTACACTCTTCACTACCCATCAGGCGAACAGATGCCGCTTCACCACATTGGAGGTAAGGTATTGGTTTTAGAATTATTTTCTCTCCAAATTCAATCTCTGTCAAATAACCTTCTGTCCACAACTTGGTATCATTTCCTTTTTCATCAAAACAGAAATTACCCAACCCATATACGATTGGTTTCCCTTTGTAATACTCATAACCACTATAGCAATGCTGGTGATGATTGATAACGGCATCAGCACTGGCATCTATAAAAAAACGATACGTCTCCTTCATTCTTGGACTTGGTAACTGGTAATACTCGTTACCGCCATGAACGATGACTACGACGAAGTCAGCATGTTCTTTAGCCTCCTTAATCGCATAATACTGTTGGATTGGGTTTAAGGGATTTGAACCGGCTGTTTTCTCTGTTGCAACAGAGAATTCATGCTCGCAACAATTGATTATAGCAAGTGTCTTACCTTCTATCTTCTTATACAATATTCTTGAAGATTCTTGAAGATTCATTCCACCGCCAACAGTATCAATGCCATATTTATCACATGTCTCTAATGTATTAACTACACCTTCCGCCCCGAAATCCAGAAAATGGTTATTGGCAAGTGTTACGCAGTCAAAGCCTGCCCATTTCACTGCTTCCATTCCTTTCTCTGCGCACTGAAGATTGGGGCCACACTTCTCTATCGCATTTTCATCTCCTTTTGTAATTGGACACTCAAAGTTAACGATTGCATAATCTACTGCGGAGGTAACGTCTTTGACCCCCCCTAAAACCTGGTCGTATTTGCCCTGATTTAAAAGGTCTGCGACTCTACTCTGCGGACAAAAATCTCCTGCTATAAGTAATTTCATACAACACTTTTTATCTACTTAACACATGTTTCCTGATTAGCAATTTAATCGCCCCAAACGTGTTATGTGAGGATACAATAACCTTATCAGACAAATAGTCTTGAAGCTGGTGACGCTCAAGCAACCTCTGTAACGTTCCATCCTTATCATACCCCTCAATTAAAAGACCATTCAGCACATCAGAGACAAAGCATAGGATGTCTCTCCTCAATCTGGGATACTTATCTATCAGTGATACCCGAAGAGCGTTAACGAGCATTATATTCTCTAATGCATTCTCAGAATACCTTCTTTGGGAAGAAGACGCCGCATTTTGGCAATAATTATATACCACTTCACTGAGATTAATCACACGATGGATATATGGTACCATCTGGTACAGCATATACGCATCTTCCGCATTGGTCATATGGTCAATGACCTTATAATCGTGCCCCTTTATGACGTCTGCACGGAAAAGTTTACCACAAAGTGTTTGAGGAACTTCACGCTTCAACAGAGATTTAAAAAAACTCTCTCCACTCCCAATTGTTCTATCTTTTGATATGACATCTTTTTGTTCCCCACTTACCGATATAACGGAAAACTGTCCGACTACCACGTCTGCGCTGTTTTTGACAGCCCTATCATAAAGAGTCATTAATGCATTATTCGGAAGTGTATCATCACCATCGCAATAAGTGATATAATCTCCAGTGGCCAATTCATCCCCCCAATGTCTGGCAATCATCGGTCCATGATTTACGTCATGACGCTTTACCACAATTCGCTCATCCTTATCAGCATATTTCTTTATTACATCATAGCTTTTGTCTGGACTACAATCATCTATTAGTATTAGCTCCCATTCTACCAATGTTTGCATTTGAATGGATTCAATACAGCGTCCTATATATTTTTCTAAATTATAAACGGGTACAACTACACTTATTTTGGGCATATTGATAAAATCATTAAATACTATAATACTATATTTAAATAAAACATTTCTGACTCTTTGCTAGAAAGAAGTTCATATATATTATATCGTTTTACTAAGATTTTAGAACAACATCAACATCTACAAATTGCATTTGACTATCCCGAATTTCATTATTAACATCAATAATCTTCGAGTGTGCAATTGTTTCTAACAAAATTTCCTTACTCATATTTTGAATACTAATAGAAGACACCTCCTGATTTATGTCATTTAAGACGTTTGTCATTTTATCACTATATATAATAGGTACCGTTTTAATACCATATACAAATCCTAATATCATAGCATGAAATCTTGTGGCTAACAATAGCTCGACCTCTGAGAATTTTTCTAAAAAAGTCCTGTAGTCACCATCATATGTAACAACTTCTATTTTATCTTTTATCATGTCAGGCAAAATTGATTTTAAATCTTCAATCGCCTTAACATCCCCTTCTGGTTCGCAGAAAGAAAACAATCTTATCAATTCTAGATCATTATACTTATATTGAATATATGAACTAATACTCTCCATATATGATGTATTATACTTAGTAAGAGAAGAACGAGTAGAAAGGTCTATAAGCGATATACCTAGACTTTTTTCTTTTTTCTTAGTGCATGGATGACTCCTTTTCATTCCAAACAACACATCAGGAGCTACCCTTACATTTTTTGACTGTTTAAACAAACCATATGAATATGTGTCTCTGAAACAAATACTACTGCAATTATAGATTACAAACTCTGCATTTCTATAATAATCAGAAGAGGAATATGGCCCAAAATTACAGCCTACATATAAAAAAGGTATTTGCCCGAAGTATTTTTTTTCAGCAATAAACCTATTCTTAATAGAGATCGTATCATTTTGGGGTTCAATAAAGATAGAGCCCCCAATTCTTAAATAAGCATCAACCTTTATTTTATTCTTCTTTTGATATTGGGAATAGTACTGCCCTAACCAATTTTTGTGTGAAGATCTAATAATTTTATTCTTAATTCTTTGCAAAAAATTTTCTTTAATACATGGTAATACCTCAACATTCTTATATCCTTTGAATAATTTGGAATAAAAACCAGAAGGTTTATCCTCAAAAACAAAAGTTATATGAGGATATCGTTCTAAAACAGTTATAAAAAACAAATCGTCGCCCAAATTCTTATTTTTATAACCTGCCAAATAAACTTTCTTCATTATTTATACTATTTTCTTTTAAAAACTAGAATAAGCTTGCTTTTCATAAACTCTCGCTCATGTTTGGTTAAACCTATCAGCCAGATTACAGATCCTACCCATATTAAACTAATTGCCCCCATAACTATAAACTTAAGCCAAACATTGCTGCCTATTAGATTTATGTGGTTCAACAATACCAATGGCATACAAAGGGCGACAATGACCATTCCTCTACCAATTATCGACTTTAGCCACCTTCTTGAAGAAAAGCCACCCACCTTCTGTTTCATCATCCACAATCTAAATACCATACCCACGATACTCAGTAATCCTCTCACCACTATTACATAGTAAGGCAGAGCCCCCATCACCAGAACACCCCAGCTAATCAGAAAGTCCATCAGATACACACTGGCTATAAACACCTGGTACATCTTAATATTCTTATCAGCGGTTATTACAGTTGTCAGAGGATTAGACATTGCATCAAAATAAATACATATCAGCGTTAAGATACAAAACTCCTCCGTATATTGCGGATACTCTCCCAGCCATATCTCCAATAACTCTGATATCACTACACTTATAGGAATTAACATCACAAGCACAAGAAAACTAGAATATCTAGAAGCTCGGCTCACCAAACTGTTCACCTCATCACAATTCCGTGCTATATAGTTTTTCGTTAATTGCGGTGCAAAGGCCATCTGGAAATTGCTTACAAACTGCTGGGCCGCACTAATAATCATATTACTAACACCTATGGCAGCATTAACCGCCACATTAAAGTAGATATTAACTAGCATGGTTACGCCCTGTCTGCTTGTCACATGTGCGCCCAGCCCGAACACCGTCCAGCCCATATACCCAAACAACCCCTTCAACTGCTCCGTTCCATTGATACGAACCAACCTACACATTTCAAACTTTCTGCGGCAATAAATATAGTACATAAGATAGTCCACTATATTTACACCCATTAACAGAAAGGCATAAACGATGAGTTTATCGGCTTTTGCTGCCATTACAATCCACACAATAGCTAATTTAAGCACTGCATCTATAATTGAAAAATAGGCGTATGCCGACATCTTTTCCTCTGATACGATCACTGCATTGAAAGGCGAAAGCATAATCATCACCAGCGACGAAACTAACGATAACTGATAGACCCACATAGCAGCATTGAATCTTCCATCTGGTATATTAAGTTGATGGCTGAAGAACCATAATCCAATTGTTTCACCAATAAGTAGGATTACTCCGCAGAGTATCAAATGCGATATCACAACATTTGTATACATGACCTGCTGCGATTTCACATCGCCCGTCGCCAGTTCCGCCATGATATATCTTCTTCCTGCACCTGACAACCCCTGGGTGATGAAAGTTATCATCACAATTAGCCCTCCTACAACATTAAAAATGCCATAGTCATCAATACCCAAGGCCTTCAAAAGTACTCGAGTTGTATATAAGGAAACTAGCATCAAAACAAGCATCCTTATATACAAGAATATCGTATTCTTGGCTATAGTTTTTGTATTACCGCTGTACATCTCCTCCTAGTTTAAATGTTATGCTTCACCCAAGAAAGATATTTTTTGGTTAACATCTTTTTCGTACTAGTATGTACCTTAAATGAAAGTAGAATCTCTAGCAATTTTATTCCACGTCTAAAATTATTCTCTAAAAAAAACAATTCTCTAACAATGGACTCTCTCTCTAAATATAAATCGAATTTATTATTTAACGACTCTTCTTCTGATTCTGAGACTAATCCTTTTGTTCTCGCAATATCTAAGTCTTTAATATATTGTTTATAAATAGGATATGGTTTAATCCTTTTCAAATAATTTACCCCTATTGAGGTATTATCATCGTGTATTCTATATTTTACTACGGGTACTTTACTATATGCGATCCCACCTAAAAGGAAAGCCCTGAATGTAAATGTGGAGTCTTCGGTTGGGCAATCTGGATTTAAAGGTCCAAAAAACTCAACTATTTTACGAGTCATTATTCTAGAAGCACCAGATGAAAGGACACCTCCTTTTATATAATCATTCAGATGATATCTTATGACACTATTTGGGTCTACATCATCGAAAACACCATATCTAGTCACAGGCTGTCCAAATGGAATCATAGCGAAAGACATACTTTCTACTCCTGCTTTTATTATAGCCTCTACCGAAACAGACACTCGATTCGGCAAAGACAAATCATCACCGCAATTGTTCACAATATACTTACCATGTGACAAGCTAAAAAGCTTCATTACATTACCTGCAATACCCAAATTGGGATTATTCCTATTGATAATAAGTTTGTGAGGGCCTTTATAATTATTCGCAAAATCCTGAATTACTCCAAAAGTATTATCTGGAGAGCAGTCATCTGAAACTATAATTTCCAAATTTGGATAGTCTTGAGCAACAGCAGCTTCGAGTGTTTCACGAACGAAATTCTCCTGTTTATATGTATATATACATAATGATACTAATGGTTTTTCCATACTTACATCAAATTTTGTTTAATCCAAGTAAATGTTTCTTTTATTGTTTGCTCAAAATTAGCTTTACACTCAAACCCTGTATCTTCATATAGAAGATCAAGGTTCACACATGAATAATCCATATTTAAAGGGTCTTTATATTCACCGAATCTGAGTTCAACAGAAGGCGCAACAATATCCCTTATATCTTCAATCCACTGACGGAAAGTTTTAAGTTTACGATGGCCTATATAGTAGGTACGACCTGCCTTTCCTTTTTCTGCGATCGCAATAAATGCATCTACAATGTCACCAATATACATCATGTCATAGAGATTGTTGCCTTCAATTAGCTTGGGGCTTGTCCCTTCAATTAGATTTTTGGCCACAACGTTAAACAACTGCATTGAACGATTTCCATCGCCATAAGGCATCGGTATCATACATCCAACAAACTCAGTGTCATATTTTGTAGCCAACGTCTTGCACATAAGTTCTAAAGCAATTTTTGCAGAAGCATAAATGGTAGTTCCTCTTGGTGAAAAATCGGTAGAGTTTAAAAACTGTGTTATCTCTATTTGGTTATTCGTTCCGGAATTAACAAAACGTTTTGCACCCATTTGTGCTGCTTCTACAAAGGCATCACATGCGAATTTAGCGTTTGACAACTGTAACTCATAATCCCAAAATGAGTTCTGAAGGAGCCCTCCTTGCCATGCAAAATGGAAGAAAACATCAACAGGGTCTTTTACTAATTCATGAAGTTTCTTATAATCCTTAAACTCCGCCACAACAGGAGTATAATTAGCGTTTTCTACAAAACACTTCTGAAACTCCAATTTTACGTCAACTCCATATACTTTGACCCCTAAACCAAGTAACCTTTCACAAAGATGTGAGCCAAGAAAGCCACCCACACCTGTTATCACTACTGTTTTAAAAGACATATCCATTCCCTTAATCACATTATAGATTACTCTGTTTTTTGTATTCCGTCACAAATGCGGATTGCCGTTCAATTATTCTATAATTCTCCATACGAACATTAGAATCGTTTATGCAATTATAGAAATGGCAAATAGAACGTTCAAAAGCATTGTCTGCTGGCAATTTACGGGTCTCGTAGTCCTGATTATGCTTTATGACAACATCTGGCTCCAAACCGTCAGGGGCGGTAAGAATACGACCAGTTGTAAGCGTACCAATGCTTCCCCAAGCCTCTAATTCACACTTATAATCACAATCCATACCGAATGACAACTGGCATGTAATGCCCTCATCATTTACCATGGTGGCAGAACCAAATATATCCACCTCCCATTCAGGCTCATTGCAAGCATTGGCACAAACCAGACGAGCAGTATCACCCAATAACCATGAAGCATATTTCATGCAATAACCACCAGCATCAAGCAATGCGCCACCACCAAGGGCTTTGTTATAACGGAAATCATTAGCTGCTCGTCGAGGGAAACCAAATGACACACGATACTGTCTGACTCTTCCAATCTCTCCCGATGCTATTATATCATTGACCGCTTGTAGTTGTTTGTGGAAGATGAACATATAGTTCTCATGTACGGCAAGGCCTTTATCCTTCGCCATTGAAATGAGAGTTTGCGTATCTGCCAGGGATGTAGTGAAGGGCTTTTCTACATAGGCGTGCTTGCCTGCTTCCAACACCTTCTTTGCCCACTTAAAGTGCAAAGCAGGGGGCAAAGGCAGATAAACTATATCAACCTCTGGAGATTCTATCAGTTTCTGATATCCCTCATAGATCTTACCGCTATAGTTATCTACAAAGGGCTGAGCTTTGGCTCTTTCCTTTGCCAATATCTCATCTGTAGCCCCTACAAACTCTTCCTTGCTGGCTATGGCAACTCCTGCAAATTCAAATTCCTTTACTCGCTGCAATGAAGGAAGAAAACGACGAAAGGCAATTTCTGACGGACAAATTACTCCTACTTTATAACTCATAGCGACATATAGTTTAAGGCAGAGAGTAAACTCCTTGCCTGTATGTTTATATAATTATTAAACTTTAAGAAGCGATAAATCTGACCTAGTGTCATCCAACGGTAACGCTCCGGTAATTCACTCGGGAAGTTATCGTCAGCTACAACAATCATATTTCGATTCTGTTCACGATAGAAACGGCCTCCTTCTTCTGATTGCAACACATCGTATATAACACGTTCTTTGGGTGTCTCAAGAACATAGTCTGTAAAAGTTGCTCTTCCTTCACCACTATAAGCACGGAAATTATCTGTTAGACTTTGGACTGTTGGCGCTAATTCTAAAACATCATAGTTTCCACACTCCATCTTAGCTTGGACAAGAAAATGCCACACTCCTCCTTTTTTCTTAATGATAAAGGCGCATAGTCCTTGCTGCATTGGTTGCACAAGCGGCTGGCACCAACTAGTAACTTCGCGGCTCGATATGGATACCTTCACGCCAATTATACGGAAAAACTTTCCTTTATCGTTGGCTATCTCTGTTTCAGAACGATGCCAACCTTGCAGTTTATCAATTGGCTTAGTTTTTACAATTAAGTCATATTTAGCTTTCAAACCAGTTAGCCATGAAAGTAATTGTCTCATTGTAGTTACTCCGCTTGTAGTTTGAGCAGACTTTATCAAGCCACGTCCAAATTCAGACATTGTCAAGGAGGCTGTCATTGGTGAAATATAATCTGTAAAGTCAATACCCGACAATACTGTTCGGGTATCCATATTCACCATATTATCAACAGACATAAAGTTCTTAATCTGACCTAATGTCATCCAACGGAAATCTGGGAGGACTTCAACTTCTTCATCAACTTTAATGATGATATTACGATTACGTTTACGGAGGAAACGGGCGCCTTGTTCACTCTGAAGCTGGTCAAGGAGAACGTTCTCTGGCTTCACGTTCACGAAGTAATCCAGGTATGCAGGTTTCTTTCCTTTATGAACACGTGAATAGTTACTCTTAGTGGCTTGAAGTGTTGGGCTAATCTGAACGCAGTTCACATTACCAGGTTCAATCTTGGCTTGCATCAAGAAATACAGGACTCCGTTTATCTCTTTCGTGAGTATACCAAGATAGCCTACCTCGGGCTGATTGATGATAGGCTGATCCCATGAAGGTGTCTTTCCATAATCAGTTTCAATATGGATACCCTCTATCGAAAAAAACTTACCAGAGTTATGGCGCAGACTTCCATCCTCATCAACATGCCAACCTTCCATTTCGTTGAATGGAATTAGGTTGACATCCACGTGTACCTCTCGATTCCTTTGTTCAATCCATTCACGCAACTCTTCTGTGCTATTGAAAGGATTATCGGTTGTTAAAAGGGAATGTATCATATATTTCTTAATTTTTTATATTCTTCGTAATCAGCGATATACTTATCTTGTGAGTATTCTTCCTCAGCTAGAATCAATGAAACGCCATCTTCTTTATAGCTATGTATTCTGAACCAAATGCCAGGTTTTATCACCAGTCCTTTTGAAGGGTCATCAAGAACTACACTTGTTTTACTCACCGTATCATCCAAATCAACAATGAAAGAGCCATGAACTGCTACCATAATTTCAGTACTATCCAGTAAGGCCATAGAATATCGGGGTCAGCAGGATAATGGCGAGCACGGATGTGAGCCCCGATCCTTTCCTTCCTTTATGTGATGCAACCAGAAAACACGTCTCACTTGAAACGGCAGTTCCTTATCCAATACACTAATAGCACCACGATTATCCGTGAACGTAGGTATATCTATCAGTACACAATCCTTAACCGTATGGCCTGTAACCATTATTATTGGGGGCCTTTCATGTCTGTATGAGTGAAAGAAAGAGAGGTTATCTCCTCTTTCATCTCATCAATAACCTTCAGCAGATACTGGCCATACTGATTCTTCAGCATGGGCTTTGCGATTTCTCGCATTCGCTCCTCTGTGATCCAGCCATTACGGTAGGCAATACCTTCAAGACAAGCGACTTTCAGGCCTTGACGTTTCTCGATAACCTCAACAAAAGTACTCGCTTCTGCCAAAGAATCGTGTGTACCTGTATCCAACCAAGCAAAGCCTCGGCCAAAGACTTGCACTTTCAGTTCTCCATCCTTCAAGAACTCCTGATTAACCGTAGTAATCTCCAGTTCACCACGAGCAGAGGGTTTAATATTCTTTGCAACCTCAACAACTTTGTTGGGATAGAAGTACAGGCCAACAACTGCATAATTGCTCTTGGGCTCCTTTGGTTTCTCTTCAATAGAAAGACAGTTGCCTTCTTTGTCAAACTCAGCCACACCATAACGCTCAGGATCACTCACCCAGTAGCCAAAGACGCTAGCTTTGCCATTTTCCTCAGCATCACGCACAGCCTGACGCAATAAGCCTGTGAAGCCTGCACCATAAAAGATGTTATCACCAAGTACAAGGCAGGCTGAATCATTACCAATGAATTTCTCACCAATAATGAATGCCTGAGCAAGGCCATCGGGTGAGGGCTGCTCTGCATACTCAAAGTGCACGCCATAATCGCTACCGTCTCCTAGCAAGCGCTTAAAGCCTGGGAGGTCGTATGGAGTAGAAATAATCAGTATATCTCTGATACCAGCCAGCATCAGAGCTGAGATGGGATAATAAACCATTGGTTTATCATAAATAGGCAACAATTGCTTGCTCACACCCTTGGTTATAGGGTAAAGGCGGGTGCCACTACCACCTGCTAATACTATTCCTTTCATGACTAATCTCTTTTAAATATATCTCTTGTATAAACTTTATCTATCACGTCATCAAGGCAAGCATCATAGCGGTTGGCTATGA
>Ga0247608_10008467_pt1 | contig 10390 bp, 3 predicted proteins | sample 176DNAGHGlowgp2_FD_193490 | JGI IMG/M metagenome (GOLD analysis project Ga0247608, IMG submission 193490) | Sheep rumen microbial communities from Palmerston North, Manawatu-Wanganui, New Zealand - 1766 DNA GHGlow gp2 | ecosystem: Host-associated > Mammals > Digestive system > Stomach > Rumen ... | reverse complement strand
TTTTAATATAGTTAGATACTCTTTCAATATTATCTATTACATTTTTATCTATTTCATTAGTCCAACCAATCATATCTAATGATTTTAATTTATCAATGTACTCATTTTTCTTACTATATAATTCGTTAAACTTATTTTCGTCTATAAAAGGTTTTATATATGTTTTAAAATCGAATTTAATCATATTATCACCATCCTTAAATTTATTATAACACAAAAAAAGAAGATTAATCTTCTTTTTTCTCTCCATGAAATATTATTGCTTCATATAGAATATCTACTAGATGGTTTGAAGGTTCTATCTTGTATTTATCCATTATCTTATTAAATACATCATTACTATATTCTACATCTATATATGGATAGATTATTTCTTTCTTATTATTTAATTCTTTTAAATAATTAGGAGTATACTCTTCTTCCATTATAAGTATAGGTAAATCTTCTACCCATTTTTTAAATTTTTCTATTATAAAGTAAATATTATCAACATATGTAAACATTTCTTTATCATAAGATATTATGTTTCTTAAATCTTCATTTTCGATAAGTTCATCTTTTACTCGATAATCAAATCTATCTAATAGTTTTATTCCATCTAATTTTAATGCACTTATTTGAGCAATAAATCCTTTATCAGAATCACTATGAGTAGGAATTATTTCTACTATAATATATTTGTCTTTATGTAAGTTCATATTACACCTCTATTTATGTATATTTACTATAACTTTATGTGTCTTTTTATCATTTTTTAAAGTGATTTCAGAAGATATTATTTCTTTGTCATCTAATAGTAATCCTTCTTTATTATTCTTAATTACTTCTATGTTATATGTAGTATCTTCATAATGATAAACTGCTTTATAACCATCCCAAGCAATTGGAATATTAGGTTTTACAATTAACTTGTTTCCATGTTTTTTAATACCTAATATTTCTTCTACTCCTACTCTATAAAACCATCCAGCTGAACCAGTATACCAAGTCCAACCACCACGACCAGCGAAGTGTTCTGAAGAATAAATATCAGCAGCTATTACATATGGTTCTACTTTATATTTATTAACAGCTTCTTCTTTCTGAGTTCTATTAATTGGATTGATCATTTGGTAGTAACGATATGCTCTATCAAAATATCCAGCTTTTATTAAAGCCATTATATACCATGAAACTGAATGAGTATATTGTCCTCCATTTTCTCTTATACCTTTTGGATAATTCATAATATATCCTGGATTATTTAGACTCTTAGAGAATGCTGGAGTTAATAACTTAATAATCTTATTATTAGAATCTACTAATTGATCCTCTACAGAATTAATTAATTTTTCTTGTCGATCTTTTGGAGCTACTCCACTTAGAATAGCGAAACTCTGTGATAATAAATCAATCTTACATTCGCTATTTTCATGTGAACCTAAAGGATCTCCATTATCAAAGAATGCACGTAAATAATATGATCCATCCCAAGTTTTCTTATTTAGATTATCTTTCAATTTTTCATTAAACTCAGAATATTTTGTCGAATCAAAATTCTTATCATATTCTTTCATCATCTTAGTAAATTTATCAATAATTCCATACAAGAAGAATCCTAACCAAACACTTTCTCCTTTTCCTTTTATACCAACTCTATTCATTCCATCATTCCAATCTCCTCCACCCATAAGTGGTATTTTATGAGGCCCTAATGATTTCATTGATAATTCAATAGATTTAATACAGTGTTCTAAAAGTGATTCATGTTTGTTTGAATAGTTAAATACAATGCCTTTTTCATTTTCATAATCACTTAATTTTTCACCTTGAATATATGGTACTTGTTCGGAAAGAATGTCAAAGTCTTTTGTTCTATCCAAATAATGAAGTGTAGCATATACTAGCCATAAATAATCATCTTTATATCTACTTCTAAGACCGAAATGGTTTTTCTCATGCCACCAATGAAGTACATCTCCTTCACTAAATTGATGAGAAGCATTAATTAATATTTGATTTCTTGTATATTCAGGTCTTACTAAACATATATTCATGGCATCTTGAAGTTGATCTCGATAACCAAAAGCTCCACTTACTTGATAGAATCCTGCTTTAGCCCCTATTCTTGAAGATATTGTTTGATACAAATACCAACCATTAATGACATAATCAAAGCTTTGATCAGGTGTTTTTACCTGAATAGTACTTAGTGTATTATTCCATGATTCTTTAACATTCTTTAATTCTTTCTTACAATTACTAATATTAGTATATTTCTTTATTAATTCAATATTTTCATCATCACTTAAACTACATCCTAAGGCAAATACTATTTCTTTTTCTTCATCAGGTTTTAAAGTAACATCAAAGTTTATGCTCTTTATTAACATCTTATTACATTCAGCATATTTTATCTTTTCAGATGAAGTCATAAATACGTTAACATCACTGTAATTGATACTATAGACATTACGTAGTTTTAAGTAATTATCATCACCCATAAATTCAGATAAAATATGTCTAGTAGTTTTTTCTTCAAAGTTACCAAAAGTTGGTTTTATGAAGTATTCTACATTTATAGTAGATTCTTTCTTTTCTTTATTAGATAACTTTAGTAAATATATTTTTACATTATCTTCTTTAGCTACAAATTCAGTTACTGAATGAGAAAGTTTTTTTGTTTCACTTTCTAATATACTATAACCAAATCCATGAGTACATTTTTCAGGATTAAATATTTCATTATTAAATTTAAATCCTTCACTTTTATCATTAGTAACTATTTCATTACTCCATGAAGATATTTTAAATTCACCTGAATTATAAGCATATGTATATCCACAACCATTATTAGTGATAATAGTACCAAATGTTTTATTAGATATGACATTTGACCATGGTGTTGGAGTGTTTTTATTATAAATAACATATTCACTACCATTATTTTTAAATCCACCATAACCATTATCACATGTTAGTTTTTCTTTATCTTTTGTTTTGACATTTTCTTCTAATTTATATGTCGGATAATCACTAACTTTATTCTTAGTTTGTAATTCTTCTACTGCTTCTTTTAAACTAATATGGTTTTCTACTACAAATCTAAGTCTTGGAACTACATTTAATAAACTTATATCTTCTCTTGTTAGAGTCGATCCATCTATCACTGTTACAGCACCTGGAGTATGATAAAAACTATTCAATGTATAAATTCTATATAATTCATCATCTATTTGTTTCTTTATTAAATCTTTATAATTACCATTTTCATTATTAATGATAACTACATCTACAAATATTGATTTTGTCTTGTAGTATTCAAATGTTTTTAATATTTCTTTAACAAAACTTATATCACTAATATCACTTATTTCTACAGTAATAATTGGTCTATCTCCACTAACTCCAAACTTCCATAATCCTGTTTGAGATAATGCATTTTTTCTTAAGAAATCCATTCTTTCTTCTGTTACAGAAAGTTTTGTTGTCTGATACAAGTAATTCAACATAATATTATAAGTTCTCATATTTTCCCCAGTAATATTCATGTTCTTTGTATCAGAAACATTCATTAATGTAGATATTTCATAAGCTTTTTCTAGATTATATACATTATCATAATATTTAATTATTTCATTGATTTGTTCTTTACTTCTACCAAATCCTACAAGTAAATATACTGACTTAGAAGAATTTGCAGGTACCATTATTTTATTTCTTAATGATAATACGGGATCCAGATTTTCTCCACTATAATTACTTAATTCATCATTTAATTCTTGTGATGTACCTACTGTATTACCTCTACCAATAAAGTTACTTCTTTCTGTTTCATATGTATATTTATCTAATGGATTTTCTATTATTAATCTAGTTACCATATAACTATTAACAGGAGAATCTCCACGAGACTTTCTTTTAGCTATTAAGCTATTAGTATCTTTATTATATTCAGTTTTAATAAACATATTATTAAATACTTTATGACTTACATCATCCATATTTTCAGATAGAATTGGTTCAGTATAACTTGTTAATTCTAATTCTTTATCTTCATCAGATTCATTTTTAAATGTAATCTTTCTTATCTCAGCATGATGATTTCTACATACTACTATTTCTGTTTTAGTAGTAATCATATCATCTCTTCTTAAGTATTTAATTTTATCTGAAGCAAATACTACTTCATACTTATCAGGTTTTATATTCATTGGTGCATATGTATTAGACCAAATATAATTATTCTTAATATCCTTTGCGAATAGGAATATACCATATTCTTGTTCTGTTACTTTACGATATCTATTTAATTGAAGTGTTCTATATCTTGAGAATGAATTACCTCTATCATTCATTAATAAACAATATTTTCTATTAGATAGAACTGATACTTCTGGTAAATATGAAATATAATTAAATGATCTAATATCATTTTGAATTGTTTCTTTAGCATAATCATATTTCTTATATTTAGCCATTTTTAAATCTATACTAGATTTGATTTGTACTTTTTCTTTTAATAATATTTCAAATGTTTTTATATTAACATTTGAATGGAAATAATCTTTTATAATATCTTTCTTTAAATAATTAGTTATTCCTAATAGAATCATACCTTGGTGGTGTGCAAAATATGATTTTACTACACCTTTATTATCATAATCATAAGCTTCATATAATCCATAGATTGATTCCATATCTAATTCTTTAAATTTTCTTATATTTTCATAAACATCTTCTGGGGATAATTCCATAGCCATAATAGATGCATATGGTGAAAGTACTATTCTATTTTCTTTATCTTCTTTTGCTTTTAAATATGGAGTTGAGAATGCTTTATACTTATAATTTAATGAATTATCTAATTCGTTATAAGCAGATTCACTAATTCCCCAAGGTAAATGTTTATCCACTTTATTCATGAAATCTTTTTGACAGAATAATGCAAAGTTATATGATTCATCTAATAATGTATTAGGATAATTTTTCATAAATAAGAATGGCATAAAGTATTCAAAAGAAGTACCACTCCATGAGATTAATCCTTTATGTTTTTTATATGTAGTAAGTGATTTATCTAAGCTAAACCAATGTTTACTTGAAACATCTCCTAGAGCTATAGCAAGATAACTTGTTAGACGTGATTCTGAAGCAAACTTATTATAATTATAAATAGATAATCTTCCTTCATCTTCATCATAACCTATACTAAATACTTCTTTCTTAGAATATAGTTTTTTGAAGTTACTATTTTTTATTAATCTATCACATAACTTAGTTAATTTTTCTTCATTAAATCTGTTTAAGAATTCTCTTGTAACTATTAAAGAAGCTACTAAGTTTCCTGAATCTACTGTTGAGATAAAGTTTGGTCTTAAGACTTTTTTCGTTTTGATATCATACCAGTTATATAAATGGCCATGCCATTTTTTTAATGAATCAACACTTTCTAATATATTTTTTATTAGATTAATTGCTTTATCTTTTTCAATAAATTTTAATTCGAAGGCACTAATTATACTAGTCAACGAATAACCTATCGCAGTTGGAGAAGTTCTCATATCTAATCTTTCTTCTCTATTTTCTTGGTAGTTATCTGGAATTAGATAATTATATTCTTCTCGAATATTATCTTCAAAATACTTCCAAGTTTTATAAGCAATATCTTCTATTTCTTCAATCTTTTTATCTTTTAATTCTACTTCTCTATGATCTATATCTTTACTTACTAAGTATAAAACAAATGGTGCACTTATAAAGATAATAGCTATTAGCAAGGCGATATAATTATGAGTAAGATATGTTATTCCTATAAATGCTAAAGAAGTAAGTATGTTAAACCAAAAGTTTTTAATATAACTACCTAGATTGTTATGGGCACTTTTAGCCACTTCTTCTGCAGTTACCCAATTTAGTAAATTCTTATGAGATATCAGTAATCTATATAGTGATTTAATAAATGCTACCATATATAGTTTTGTATAATATGGGATACATGCAAACATTATGTATGATCTTAATAATAATGATTTAAATCCAAAATATAGGTTTTTGTAATATATTTGTTTTTCATTTTTTGCTTTTCTACTCATTTTACTTCTTAAGAAGAATATCATAGAGATAGCTATTTCTAACGCTACAAATGAAACCCAAAATAATGATTTTTTAAAACTTCCAGTAAATGCTACTAATAAAATTAATAATAGCATTGGATTTAAAAACATTCTTATGATATTATCTAATATTTTATATTTACCTAGTAGGTTAATTGGATTTTTAACTTTCTTATTATCTTTATTTCTTACTTTAGAAAATAACCATCCAATTATTTGCGTATCTCCTCTAGCCCATCTAGATTGTCTTGTGACATCTACTAAGAACTTAGATGGAAAATCATCAATTAATTCAATATCTGATACATAACCGCATCTTAAATAATTACCTTCAAGTAAATCATGTGAAAGTATCAAATTATCTTTAAATGCATCACTTAATACTTTATCAAACACTTCTAAATCATATATACCTTTACCTACAAAGCTGCCTTCTCCAAAAGAATCTTGATATGTATTAGGTGTCATATATGAATATGTATCAAATCCACCTATTCCTGCGAATATTTGGCTATATAAACTTCTATTTGTTGCCTCTATATCAACACTAACTCTAGGTTGCATAATACCATAACCTTTAATAACCTTAGTGTTATTTTTATTAAGCACTGGTTTATTTAGAGGATGTGCCATAGCTCCAACTAGGTTCAAGGCTGAGTTTAATACTAATTTGGTATCTGTATCTAAAGTAATTACATATTTAATATCTAATTCACTATTTAATGTATTTGCATGGAAATACTTTTTATCATTAAATTTTTTACCTAATAATATTTTATTAAAATGAAGTAAAGCTCCTCTTTTTCTTTCATATCCTAAGAATGCATTTTCTCCTTCATGCCATACTCTTTTACGATATAAGAAATAGAATAATTCTTTTCCATATTTTTCATTTAACTTTTTAGCATATTCTATACCAAAATCAGTTATTTCTTTATCATAATCTTCTACTTCATTTTGGCTTGCTTTAGCATCTCCTAATAGTGTGAAATATAAATTGTCTGATTTATTGATAATATAGAATGTTTCTAATGTATCAAACATTTCCTTAATTTTATCAGTATTATAAATTATTGTAGGAATTACTACCATTGTTTTAGATTCTTCAGGTATCCCTTTTGAATAATCTAATTTAGGAATGAATTTTATTTTTACACTATTATTTAGTATTTCATTTACAATTTGAACTACTAATTGACTAATAGGTATAAATATCATTAAGAAACTTAGTATTACATATTTAGTAAAATGATGTGATAAGTAATATCCAACTATAGATGTTATGACTAATATAGTAAGTATATATAATATTAATTTAAATGTATTATTCTTTTCTTTAAACAATTTAAATCCGATATGTTCATCTTTGTTAAAATGTTTTTCTAAATATTGATATTCATGAAGATGTTCTTTTTTGGATAATTTTACTATTCTTTCACGATATACCACTTTAGATTCTGCTGTCATATTTTTATACACAGGATCTGTTAATAAAAGTTTTTCACATAATGATACTTTGTCAAATAAATCATCTAACGAATATTCATTAAATTCTTTTAAATCACTAAATATGTTAGATATTAAAATATCGTTATCTATTTTTCTTTGATACTCTTCATTTATTAATTCTTTTAAACTTATATTTTTATTTTCAAGGAATGTATATAAATCTTTAAATAATTCTGTACTTCCTTCACTTACTTTGTTTATCTTACTATTTATTTCAAAAATATAGTTAGGATTTTTTGATACATCAAAATCTTCAGATAAAAAGTCTTCTAATTTTACTAATGTATTACTCTTAATTATAGTTTTTACTTTATCTTTATTAAGAAGTATTTGCTCTTCTATTTTTGTTAGTTCATATAATCTTTCAGTATATATAAATATAAGTGTAGGAAATATTAAAGATAATTCTTTATAGGTAAGTACTCTATTAGTTTCTTTTTGATATGATTTTAATTCATCTACTAAGTATTTAAAATCAATATTATAGTTTTTGGCTGTAACTATATTTTTTAGAAAAAGATAATTACTACTAATTGTTTTATAATTTTTATTTATTTCTTTTTTTGAATTTAAAATATTATTTTTATGTTCAACTAATAAATAATAGTTATCAATTAACCATTCATTTGTTATTTCTACGTATTCATGATTTTTAGTTTTTTCTACTAAATAATTATAGTATTTTGTGATGTTTTCAAATTCATCAAAGAATTTATTTATTATCTTTTTCATAGGCCTACTCTCCTTATACAAAGTATATCATATTTTATGTTTAATAACTATATTTAAAGCACAAAAAAACTCAGAATTTCTGAGTTATTTTATAATGGCGGAGCAGGCGAGATTTGAACTCGCGCACCAGTATTCCCGGTCTACACCCTTAGCAGGGGCGCCTCTTCAGCCAACTTGAGTACTACTCCATTTGCTTCCGCATATATATTATTACATAATGATTATTTATTGTCAAGGAAAAGAATGGGAAGTTTGCCTTGTATTTTGATGTGGGTCACAGGTTTAAATTAATGTTAATCAAGGGAGCGGCGCAATAAAAAAACACCAGAGTTGGTGTCTTATAGTCAATTGGTGACGAGTATGGAATTCGAATCCATGAATGCTGCCGTGAAAGGGCAGTGTGTTAAGCCACTTCACCAACTCGCCAAATAAAAATGGCGCCCCAACTAGGACTTGAACCTAGGACCCCTTGATTAACAGTCAAGTGCTCTAACCAGCTGAGCTATTGAGGCATATATGGTGGACCTGACAGGACTTGAACCTGTGACCCCACGCTTATCAAGCGTGTGCTCTAACCAACTGAGCTACAGGTCCATTTCTTTCGTACTTCATTAGTTTACTATATTATTATGTTTTTTGCAAGAAAAAAATTAATTTTTTTCACGTGCAATAATAGAATACTATAAAAAAATGATTTTAGTCAAGATTTTTTTATAAAAAATACTTGTAAATATTAAAAATTTACGTTAAAATATATTTGCTACTTGTAAATGGACTGTTAGCTCAGTTGGTAGAGCAACTGACTCTTAATCAGTGGGTCTAGGGTTCGAATCCCTAACAGTCCACCATTTTACAAATAAAAAGAACTTATTTAAGTTCTTTTTTGTTTTGTTTTCTTATCTCATTATAAAGTGCAATCCCAGTTGAGATAAATAATATTGTGTTTGCTAATATGCCAGCATATGACATTATAAAAATATTATATATTATCCATAATATACTGCATAAAAATGAAGCACCCTTTACTCTTAATTCTCTACCATTCCATACAAGTGCAAAATATAATAATGCAATTATAGTAGGAATAATTGAATACAAACTTGTATATGTTATTGCTCCAAAAATTATGTATATAACTACAAATATGATTATAAACATTTTATTATCATATTTTTTATTATCTTCCTTTTTAGCTATAAAAGCGTTTCTAAATAATGTAATAGTTTTAGCAGCAACACCACTATATGCTCCCAATAATAGAAAATGAAGTATTGTGAAGACACATCCTACACTACTTATAAAAAATATTTTTTTCTTTGTGCTAAAATGATAAGCAATTAGATCCAATAATAATGCTATTATTTGAAATATTTGTGATACTAAATATATAATTTTCATTTATTTTTTTACAAAAAAGGAAAATTATCTTAATTTTCCTTTCATTCCTTTCATACCTTTTACTCCATTATTAGCAGCAAATCCAGCTAAGATATTTGATTCAAATGAATGAGTTTTACTTACTCTCTTCTTATAATCTTTAATTCCTATTTGAATCATATCATCTAATACTTGAGTAAAGTTAATATCTTTAGCATCCCATAGATAGAAAGCTAAACTTCCTGGGATAGAGTTAATTTCATTAATATAAACTTTTTTAGCTTTTTCATCTACTAAGAAGTCGATTCTTGAGTTACCACTTGAGCCAAGTACTTTAAATGCTTTCATAGCAATTTCTTCAATTTCTTTTTGCATTTTAGGATCTAGGTCTGCTGGTAATTTACGATTAGCTGATGCCATACCTTTACTATTAGTTTTGATAGCACCTTTTTTAAATCCTTTTAATTTACCTTTACCATTACCAATATATTTATCTTGGAAAGTTAAGAATTTATTACCTGAAAGCACTTCTTCAATAGCACTAACTTTTTGATTTTCATAATTACCCATTACAGCAATATTTACTTCTTTTAAGTTTTGTACTACTTCTTCTACAATAATCTTAGTATCATATTGAACTGCTTCATCAATACCCTCTTTTAGGCTATTAACATCAT
>Ga0247608_10008465_pt1 | contig 10391 bp, 3 predicted proteins | sample 176DNAGHGlowgp2_FD_193490 | JGI IMG/M metagenome (GOLD analysis project Ga0247608, IMG submission 193490) | Sheep rumen microbial communities from Palmerston North, Manawatu-Wanganui, New Zealand - 1766 DNA GHGlow gp2 | ecosystem: Host-associated > Mammals > Digestive system > Stomach > Rumen ... | reverse complement strand
GCTAAAATTAAGTGAAATTTATTGATTTTATAATTACGAAAAATAAAATTAATACCTTTTAAACAATCATATGTTGATATTAAAATACAATTTTCATTTTCAAATTTAAGTAATTTTTTTTCTAATTCTTCATTTAATTCACCATAAATAAATTCATATTTTATTTTACTATTCTTTAAATAATTATTAAATTCATTTGCTTCGAAATAATTCAAAAATAAAACCAAAATATTACAATTATTTGTATTATTTTCATTAATATTACTTTTTATATATTCAAATTTAGAATTTTTATCTAAAATAGCCACCTCTAATAATGTTGGCTTTTTATAATTATAACAACAATTAAATGAATCAACATTATATATATTAAATATTCTATTATCATCAATTATTCCTCCCAAACAAAAAATATTTTGGTAATTATAATTAATAAAAGCAAATTTAGATATCTTTCCTAAACTATATACTAAACTATTAGGAATAATAGTTTCTTTAATTTCAATGAATGGTTGTAGATAATTTGTAAATTTAAGATTTTGCTCAATATTTCCTGTTGCTTTATTAATTAATGAAATTTTATATATTCCATCTTTTAATTCTTTAACATAATCTACATTTTTTTGCTTAGATAAAGCTAAAGATGCTGAAAATAACCATTGATTTATTATTTCATTACTAATGAAATCAACCTTTTCTCTATATTGCCCATTATTCACTTTTCTTAAAATATCTTTTACTTCTTCTAGATTAATAAAAAAGAAACCAAAAATATTATTGATATTATTCTTTTGGAAATCTTTCATGAAATTATAAATAGGTTTATATGCCCAAATATAATTTTCTACAAAATTATTAGAATATGCATAAGAAGTCGTTAATGATTTATCATTAATCATATCATTAATTTCATCTAATAAAATTACATTTTTTTCCCTTATCTTATATAAGATTGTATCTTGAAAGTTATTATTTAAATTAAATAGTTCAGATATAATATTAATTTTGAAATCACCTAAAGTTCCATAAAGCACCTGATCATCCTCTTCTAAATATGTGGAAATAGCATTACATTTAATATTAAATAAATTATATATTTTTTTATATTCCTTTAAATTTTTATTTGCTATATATTTTGAAGGAGTAATTATATCTACATTTTTATTATTTAAACTATGGCTCAAAGCTAGCATAGTCATAATAACATTTTTATTCTCAAAATAAAATTGGCCAATTCGCCCTTTTAATTTATTATTTTTATTCATATAATAAATCATAAAATTAGAAAAAATAATAATTTGCTTTATATCTATAGTGTATTTTAAAGTTATAAAAGCTTCTACTAATATATTAATTAAATCTACTAAATTATTAATATTAGGCTCAGAAAAAAATTTTTCACTTATATTTTTTCCATCATTTGGAAAACTAAAAAACTTTTTGGTTTTTCTTGTATATTTTAATTGATTCAAAATTTCTAATAATTTATTTTTTTCATCATTATCCATTTCTTTAAAATCTTCAATTTCATTTAAAAATGAATTATCCTCTTTTATAACTTCTATAAATTTATCAATCTCAAATTCATTTATTGTATTTTGTATATCATTGATGGAAATAAAAGAATTTAAATCATATATATTGAAATTTATATCATCCACCATATTGCAAAATTTTATCAAATTATTTTTAATGTAATTTAATGCCAGTTCTAGTTGATCTATATTGTTTATATTTCTATTTATTAATGTTTCTATTGCTTCCATAGCCTTTAATTTATGTTTATATAATGAGCCATTTATTTCAAAATAATCAATTTTATATAATAATTCATTAAATATACTTACAGCTTTATCTATAATCTTTGGATGAATATATGAGTTTTTTAATATTTGATTAATTTTATTACATAATTCATCATTCTTATATAGTCTTGAAAAGTAAAATATTGATAATTGGTCTTTTTCTATTTCTCCTTCACTAAAAATAATTGCTGGAATAAAATTTATATTTTTTAATTGAATTATACATAATTCTTTGCTTTTATTTTTCAGTATTGATATCAATTGTTTAATGAAGAAATAAAATTTAATATTAGAATATGGAAAAGTTAATGCCTTTAATCCATTTAATCCATTTAAATCATTTGAGTCATTTATTTTTTCTAAAATAATATAATAAAATTCTTGGATAAAAATAATTATATCTTTAGTAGGAAATTCTGATATATCTTCTGAAATAGAAATAATTATAATTTCTACCCAAGATAAGAAATTATAAGCACTTTTATCCTTTAATAATTTGTTATTAATTATTAAATCAATTGTTTCAATGGCTTTTTGATAATATTCATCTGGTATAAATGGAAAAATATTAGTTATAAATAAATTAACTATATTTTCTAACTTTTCATATTTCATCCAATCAGATTTATCTAAACATTCTATAAAATTAAATAAATAATTTTCTAATCCCTTTTTATTTAATTCTATTATTTTATTTATCATTCTATCTTTATTTATATAATTATAATATTTTAATAATTTATTTCTAGATTCATTGTTAATGATGACTCTTTTGCTTAAATTGAATATATTTAAAAAATCTTCAAAATTTGTTTTTATACCCTTATTTAAAATATTTAATTCATATATATCATTAAATTCATTTACTTCATTAATTTTTTGCAATTTCATATTATAACTATTGTTAGATTTTAAATCATCAATATCATTTTTTAATTTATTAATGTAATATTCTATTTTTTTTTCATAAATATTCATATACTGATTTTTTGAATTTATAAATTTTTTAATTTTATCAGAAAAAGAATCTAAATCTTTTTCAATATTTTCAATTTCCTCATCATCTATATCTAGTGCTTTCATTAGAAAAAGTGCCACATCAATTTTATCATTAATAATAGCATAATGAATAGGCAAAAATTCTCCTTTTGATTTATATCTTATATCTTTTTTTTTTTCATCTATTAATGAGTATACTAAAATCTTTTGTACTACTTCTAAATTTCCAAATTTAGATGCTAAATGCAAAGGAGTATCGTCATTAAGATTTTCAGATGATAAACATTTTTTTAAATATTGATTTGATTTGTAATAAAGTTTTTGAAGTAAAATATTTATCGCATTTTTTGAATTACAAATACAACAATGATGTAAAGCAGTATTATTATTTTCATCTTTTAGCAAAGGGCTAATACCATAATTTAATAATATATTAATTAATTCATAATTATCATTCTGACATGATTTCATTAATAACGTTTCTTTTTTTGAATTAACTATATTTAACTCTATTTTTTTTTCTCTTATTAATTTAATAAAGATATCATATCCATTTTTATTCCCTACTAAATCAAATAAATATTTATCTCTAAAACATAACTCACTAATTTTCATATTATATATATGCTCTAGAAAACTAAAATTAGAAAATCTCATAGCATAATTAATAGTATCTAAATTTTCGGCATTTTTAAAAAATGGATTTGCACCATATTGAATTAAAAATTCAAAAATATCTATTTTTGATAGAAATGCAGCTAAATTTAATGGATATATTCCATCTTCTAAAATTTGATTTATTTTTATATGTTGATATTCTATTAAATATCTTAACATAAATAAATTATTTTCAACTATAATTAAATATAGTAAAGTATTTTTTTCCTTTCTTTGCAATGTTTCATAAGAAAATAATTTAAAAAATAAATTTAATGGACCAGTCATATTATTATTACTTTTAACTATTAATAATAATGGTGTTTGATTATTAATATTTTTTGTAAATATTATATTTGGATTATTCATAATTATATCTTTTATAATTAAAATATAATTATCTAAACAGCTTTTTTGAGTTGGATCATCTTTCATGTTTAGAATTATATAATGAAGTATATTATTATGACTTTTCTCAAATATGAAAGGATTTATATATTTTTTATATTTTAGATATATTTCAGTGAAAAGTTCATGCTTTTCTAAAATTATTAAATACATCAAAAAAGTCAATGAATTTTTATCTTTATCATTGAAAAGATTTTTGATATATTTTTCATTTTTGTTCAACACAAGAATTTCTAATAGATTCAAAAATTTTTCTTTTAATTCTTTGCTTACAAATACTTCTTCTTTAGATAGCACATGCATAATATTTTGATTTAAACTATTTTTAGATATAATTAAATAAGGAATATTATAATTATTATTACTTATAATTTGAATTAAAGAATTTATCGTTTTTTCAAAAAGATTATCAAAATCATGAAATTTCGCTTGCTCACAAATAATTATATCAATCAATTCAATGAAATAAGAAAAATAATGAGTATTAATTAATTCATCATTATTATTATTTAAATTATTTAAAAAAAAATTTAAATAATTTTGAATAATATCCTTTAATGGTAATTTCAGAATATCATTCCTTATAATTTTATCAAAATTTTTGAAGAGTATATCTTTATTTAATAAATTTAATTGAAAATTTGTTATTTTATTTAATATATGATAATTTTGAGTTTCATTTATTAAATTAAATATTGTTCCATATTGATCAAATTCATATAAATTAAAATTTTGAATATTATTATCTAATCTCATAAAATTGTTTTTTTCCTTATCAGTTATTAATAAAAATATATTTGTCATATTGTCAAAAAATTGTTTATTATATTTTATTATTTGAAGGTTATCCAATCTTTTATATCTTTTTGCAATATTTTCCAAATTATTTAAATTTATTTTCTGATTTATCATAAATATGTAATTAGATAATATAAATTTTACTACAGAAGGCCTACTATTTTTAATCATTTCCTCCATATTAAAAGTTGAAAAATCAATATGAAATATATCCTTAACTTTTAATAGATAATTCATATCTTCCACATCAATATCTGAAGTTTTGGAAAATGATTCTATATTTATATTTTTTGGATTAAATTTAATAAAAATATTTTCAAAATTTTCATATTCGATTTTATATTTGCATTTCATATATAGTATTTTTGATAAATATTCTTCGGAAATTTCTTCCAATTTATTTATAAAATTATTAAATTCTTGTATATCATTTATAAATAAATAGCTTAAAATACTCCAATTTTTTTCTGATATTTTTTTATCAAAAATAATTCCATTTTTTTCAAGTTCAGGAATCCAATTAATTAAATAAAATTTATAAATATTTTCATATATTAATGATATATTGTTTTTTAATTCAATTATTTTTAATAATATGTATAAATAATCAATGGATTTTCCTTTACATGCATTTCTAATAATTTTTTCTTGTATTTTTATATCATTTTTTATAGTTGCCATTGTACTTTGACTTTGAATAATTAACTCAGAATATTTTTTTGCATTTCTTAAATCATTTTTTCTCATACATTTGCATAAATCTATAATATAATTATTGTTGTCCCATTTTATATCATTATCAAATACATTTATTTTTTTATAAAAATCTAAATTAGATTTATTTTTTTTTGAAGAATCAATCATATTAAAAATATCTTCTCTTCCATAAATTAAAGCTAATTTACAAGCTAGATTATCATTATTATCTTTTAAATATATATTTGCACCGTTTTTTAATAAAATTTGAGTGCATAATGAAGATGTTATAGAAGCTAAATGTAGGCTTGTTTTATTATCGGATTTTTTCATATCTATACTATTAGTATTATTATTTAATAATATATCTACAATTTCAAAATTACCCTTTTTACATGCTAAATGTAAAGGAATTTCTCCTTCTTTTTTTGTTTGTAAAACATCCGAAGCTCCATTAGATAATAATAATCTTGCTATATTTGGTAAGTTATAATAAGAAGCATAATGTAGAGGTGTAAATTTAATATCAGTTGAATCATTTATATTATATCTTTTATTTATCAAAATCTCTGAAATATTCAAATTTTTGATTGAAATTGAACTTAATAAAGGTGTTATCATGTTATGTCCTAAAGGAATGCTATCGGGTAAATTTGCATTTTTTATTGAATCTTCTATTAAATCTGAATTTTTTATAGATGGAATATGTATCAATAAATTTTCATTTGATTCATCTATTTTAGTTAAATCATTTGAAGATATTGACCTAACTATCTCTTTATTATTTGATAAAAGTTTTAAAAATGTTTGAGATAAGCCATTTCCAATTTTTAAATCATCATTTTGTTCTTTAGATATATTCCTTATTATTTTTTGTAAATTTATGTCTTTTAATAAATTTATTTCCTATAAAGTTTTTTTATCATATAATGTGCTTTTCATTTTAGTTTTAACTAAGAAAAATGATTCATTATTTATTTTAATCTCTTCTTTTTTATTCTTTATTGCTTCTTTTATTGAATTTAATTTAATACTATCTTTTTTTTCCTTTAATTCTATTTCTTCATTAAAATCAATTAAACATCCTCCCCTATATGAACCTTTCCCTTCATGATATCCTACTTTCCTCAATAATATATTTTTTCTAAATTCAACATTAATGTCATGATAAAAATCCTTTTTGTTAAATATTTCATAAAGTTTGTTAATAATAAATTTAATTTGCATAATAGCTTTATATTTTTCAATTTGGGTAATTAATTCATTGTCATTAGTACTTTTAGCAATTGGCTCAATTTGAGCTAAGGTAAAAAGATTTGAATTAAAAAGATTTTTATGTATGATTCTTTCTGATACAAGTCTAATATATAAATCTTGCTCTTTTTGATAAATCTTTTCTAAATCATTTTTTATAGTGATTATTTGATTATGTAATGGATTATTAATATCTATAGGTTTTATTTGAGATTTTAAATCAGGGTAGGTATCTCTTAAATTATTTAATCTTTCTATAAATTCTTTTATAAGATCTTTATATTGATTAATAATATTATCCCATATAGGATATATTTGTTCATAAATTTGTTTTATATTTTTGACACAGAATTTTAGTTCTTCTATGTTAGTTATTTGTAATTCATAATTATATCTATTATATATTTCTGTATTTATAAGTTTTTCAATTTCTTTTAATATTCTTTCTTTTAGATTATCATTAAAAGTTTCTTTTAAATTATTATTTAGTATTCTATATATATTCTCAGTAATTTCAACTTTTAATTGATGATCTATTTTTTCAGAAAGTTCTTGAAATGTAATTTTAAATTCTTTTTGAATATAAATAGTTGTAGGCAAAGGTGGAAAAACAGAAGGAATCACTCTTAAATAAAATTTACCATTCTTTGAACATTTTTCTTTTATTGAATTTTTTGTATCAGGAAAAGCTGATAAAGTTTTTATTGAAACTAAGTAATAAATTGCAAAAGTAATCATATCAAGCAAATAAAAATACCCCTTTAAAAAAGGTAATTTATCCATATATAATTTAATTTTTTTTTTTCATTATTTCATGAGCTATTTTTGTTTTTTCCCATTTTGCTCTATTTTCTGGCTTCTCATTCAATAATTTAATTAAAGAAGGCAAAGGGTCCAAATCTCCTTCTACTTTAAAATTAAATTCGGGGTATAATATGTTTTCTTCAAAATTTAATATTTTTTCATCATTCATTTTGCCTATTATTCTATTAGAAGATAAATAATATTGTACTTCTTCATTTATTAATAAATCAGGGATTATACCATTTGTGGTCTCATAGTCAAAGTCTAATTTCTGATTATAAATATATTTAAAAAAGTTGGTTATATGAGGAAATAAATTATTTTTGCATTCATCAAGAGAATTATTGAAATTTTTCGATTGATTTTCATACCAATCATATACAAATTTTTCATCAAAAAAAGCCCCATTTACAAATCCTTTTAAAAAATAATCTATAAAAGTTAAAACATGTCCTGTTATAGTATGTTTATAATTTATATTCATAACTGAATATAATAAAGCTTTTTCATTGAAATGTAAGGAAATAAAAGGCAAGCATCCTCCAATTATATATCCATTTATTAATTCATCTAAAATAGTTTCCCATATTTCTTGAATAGAATTAATTTTTATATCTTTATTTAAAATTTTGTTTAAAACATATTTAATATCAGATATTGCATTTTCTTTGCATTTAAAAGCAATTATATGCTCTGGAAAAGAATAGAAATTATCTAAAAAATTTTTAAATATTTTTGGATTTTCAAATTCAACTCCACCAGTCGTAAAATCTTTAATTAAGCCTGCATTAATTTTTGCAATTTCTTGTATCTTTTTAATAGCCTCATTTAGATCTGAAAAAATATTGTTTTTAATTACAATTTCTTCTTTACCAAAAATATCTTTATTTTTATTTAATGTCGGGACTATATAATTTTTAATTTTTCCTTTATATTTTTCCAAATCATTTATATCTATGAAATGTGCATTATTTTGCTCATCAATTATTCCTATTTTATTGTCATCTAATAGCCATTCTTTTTGTTTTTCAAAAAAACTGATAAATTCTTGTGTAATATCTTTATCAAAAAATATAATTTTTTTATTTTTTTCATCTATTTTTATAATTTCTTCATTAGTTTTGCCAAAAGCTGTTAAAACTTCTGTTTTTAGATCATTTACTACTTTAAATAATAACTCATTATTTAGAATAGAGGTACCTTCTAAAACTATTTCATCATCACTTATTTTTTTGAATTGTCTAATACAAGGTTCATTATAAAGCTTTTCAATTACTCTTGCTAAATTTACAGTCTTTTTAATATCATCTTTAAAAAGGTAATTATTTTTCTTTTTATCTTCTTCTGTTAAATTAAAATCAAAATTAAAATTGGAATCTTTGGTTTCTCCTAAAAATTTAATTTCATTTTCTTTATAATTTCTTATTATATTAAGAGTGCAAGGTTCAAGAAAAGAGGCCCTAATTAAATACTTTTTCCCTATTTCAAGATCATTAATAATATTATTTCCAGAAAATTCAGATAAATCATAATATTCAATTGCTCTAATTAATTTTTGGTTCTCATCAAAAATTTGAATTTCATCTATACAATTGCTATCATAAGTAGAGAATTGTAAATCCGAATTCAAATTAACTACATCAAATTTTATATTATCTTTTGCTTTTCATATCTAATATAAAATCAAATCCTTTACTTTTCTCTAGTTGAGGTTTTGAAATTGATTGCCTGTAATGATATTTACCTGCCTCAAAATCTAAAATAGACATACTTACAAAAGTTTCGAGAATATCTTTTAGATTTAATAGTGCTAATCCTGTTTTTTCATAATTTTTATTTATTCCTGAAAATTCAGTGCCTTCTAATATTTTATCACTTTCTTTTGAATCTATATCTCCTTTTTCTCCGGATCCCCAAGGATTCCTAACCAAAACACATAATTCACCATTAATCTTTAATAAATCTTTAACAGCAAATTCATGGCCCTTTATACTTATTGTCAAAAAATTTAATTCATTTATGCTATCTTTATATAATTGTTCAAATATTTGTCTTAATTCTTCTTCTTTATTTTTATAATCTTTGAAATCTAAGCATTTTGAAGGTCTTCCAGTTAATATAGAAGAAGCATATTCTCCTCGTCCAGAGCACATTAAAAACCCTGGTATATTATCTATGATATAATCAAAATTTTTTTCATCTGATAAAATTTTATTCATCAATCCATCCATATTCTTTATTTTTGTTTCATTATTCTTATCTTTTTCTACAAATTCTTCATATCCATATTCTTCAACTGAATAATCCTTATTTTCTTTTTTGTTTATTTTTTTCCTTTGTTTGTTAAATAGTTCGAAATTATCTACAATTTCTACTAATATTTTTTCCAATTTCTCCTTTTCAATATCTGTAAATAAATTAGAATCAAAATTTCTATTTTTTAGACTTTTTAATTTATTAATAAGCTCAATATTTACATCCTTAATTTCTTCTTTTAGATATTCTAATAATACTTGAATATCAATTCCTTTTTCAGATTTTGGGCAGCCCGGAATTTTGCCTATTCTTAATTCAACAATTTTCGAATCATTTTTTGCCTTATTTTTAACTTCGAATTTTCTTATTCCATTAGTTGAATCTAATTCCTTTATTTCAAAAAAATTTTCTATAATGGAAGATAATGATATTATTTTTCCTAAGACATAACAAATACCTCCTACTAATACATCTTTATCAATAACTTGTTGAATTTCTTCACAAGCATTCCTTATTCCAATTAATTGACCTTTTTCATTAAAAATAATATAATTTGGATCATCTTTATCATCTTCATATAATGTCATTTTTTATTTATTTATTTCCTATTTATTATTAATAATAAAATCTATTATAAATAAATGATTAGTAATAATTTTATATATTAAATTTAAATAATTATACAATAATCTTTAGAATAATGGATATGGGGAT
>Ga0247608_10008464_pt1 | contig 10392 bp, 8 predicted proteins | sample 176DNAGHGlowgp2_FD_193490 | JGI IMG/M metagenome (GOLD analysis project Ga0247608, IMG submission 193490) | Sheep rumen microbial communities from Palmerston North, Manawatu-Wanganui, New Zealand - 1766 DNA GHGlow gp2 | ecosystem: Host-associated > Mammals > Digestive system > Stomach > Rumen ... | reverse complement strand
TATGTTCCGGAATACTTTACCTCCGCCTTTGCCGGCATTGCAGGCACTACAGTAAATGCCAACGCAGCAGCAATTATTCCCGCAAAAATCTTTTTTGAAATCCTCATAAAAACCTCCCGCTATAAACTTAAAACATACCTGATAAAATTATAGCATAATTCCGGTTTAAATAGCGCATAATACTGCTTTCTTAACAAAAATTAAGAAAAAATCAGAATGCCGATGATCAGTTTTCTTTAAGAAGATTCTCTATTTTTTCCCAGTCGAGAACCTTAAGCGTTTTTGCTATTTCTGTAAAAAGAGCAGCATCTTCCCCGGAAAGTTTATATTCTTTGAGCTGATCAAGTACCATTTCGATTGCGTCATAGTCCATCTGCTGAGCAAATTCTTTTATCGCATCTTTGGCGCCTGAAAGCTCATCTTCCGGTATAGCTTCCTTTCCATCATCCAAAAAATCACTGTCCGTATTCATCGCCGACAATTTGTGCGCAAATTCTCTGTATGTATCAAGAAGTACCTTATAATTGGCATCAAGATAATTAATATCCTGTTTGTTGCCTGCATTTTCAAGTCCCTGCGCCATGGCTGACAAGTCGCCTGCACCGATTATCCTTGCAGAGCTCTTAAGCGCATGCACTTTTATTGTGAAGAGATTGATATCACCACTTTTGTATGCGTCTTCAATGATTTTGGAGTTGTCATCAATAGTATCTTTAAAAAGCTTAAGGGATGATATAAAGCCGTCAACACCTCCGCTGAACTTAATACCATCAGAAATATTTATTCCCTGAACGTTGTAAAGCCATTCATACTCTTTTGGCAGATCCTCTGCTGTCTCATTATTATTTACAGCAATGTCGGTTATCTCATCGCCTGTTATATATCTTCTGATCGTCTTTTCAAGATTAGTGAATTCTACAGGTTTTGATAAATAGTCATCAAAGCCCTTGGAAAGATAGAAGTCCTTTGCCCCTTGTGAATAATTTGCAGTAAGCGCAATGACAGGGATATCCTTATATTTTTCTCTGATCCTTGCGACAGTTTCCACGCCGTCCATTCCCGGCATCATGTGATCAAGAAGGATCAGGTCAAAAGACTCATTCTCGAGTTTAGAGAGGCAATCTTCACCTGAAGCAGATGTTGTAACCTGCATTTTGGTACCTTTAAGCAGTTTTTCCATAACAGAGAGATTCATGGCATTATCATCAACTACCATAACCTTCTTGTCAGGTGCCACAAACTGCGGAACATATTTAGGACTTATCTTCTTTTCAGCGTTCTCCTTAAACTCGCCTATAGGAGTAGCATCTACTATTTTCTGCGAAATGGTTAATATGAAATTGGATCCCTGTCCATATTCGCTCTCGCATGTAAGTTCTCCGCCAAGGAGCTGCGCGAACTGGCTGGATATATTAAGCCCCAGACCTGTTCCCTGAATGCTGCTATTTTTAGCCTCATCAAGTCTTTCAAATGCTGTAAACAGTTTTCCTATCTCTTCTTTTCTTACACCGATTCCGGTATCCTTTACTGAAAAATATAATTTACAGGAATCTTCGTTGCTGCTAAGCATTCTGACAGTAAGTGTAAATCCGCCATGCTCTGTATATTTCACAGCATTGGTCAAAAGATTTACTACTATCTGCTTTATCTTTCCTACATCACCGCAGAGTTTAGCAGGCAGCTTTTCATCTATATCAAGCTTAAAATAGAGTCTCTTCTGCTCACTTCTGACTCTTATCATAGTGACGATGCTCTGTAGGAAATCTTTGACATCATAGTCCTGCTCTACGACATGCATTTTTCCGGACTCGATCTTGGATATGTCAAGAATATCATTGATGATGCCAAGAAGGGATTCCGACGCACTCTTGATATCATTAGCATAATCCATCATGCTCATGAAATACCTGCTTGGAACGCCGGTAGCATCCTCTCTTAATATCATTTCATTCATACCCATAATTGTATTTATGGGAGTACGGATTTCGTGAGACATATTCGCAAGAAACCTTGATTTGGCGTTGCTTGCTCTCTCCGCCTCAATTTTGGCAAGCTGCAGCTTATTCATCTCACGTATCTCAAAAAGGTATAAGACAACTGCAAGTCCAACACTTGTTATATTGGTAAGAGACACCCCGTAAAACATAAGCTGAAAAAGAGTTGCAATATACGGCAATATAGTAAATCCCATAAGGAGAAATATCTTATTTTTGGAGAAGTACTTCCTGTATTGAATGACTGCAAAAATCTGTATCATAGTGATACTTAAAGGATAAATATAGCTGAGATAAATGCCGGGAGCTCTATGGTATCTGTTCATAGCATCAAAAGTATAATAGAATCCGGTCAGCTGAGATATTAAAAGCGATACTACACCTAAAGTAAAGATTATTTCACAAACAACGAATTTACGGGGTACTTTTTCCATTTTGCCTTCCTGTCTGAGCAGATCCATCAGATACAGGTTAAAGCAATGTGACATATAGAGTGAAAGAAAATAGACAAGAAAATTACTGATCCTGACCATCCAGAATCCGAGAGTCGATACATTGCCTCTATAAAGGTAAGCCATTCTATCAGCAAGAAGCAGAATCATTGCAGAGAATTCCAAATGTGTAATTGCAAACTTTCTACCCCTTGATAACGTTTTGGTTGAAATTGCAAGGATCCACAAGACAAAGCAACCACCGCTTAAGAAAAGCATTAAACTAAGCTGAATACTTCTAAAAAACTCTATCATAATAATCACCTTTAAAAACACTATATAAATTAACGTTATCATAAATTTGAAAAATTTAGAAGCATTATCATAAATATGCGCTTTTCGCGCATATTCACGAAGTGTTTTTGTATCATAGGAAAGCAATTTTTATGATATAAAAAACGACGCAAAACTTATGTCTTGCGCCGTTTTTTATCAACTTATTAATTGACCGATATTAGAACTTACCAGCCTTAGCAGCTTCCTCGATGGATACAGCTGTTGAAACAGTCATACCAACCATCGGGTTGTTACCTGCACCGATAAGACCCATCATCTCAACGTGAGCGGGAACTGATGAAGAACCTGCAAACTGAGCATCTGAGTGCATACGTCCCATAGTATCTGTCATACCGTAGGAAGCAGGACCTGCTGCCATGTTATCAGGGTGAAGTGTACGACCTGTACCACCACCTGAAGCAACTGAGAAGTACTTCTTACCAGCCTCAGTACGCTCCTTCTTGTAAGTACCTGCAACAGGATGCTGGAATCTTGTAGGATTGGTTGAGTTACCTGTGATAGATACGTCAACGTTCTCCTTCCACATGATAGCAACACCTTCCTGTACATCGTTAGCGCCGTAGCAGTTAACCTTTGCACGAGGTGAATTTGCATCCTTTGAATAGCACTTTCTGAATACTTCCTCTACCTCACCTGTGAAGTAGTTGTACTTTGTCTCTACATATGTAAAGCCGTTGATACGGGAAATGATCTGTGCAGCATCTTTTCCAAGACCGTTAAGGATAACGCGAAGAGGCTTTGTACGAACTTTGTTAGCCTTCTCAGCGATACCGATAGCACCCTCAGCAGCAGCGAATGACTCGTGACCTGCAAGGAATGCGAAGCACGCTGTATCCTCTTCAAGAAGCATCTTACCAAGGTTACCATGTCCAAGACCAACCTTACGACGGTCAGCAACAGAACCGGGGATGCAGAAAGCCTGAAGACCAATACCGATTGCTGCAGCAGCATCAGCAGCCTTGCGGCAGTTCTTCTTGATTGCGATAGCAGCACCTACTGTGTAAGCCCACTTAGCGTTTTCAAAGCAGATAGGCTGAATGCCTTCGATGAGGCTGTATACATCAATGCCTGCTGCCATTGTGATATCTTTACATTCTTCGATAGAAGAGATTCCATACTCCTTAAGGCAAGCCAGGATCTGGGGCTCTCTTCTTTCATATGATTCAAATAAAGCCATTATTTTTTCCTCCTTACCTTAAATTATTCTTTTCTGGGATCAATGAAACGAACTGCATCTGCAACACGGCCATACTGACCCTTAGCCTTATCAAGTGCTGTAGCAGCGTCGTCTCCAGCCTTGATGAAGTCCATCATCTTACCAAAGTTAACATATTTATATCCGATAATCTCATCATTCTCATCAAGAGCAAGATCTGTGATATAACCATCTGTAAGTTCAAGGTAACGAGGTCCCTTGCTGAGTGTTCCATAGGTTGTACCAACCATTGAACGTGATCCCTTACCAAGATCCTCAAGGCCGGCACCGATCTGAAGTCCATCCTCTGAGAATGCAGACTGTGTTCTGCCGTATACAATCTGAAGGAAAAGCTCTCTCATAGCAGTATTGATAGCATCACATACAAGGTCAGTATTGAGTGCTTCAAGAACTGTAAGACCGGGAAGAATTTCAGCTGCCATAGCTGCTGAATGAGTCATACCGGAACATCCGATAGTCTCTACAAGTGCTTCCTGGATAACACCTTCCTTAACGTTAAGGGAAAGCTTACAGCAACCCTGCTGAGGAGCACACCAGCCAATACCATGTGTATAGCCGGAAATGTCCTTAATCTCTTTGGACTGAACCCACTTAGCCTCTTCAGGAATGGGAGCAGCACCATGATGTACCCCTTGTGTTACGGGACACATATTTTTTACCTCTGTTGAGTAAATCATAAGTACCTCCTTAGAATTAGTGTTTACTATAGTATGATAAATTTTTATCGTTTACTACGCACTACACCCAAATTCTACTAAAAAATGCAGATTATATCAAGATTTTAAATCATTAAGGTTATTAAAAGTTAATTAAGTGATCAATCATCTGTTTCTATTATTGTTTTTACTTTTTTTCCATAGACTTTTTTGAAGAAGTATATGGAGAGGATAAATGATGCAATTTCTGCTATCGGGAATGCCCACCAAACCATGTTTAAATTACCGGTGCGGGACAAAAGCCATGCTACCGGAATAAGAACTACAAGCTGACGTCCGACAGATACGATAAGTGAATATATACTCTCTGAAAAAGCCTGGAATACAGAGCCAAGTGCTATGCAGACTCCGGCTACAGGGAAGCTCAAACATATTATGCGAAGGGCAGGAACACCGATCGCAGTCATATCAGGTGAGGCATTAAAGAGCTTTAACAGTATCTGTGGTATCACAAGGAAGGTGATCGTGCCTGCTACCATGATGGTAACTGCAAGCTGCATTGCAAATCTGAGCGCTTCTTCAATTCTTTGCTTTTTGCGTGCGCCAAGATTGTATGCCAGCACGGGGATAAGTCCGTTATTAAGTCCGAACACAGGCATAAAGAAGAAGCTCTGAAGCTTGAAGTATACTCCAAATACCGCTGTTGCAGTTGTTGAAAATGTGGTAAGTATGAGGTTCATGGCATATGTCATGAGCGATCCTATGGACATCATTAGGATAGAGGGAATACCTACATAATATATTTCTTTTACAATATCAGCCTTGGGATTAAGGATAAGTGAAGGCTTGATATTTATATCTTTATTTTTCTTTACGTTAAAATAAAGTCCTATGCATGCACCAACTATCTGGCCCATGACTGTTGCAAGTGCAGCACCCGCTACGCCCATTGCAGGTAATCCGAAAAGTCCGAATATCAGGATGGGATCCATTATTATATTGATTATCGCACCGGTCATCTGTGAAGCCATGCTAAACACAGTTCTTCCTGTAGACTGCAGCATTCTCTCAAAACTCATCTGACAAAACAGACCGATAGACATGCAACAGATGATCCTTAAGTACATCACCGCATAAGCTATGATCTGCGGATCGCTTGTCTGCGTTCTGATAAAGGGCTCTACACCGAAAACCCCGATAAGGAAAAATACGACAAAATTCATAAAGGTAAGCAGAATTGTTGTATTTGCAGCAGCATCTGATCTTTCAAATTTCTTTTCTCCAAGGGATCTTGAAAGCAGTGCATTCATACCTACTCCGGTTCCCGAACCAAGTGCTATCATCAGGTTTTGCAAAGGAAATGCAAGCGTTACTGCAGTCAGAGCTGCCTCATCTATCTGCGCAACAAAAATACTGTCCACGACATTGTACAGAGCCTGCACAAGCATAGAGAGCATCATCGGAAGTGACATTGAAATTATTAATCTTTTTACGGGAAGAACTCCCATTTTATTTTCTTTTACAGCCATACTACTCCTTCTGTTTTTTTATTCAGTAACAAAAAAGGATGCACATTGCATCCTTTTTTTACACTATGGCATGATACCAAATAAAAAAAATAATATCAAGACATCAGCGATTTACGTTCGTATTATTTGTATTGTCATCAGAACTCAGTTCACCATTGGGATTATAGGTGCTGGTAATACCTGCTGCCTTATTAAATGCTTCGGCAAGCGACCGTCCGTCATTAAAGTGAAGTTCATGTCTGTACCAGCCACCTGACATTTTAACAAACAGAAAGCCATCGCATCTTACGCTGGTTCTCCTCGTTCCCGCTACAGCAGAGTCAAGAAAAGTATCCAGATCGCTTCCGTTATAGATATATGTGGCCGGAATGTACCATCCGTTATATTTTCTTACAAACAGATATTTTCCAAAAGTAACGGTGACATTGCCGTTTTCATCAGAACCAACCGTTACATCCAATTGCTGCTCGTCATCTATATTTTGAAGCTCGGTAGCATAGACCGGCGCAGGACCTTTTAATAACAGGACAATAATAAACAGTGAAAGATAAAAGGCAAAAGAAAACAGGCTTTTTTTCATAATTCCACCTCAATCTAAAAGCTTTCGCAAAAGCACCAATACTCCATATGGTATATCGGCATTTGCAAAACAGTTTTTAACCTATTATGTAAAAATCCCCGTCTTCTTCATCGGCCAGAATTGCCTGTAACTTTTCCCGTGCTTTCTCCCTGCTATCTGCAACTACCTCAACACCAAATGTAAAGGATTTCTTATTTTCAAAAACTTCATCCTCATGATCAAACTGTTTTTTTAGTGTTTCAAAGGAATGACTTTGCCTTAGCTCAATTATGTCACTTGCTATAAATTTGCTGTATATGTTATTTTCTTCTTCCGTCAATGCAAACTCACTAATGAGATTCATTGTGTCGGCCACATTAAGATAATCACTTGCTATATACTCTTCAAAGCTCTTCCAATGTATCTTGTCCTTTAATTCTTCATTGGACATGATATTGTCAAGATACTCATCAAGAGTGATCCCCTGTTCCTCAAGCCACTTAAGACCATACCATTTCCAGATATGCTCTCTCATCTCAAGGACTTCCTGATCATGTATCATCTGCATTCTGTGCAAAAAGCCCTCGACCATCTCTGCAGCATCTTTTTCATCTGAAACATCAACATTTATAACGCGCCCTGAATACTGGGTGCCGTATTTTAGATCTTCAAGACTTAAAGTGAAGGCGTCATCATTTACATAGGACATGTTTACCGCCAGATCTCCCAATCTTGCAACACAAATACTGCGCTCTTTAAGCACAGTATCTTTTTGTTCATTGAAAGCAGATATCATAGATTCCGGTTTTATGTAGGTAAACATATGAGCCATTAAAAAGCCGCCTTTCGTACAACCACCCATAATATTATAACATCATATTATATTTGCTTGTACATATCCAGCTTCTTAAAATCTTCTAAACTAACCGGTCTGGAATAATAATATCCCTGAACCGAATCTATATGATAATCCTTAAGCTTCTGCTCTGTTTCTGCATCTCCTATGCCCGTAGCACATACCCCAATGTTCATATCCTCAGCAAAACCGGTTATTGCCTTGGCCATATAATTGGACAGCGGGCTCTTGCTGACATTCTCAGTGATTTCAGTTCCGATCTTGATAATATTTATAGGAAGAGAGGTTGCAAGATCAAGCGTTGCAAAATCACTCACATCAAGAGCAATCCTTATTCCGCAGGACTTTAAAAAGATTACCTGACTTTTAAGATAATCAAAGTTTATGTCCCTTGTCACGTTGGAGAGCTCTATACACATAGCTGTTCCCGGATATCTGTTTCCGCGAAGAAGCTCAACTATTGTTGTTCGAAATTCACTCTTTTCAAGCTGTACATAAGCCAGATTCAGACTTATGAAAAAGTCGGGATGGTCCTTTAGTATCTCGAGTCCGTCCTTCATAGCCCTGTCGAGTATCCAAGTACCGAGAGTATAAAAGGATCTGTCCTGCTCAAGCCATGGTACAAATTCACTTGGAGAAACGTCTCCGTAAGGCTCCTTATTCCAGCGAAGCAGAACTTCTGCTCCCCTAAGAGACCCGTTTGTCTTGGAGATAATTGGCTGATAATTCAGATAAAAGCCGTTGCATCTGTTTAGAACGCTATCCCTTACTGCCTCTACAAGATCAATTGTCTTCTTATTGTATTCAAGTTCATTGTTATGAAAAATAATCAGATTGCCATGCTTTTTCGTCTTGGAATAATCAAGGGCATACTTGGCACTTGTATAAATTGCATGAACGTCAATCCCTGCCTCATCACATGCGATCACACCTCCGCCAAGATCTGCGGAAACACTGGAATTTCCAACCTTCATGCTGTTTTTAACATAGACTCTCATTCTCTGGTACAGACTCTTGATATCATCAATAGTCATATTCACACTGCAGACACCTAAAATCGTTCCGTCCCCTCTGTAAACATGACCTTTTTCAGCAACTTCCTTAACGAGCCATTCGCCCATCTGTTTAAGCATTCTGTTTCCAAACATATAACCGTAGAGTCTGTTGATATCTCCAAAATCTATGACATTTACAAGTAAGAGCACATAGCCCAGCTTTTCTCTTTCAAGGCTGTGCATGTAATTGTACATCTCATAGTGATTTGACAATCCTGTTATGGGATCTGTGTTGTCGACGATACCTTTATTTATAAGTGAGCATGCATAAAAAGCTGCCTTGCCGGAGTAGTCCTTTATAACAACTCCTTTGCATGAGCAGGCAACATATTCTCCGCTCTTATTTCTGGCTCTGTATTCAAAACTGGGATTAACTCGATTTCCTGAAAAAGCAGTTGCAAGGTGTTCTCTGTACGTCGCCCTATCCTCGGGGTGAACATGCGCTTCCCACACCTGATCTGCCTTGTAGATATACTCCCCTGTCAAGCCAAAATAGTTTACAGCATTCTCAGACCACCTTGCCATGTTGCGTTCAATATCATAAACGTAAACATAGCGGCTCTTTGACGTAACTGCAAATGTATCAAAGATTTTTCCTATGGTTTCATAGGCCCCCTGGCGATTATCCGGCATGATTAAAAGAATCCTCCCCAAACAAAACTCTTATGCTATACTAATTATAGTATTTGTGAATTATTAACATCAACTGTTTTTTAGCATTATAAGGAAGGTACAGATATGTCTAAGATTTCTAATCCTAAGCAAAACGCAGCAGCACAAAATTCTAAAGGTGCACTTCAATACACGGAGGTTTCAAGACTCACACTATTCGGAATTCCGTGGCCTTTTAAAAAATATGAGCTCTATGATAATGAACTGATAATCATCTCCGGCTTCTTAAGCATACATGAAAACGACTGTTTCATGTACAAAATAAGCGACGTTGAATTATCAAGATCCCTGATCCAGAGAATATTCGGACTTTCAACGATCACCTGCTTTACCTCAGATGTTACAGACAAAACCATTGTCATGAAAAACATAAAGCACGGAAGGGAAATAAAGGATTTCATCAATCAGGAATCAGAAAAAGCCCGCTTAAGAAGGCGCACTGTTAATATGCAGGATATAAGTTTTGCAGCAGAAGACGGCGCCCTTGATGATATAGGTGATTGATACTGTAATTTCAAATATTTAAGGGAGCTGTGAAAAATGAGAAATCATCATCTTTCACGGCTCCCTTTTCTTTTTAGCTCAAATATTGTTTGTATATTTCCACCTGATCATAGATACATCTCCATGAACTCCAGGCGTTGGCAGATACACATATATAATGTCCACCGCTGTTTGAAACCGAATAGCTCGCTGCACAACAGCCTGACTGGTTGACAAATCCGGTCTTTGCACATACCACTTCACCGTTTGTCTCTTTGTCCTCAATTCTTCTAAGGAACCAGTTTGAAATCGTTATGCCTTCCGGGTGCTGCTCCGTGGCAGAAGTCGTATATGTATGTGCAGAAAGTATTTCTCTAGCGAGATCATTCTCAACTGCAGCCTTAAGTATCATCGCCATATCGGTTAATGTACAGTAATGATCTTCATCATATAAGCCAACGCAATTAGTAAAGTGAGCACTGTCAGAGAGCCCCAGTTCCTCGAGTTTTTGGTTCATCATGTCTACAAAAGCTTCATGAGAGCCTGCAACATATTGTGCAAGCGCAAGTCCGGCATCTGCTCCT
>Ga0247608_10008463_pt1 | contig 10392 bp, 12 predicted proteins | sample 176DNAGHGlowgp2_FD_193490 | JGI IMG/M metagenome (GOLD analysis project Ga0247608, IMG submission 193490) | Sheep rumen microbial communities from Palmerston North, Manawatu-Wanganui, New Zealand - 1766 DNA GHGlow gp2 | ecosystem: Host-associated > Mammals > Digestive system > Stomach > Rumen ... | reverse complement strand
CGTCTACACCGGCCCCAAATTGCATGAAAGGAGGAAACTGACCGATGGCCAAATACATAGGCAGACGACTGCTGCACCTTGTCGGCATCCTGATCGCCGTCAGTTTCCTGACGTTTTTGCTGATGTATCTCTCGCCCGGCGACGCGGCGATGAAAAAGCTCAACGCCCAAGGCGTGGCCGTCTCGGAGGAGATCATCGAGAAAACAAGAGAAAGCATGGGCCTTGACCGGCCTTTCCTGGTACAGTACGGAGACTGGGCGCTCCATGCGCTGCGCTTCGATCTGGGCGAGAGCTATAAGGACGGCTTCCCCGTGGCGGGGAAGCTTGTCAAGGCGCTGCGCTATACAGCGATCCTCGCACTCGGCAGTCTGGCGCTGGCCTTCCTGGTGGCGCTTCCGCTTGCCATCCTCACAGCGCTCCACAAGGATTCGTTGCTGGACGACATCACGCGGCTTTTCAGCTTCGCCGGCAACTCACTGCCGAACTTTCTGATCTCCGTGCTGCTGATGTACTTCCTGTGCGTCAAGGCGCGTCTGCTGCCGCTGACGGCGAAAGAGAGTGTCAAGGGACTGATCATGCCGTGCCTCGCGCTCTCCATCCCGATCTGCGGACGCTTTATCCGCCAGTTTCGGGCGGAGATCCTTGAGCAGTTGGGCAAGCCCTACGTCTCCGGCGCCAGACTGCGCGGCGTAAAGGAGCGCTATGTGCTGAAAAACGTGCTGCACAACGCCTCCATCTCCATCCTCACGATCGTGGGGCTCTCCTTCGGCACGCTTTTTGGCGGCAGCGTCGTCATCGAGACGATCTTCCGCTGGCCGGGGCTGGGGAAGCTTGCCATGGACGCCATCAGCAACCGCGACTACCCGGTGATCCAGGGGTTCGTGCTCTTTACCTCCACGGTGTATGTCGTCATCAATCTCTTGATCGATATCTGCTATGCATGGATCGACCCCCGGCTTCGCAGAAAGGGGGGCGGCGCATGAAAAAGCGGGTCAAAACACCCGAGCGCATCCGCCGCCGTGCGATCCTCTTTCTGATCCTGGCCGGGATTCTGGTCGTCATCAGCCTGATCGCACCGCTCATTTGTCCCAACGACCCCTATGCAACTTCTGCCGCGGATATGAACCGCGCGCCCTGCGCGCAATTTCCCTTCGGCACAGACCGCTATGGCCGCTGTGTCTGCTCCCGCGTGCTGATGGGGGCGAGAACTTCAATCTTCTCAGCTGTTGCACTGGTGGGGCTCACCTTCCTCGCCGGCTCCGTGCTCGGCCTGTTGGCCGGATGGTATGGCGGCATGATAGACACGCTGATCATGCGCCTTGCGGATGTGATGCTGGCCTTCCCGCAGATGGTGCTGGCTATCGCGGTGGCAGGCATCCTGGGCGGCGGCATGGGCAACGCCATGCTCGCTATGGGCATCAGCGGCTGGACGCTCTATGCGCGCCTGGCCCGCGCCCAGGTGCTGAGCTTGAAAGAAGAACCTTACGTCCACGCCGCCCGGCTCTCCGGCTGCTCCGGCTGGACGATCATGAGTAAAACGCTGCTGCCCAACATGCTGGGGCCTCTGCTCGTCACGGCGGCGACCCAGATCGGCGTCATGATGATCGGCATCGCGGGCCTCTCCTTCCTCGGCATCGGTGTGATCGAGCCGCAGGCGGAGTGGGGCAGCATGATCAACACCTCCCGCGCCTATCTGCAGCTGGCCCCCTGGGCGGTGCTCGCCCCGGCCGTTGCCACGATCATCACAGTGATGATTTTCAACTATCTGGGCGACTGTGTGCGCGACGCGCTGGAAGCAAAGGAGGCGGAGACATGAGCGACACGATCCTCACGCTCGACCGCCTCTGCGTCGGATACGGCGACCGCCCCGCCGCTGCGGACGTGTCCTTTTCCCTGCAGCGGGGCGAGATCCTCTGCCTCGTGGGGGAGAGCGGCTGCGGCAAGAGCACCCTGCTCAAGGCTCTGATGGCCGCGCCCGAGATCCGGATCTTCTCCGGCTCTATCACGCTGGAGGGCACAGAGCTCTCCGCCCTTCCGCCAAAGCAGCGGCACAAGCTCTGCTGCGAAAAAATGGGCATCGTCTTCCAAACGCCGGAGGCGACCTTCAACCCCATCCGCAGCTATCGCAAGCAGTTTATCGAAACGCTAAAAAGCCACGGCAAATACGACCCGAGAACCTTTGAAGCCAAGGTGGCGGAGGCTTTCGCCAAGGTGGAGCTCAGCGACTGGCGGCGCGTTCTGGGCGAGTGCCCCTTCGCTCTCAGCGGCGGCATGAACCAGCGCGCAGCGCTGGCGCTGGCGCTGCTGCTGGAGCAGGAGATCCTGCTCTGCGACGAGCCGACCAGCGCGCTGGACGCCACGATCCAGCTGCAGGTGGCCGAAGAGCTCAAACGGCTGCGCGACAAAAACGGCGTGACACAGATCATTGTGACCCACAATCTGGCGCTGGCCCATTTCCTGGCCGACCATATCGGCGTCATGTACGCCGGGCGGCTGGTGGAGTTCGGCTGGGCCTGTGACGTGCTGTGCAGTCCGCAGCACCCCTATACCAAAAGTCTGCGCGCGGCGATCCCGAGCCTGGACGGGAAGATGCCCGACGGCCTGCCCGGCAGCCCGCCGATGACCGGCCCCGCGGAAAAGGGCTGCGAGTTTTGCGACCGCTGTCCTCAGACGGGGGCAAACTGCGCCCATGCGCCTTATGCCATGCGGCAGGTGGGAGACGGCCACTTCGTCTCCTGCTGCGGCGGGAAGGAGGCTGTAACATGATCGTTCTGGAAGGAAAAAGCCTTGCCAAACGCTATGAGCAGCAAAGCACCGTGACCCACGCATTGCGCGGGGTCGACTTCCGCCTCGAGAGCGGGGAGATCCTCGGCGTTGCGGGAGAGAGCGGCAGCGGTAAGTCCACGCTCCTAAAGCTCATTTCCGGTCTGGAAGCGCCCAGCGCGGGCAGCATCCAGCTCCACGGAAAAGAACTGTCGCCGCGGCGCACCAAAGAGGAATACCGGACGATGCAGATGATCTTTCAGAACGCGCCGGCCTCTTTCCATCCCCGCCGCACGATCGCGGATTCGATCACCGAGTCGGTCCGCAGTCTGCGCGGAAGAAGCGCGCCGCTCGACCTGGCCTCGCTTGCCGACCGGGTGGGACTGCAGCGGGAGCTGATGGATCGCACACCCCGCCAGCTCAGCGGCGGGCAGTGCCAGCGCATGGCGATCGCCCGCGCGATGGCCGTGGAACCGGAGATCCTGCTCTGCGACGAAATCACCAGCGCACTCGACGTGTCCTCCCAGGCGCAGATCCTGCATCTGCTTGCCGACATCTGCCGCGAGAGCCATACCTCCGCGATCTTCGTTTCCCACGATCTGGCGGTGATCCGCTGCCTGTGCGACCGGGTGATGATCATGCGGGACGGCGCGCTCGTGGAGGAGGGCCCGGCGGAGCAGGTGATCCGTCAGCCCAGAGAGGCCTATACGAAAAAGCTGGTCGACTCTGTTCTGGAAATCAAGAATTAAGGAAATGGCTCGTGTGTGATTTGCGCAAGGAGGAAACTCATGCAGATCGCTGAATACTATGATTCTGTCGCCTCAATCTGGGACGACGATTATGCGGAGGCCAAGGCCGCCCGCATCGTCACGGCCATGGTCTCGATCCAGCGGGGCGGCGCCTGTGTGATGGATGTCGGCTGCGGCAGCGGTGCGATGTTTGCCGATCTCATGGACGGCGGCGCCTGTGAGATCGAGGGTGTGGACATCTCCGGGGAGATGATCCGTCTGGCACAGAGGAAATACGGCTCCGATCCGCGCATCCACCTGACCCAAGCCGACTTCCTGCAGCTCGAGCAGCCCGGCTATGAGGTGATCGTGTCTTTTAACGCCTATCACCACTTCCTGCAGCCGCGTGACTTCCTGGAAAAAGCGCGAGAGCTTCTGCTGCCCCGCGGGCGGCTTACGGTGGCGTTCCCCTTCGGCCGCGACCGGATGAACACGCTCGGCAGCATCATGCCGGGCGGCCTTGCAAGGCAGCTGCTCCCTGCGGAGGAGGAAGCCAAACTCTGGCGGGAATTCTTCGCGATCGACAGCATCTGTGATAACGACTCGCTGTTTCTGCTTTCCGGCACGGCGAAATAAAGCACATCATTTTACAAATTTTCATCCCCCAGGGGGGCTTCCGCACGGCGGAGAATTCTGTTATGCTCTGATCAGATCAGATGCTTGATCGGCTGCCCGGATCCCCCTCGATCCATGTGTCTCTTTCACCTCTCCGACACAAAGGCAGCCGAGGATCTCTCTTGCTATAGCCCTCCGAGCCGGTCACTCGGGGGGCTATTATACTGTTAAACTCAACTACATGCTATGAATCAAAGAAACGAGGACCTGACGACAGGCCCGATCATACAAAAGCTGCTGCGTTTCGCGCTCCCGCTGCTGTTGGGGACACTGGTGCAGCAGTTATACAGCACTGTCGATCTGATTTTTGCCGGCAACGTGATCGACAAGACCGCCTCGGCGGCCATCGGTGCCAGCACACTGCTGATCACCTGCCTGATCGGTTTCTTCGGCGGCATGGCCGTGGGAGCGGGTGTCGTGATTGCACAGAGCTGGGGCGAGCGCGACACGGACAAGCTGCGCCGTGCGATCGGCAACACCGCGGCGCTTGCTCTGGCGGGAGGGATCGTTCTCGCCCTGCTCGGCTGGCTGCTTGCGCCGGGCTATCTGCGCCTGATCCGCACACCGGAAGAGATCCGTGCAAACGCGGAGGCCTACCTACGGATCTATTTTCTCTCACTGCCCTCGATCGTCGCGTATAATTTCGGCGCGGGAATGCTGCGGGCGCTGGGGGATTCGAAAAACCCGCTTCTTGCCCAACTGGTGGGAGGCCTTGTCAATGTGGCGGCCGACTGGCTGCTGCTTCGCGTGCTGGCAAACGGCGTTGTGGGCGTGGCCTGGGCCTCACTCTTTTCCCAGACCGTAGCGGCGGCGCTGGTTGCGCGGAAGCTGTGCCGACTGGATAACGCCTTTGCGCTGCGCCTCCGGGGGATCCATTTTGATCCGGCACTGCTGAAAAAGACCGTCGCCATCGGTCTGCCGGCCGGAGCGCAGGCACTGGTGATCACGCTGTCCAACGTGGTGGTACAGGCGCATATCAACGCCTTCGGCGCCGATGCGATTGCGGCCTTTACCGCGTATTTCAAGGTGGAACTGATCATCTATCTGCCGATCATGGCGCTGGGCCAGGCGATCATGACCTTCAGCGGGCAGAACTGCGGCGCAGGGCAGTTCGCGCGCATCCGAAGGGGTACGCGCGACTGCCTTCTGATCTCGCTGGGACTGACGGCGATCCTCTCCGCCGTATCGCTGCTCTTCGGCGGGGCGCTGTTTCGCCTGTTTATCAAGGAACCCTCTGTCATTGCCCTGGGACGGCGAATCATCGCGGTAACGTTCCCGTATTACGTGCTGTACCCGGTTCATCAGATCCTTGGAGACAGTCTGCGCGGTCAGGGCAAAACAAAAGTGCCCATGTTGATCGTGCTGCTCAACCTCTGCCTGATCCGCTCGGCGCTCCTGTTCTGGATCGTCCCGCACACCCGCAGCATCCAAAGCGTGGCGGCCGCCTACCCGGTCACCTGGGGACTCACAGCTCTCGGCATGTGCGTATACTATTGCTTCGAAAACGGACTAATCAGTAAAAGAAAACGGCAAAACTGAGCTTTCGAATAGAAATCACATACATCACAGGAGGAGAAACATGAGAAGGGGAATCGACACCACCGACTATCTGGTTTACGGGCACGAGGCCTGGATCGTGACGGATAAATCCGTCTACGAACCGGGAGAGGAAGTCCACGCCATCCTGCGCTGGGGTCACTATATGCGGCCGGACGGCTTCTTCCGTCTGGACGAATTCCGGGCTTTCGTCTGTGACGAGGCCGGGAACCGGATCGCACTCGCGCCGGTAAAAGGGCCGGGAGATGAGTGGGGCGACTATTATGAGCTGAACTTCACGCCGCTCTCCCGCGGCATTCACACGATCATGGCGATCTATGACAACAACTATGTCCGGAATGAAAAGGACGAATATCTGGAGGGCGACAGACGGACCTATCCGGATATCCTGGACGCCAAGAATTACCCGCAGATCTATGAGACCTGCATTGCGGTCGGCGAGACGGAGGGCCAGGCCAATTTCATCCACGAATCCCGCGTGAGCTTCGTGCCGGAGCCCTGGGAGCCGGACGCGGAAGTCCTGCATCTGATCCTAATCCATGACCGCTTCCCGGTTAAACAGGCGACGGTGACTGTGATCCATTATGACGGGAAAGAGTATTTCGAGCGTATCCTGCATACGGATGAGGACGGCCGGATCTTCTTCAATGTGGAGAAAAAGGGCGTGTATCTTGCCGTAACGCGCAAGCCGCTTGCCGAGGGGATCGAAGGGATCTACGACAGCAAGGAGATCGCCTCGACCTTCACCTATGTGAAAAGGTGACGCCTCGGCCCGGAAAACCTGAACATGCAGTATAGATAGAAAAAGCGAGGAAATGAAAATGCCTGAATTCAAAGTCATCGAAGTCAAACAGAGCGTGATGGAAAACAACGACCGGAGGGCGGAGGAACTCAGAAAAGAACTGAAAGCGGACAAAACCTTTCTGCTCAATCTTATGTCCTCTCCCGGCTCGGGCAAGACCACAACGCTGCGCCGCACCATCGAGGCGCTGAAGGACGAGCTGCGCATCGGCGTCATGGAGGCCGATATCGACTCGGACGTGGACGCGGCCACCATTGAAAAGACCGGGGCCAAGGTGATCCAGCTCCACACCGGCGGCATGTGCCATCTGGATGCGCACATGACACGGCAGGGACTGGAAAATCTCGGCACAGAGGACGTGGACCTGGCCATTCTGGAAAACATCGGCAACCTGGTCTGCCCGGCGGAGTTTGATACCGGCGCGGTCAAAAACGCCATGATCCTCTCCGTCCCGGAAGGCCATGACAAGCCGCTGAAATACCCGCTGATGTTCACGATCTGCGACGTGCTGCTCATCAACAAGATCGATGTCTTGCCCGTTTTCGACTTTGATCTGGAAAAATGCAGGGAATACGCTTTGCGCCGCAACCCCAACATGAAGATCATCCCTATCTGCGCCAAGACCGGCGAGGGAATGCAGGAGTGGATCGACTGGCTGCGGGAGCAGACGCTGAACTGGATCCGATAAGATGATCGACACGTCATATTATAAGATCCTGCTGGCGGGGCTGCCGGGGAACTTGACGGTCCGGAGGCTGGTGCACGGGATCTCCTGGACGGCGGCGGTGCTCAGCGACGGGCGCACCGGCGTCGCCATGCACACCCCGGGCGAGACCGTGGCGCGGATGTTTGAAAGTCTGCTCGGCTTGCCGCTCAGTCAGGCCGGACAGGCCATGCTCTCTTGGAATATGGAGGAGGCCAGCGAGGCCTTCGCCGCGGTCAACGCCTTCTATAACCACGACGGCTGCGGCTTTGTAAAGACTGACGCCAAAACCCTGGACGGCGTCGAGATCCGCGGCCGCACGGTGGGGATGGTGGGCATGATGATCGGCCACAGCAACATGACGCAGGAGGATTTTATCTCCGCCAAGAAGCTGTACATCATGAACCGGGAAGAAAAAGCCGGAGCCCTGCCGGACAGCGCAAGCGAGTTCTATCTGCCGCTGTGCGATCTCGTGATCATCACCGGCAGTGCGGCCATCAACAAGACCATGCCGCGCCTTCTGGAACTGAGCCAGAACACCGAGGTCATCCTTACCGGGCCGACGGTCACCTGCTGTCCGGAGTTACTGAAGTTGGGTATCAGCAGACTAAGCGGCCGTGTCATCACGGAAAGCGACGCCATGCTGAAAGCCATCGTGGAAAAGCGCACCTCGGTCAACCGTTTCTCCGCGGCGTATCAGGTTCCTTGAGCTAACGTCAGCAGCTTCTTTGCGGATAAGGAAACTCCACAAGGGTATATCGAAAAAGGAAACGAGGATGGGACCATCGTCCCACCCTCGCTTTTCTTGGTTTTAGATTTCCTTCATCGTCCCGTTGGTCAGCACATCGATCATGATCTTGGCAGCCAAACGAAAAGCGTAGATAAAAGTCTCACAATCGGTGAGCACATTGACCTCCCGCTGGGCGGACATGTACTCATCGAACACTTCCTTCTGCTTTTCGGTGAGGGTGTCTGTCAGGGCGTCTCCCGCTTTTACGACCTCATCCAGCGCCTTTGCATACTGGCTGTTGCGCCTGAAACTGCGCTCGCTGGGGCGAACATCGCCGAGGTAAAGATCTTCCAGAATCAGCATCTCGACACCCCCCTCAGCAGTAGACGAGCTCGCTCAGCACGATCTCTTCCGCCCGATTTCGGATGTTATTCATGCGGCGCACCCACTCCATCTGATCGTCGGCCTTGAGCGCTTCTGTCACATCTTCACGCTTTGCCATCTGCTGGGTAAGCAGTTCCATGCGCTCCTCGCAGGCTTCGTCAATCTCGTCCAGGTGCTGATTCAGCTTGCCGGTCGTCAGCAGATTCGTATACAGTGCCGGCTGGTGCTCTTTCAAATAGTGCTTTCGCATCCTCCCGTATTTGCCAAGAGGGGACTGCTCGGCTTCACTAATTACCAGATTGGGAATGAGGTAATCTCCGACCTGAGTATACGTTCCGCCCATCTGCTCAAAGATAGATTTCTGCATTGTATGATCCTCCATTTTTGTCGGTTTTTCGCTCGCTAGAAAAAAGTTTCTGTGGACGGGTTCAAAAGAGCATCTAACAAACATCTAACGAGCGGGGAACAGGCAAGCATCTATTTAGGCTTGGGGAATTGACGTTGGCTGATGTGTCCAATAGGATGCGCAATAAAAATCGAGGTCCGAGCTTTTGTAGTCAGACCTCGATTTGTTATATGGTATCAGCCGGCGATCAGGTAGATCACCGCGGCGGCGATGGTGCTGGTCAGCCCAATCAGTGCTTCATAGGGGATGAGCTTCATGCGCTTTGAGATGCTCATGCCCACGGAGCCGCCGGTAGCGTGGAAGAACGAGCCGTGGGGCAGAGAGTCCAGAACCGTGGCTCCCGCATGGATCATAGCGGCGGCAGCCAGAGCAGGAACGCCTGCGCCAAGCAGCGTGGGCGCGAAGGTCTGCGCCGCAACTGTAGCACCGGCGGTGGTAGAAGCGGTAGCCGCTGCCATCAGGACACCGGAGAGAGGCGCGAGAATAAAGGCGGGCATATGCATGGCTTCCAGCAGATTGGTCACATCGTACTGCAGGGCGGAGGCCTTGATGATCCCGGCGATGGTGCCGGTTCCGATCAGCAGGATGGAGACACCGATGACCTTGCTCAGGCCAAACTCTGTGTACTCCACCAGGTGCTTGGCATGGCCCGTTACAAGAACGCTGACGATGCCGCCCACGGGAAGCGCGATCAGAGGATCAATGGTAATGCCGAAGAGAGGACGAAGCGCCAGCAGGATGATGACCACCAGAGGACCGAGAATGGCAGGCAGGAAGCCGGGCAGATCCTTTGCGTCATTGCCCTCCAGGTCTTTTGCTGTGATGGGGTCGTCTTTCTTTTTAGTCAGCAGCGTTGCCAGGAGGATCGTGACGACCAGGGCAAGAATTGCGGGGATAATGTTTTTCATCATGACCGAGGTCAGGGGCTGCTGGAAAGCCTCGGACACCGCAATGGTGTTGGGGTTGGGGGAGACAATGTTGCCGGCCTTGCCGCCGCCGATCATGGCCAGCAGCACGCTGCCCTTGTTGAGACCTGCCTTTTCTCCGATGGCCAGCGCGATGGGAGCGACCGTGATCACGGAAATGTCAATAAACACGCCCACGGCGCAAATAATCATCGTGGCGATGGCAATGGCTGTGACAGCCCGCTTTTCTCCCAGCTTGTCCACGATCGCCTCCGCGATCTTTTGGGCGGAGCCGGTTTTGATCAGCGCGCCGGCGAGTATGCCGCTGGTCAGAATGCGGAGAACAGAGGACATCATGGAGCCCGCTCCGCTGACCATGGTATTGACGGTGGTCACCAGTCCGCCGCCGCCGATCAGGCCGCCAATCAGTGCGCCGAGGATCAGGCAGTAGGCGGGAGCGATTTTGCGGATGATGAGGATGATCGCAATGGCAAGCCCGATCAGGGCGCCTAAGGTTGAAAACTGTGCTTCCATAGGTTCTTACCTCTCTCCTTATTTGATTGCCAGCAGGCGGAACACCTGCTCTACAGTATCGGCCATATTCTTGTGAGCGTTGGTGGAATCCATTGCCTCAGAAAGCGTTACCACACCGCGCAGGATGGGGAAGAAGGCATCGATGCCATGCTCGTTGCACTTCACCGCGTCCGGCGTCACGCAGCCGGCAAAGGCCACGACGGGC
>Ga0247608_10008461_pt1 | contig 10394 bp, 2 predicted proteins | sample 176DNAGHGlowgp2_FD_193490 | JGI IMG/M metagenome (GOLD analysis project Ga0247608, IMG submission 193490) | Sheep rumen microbial communities from Palmerston North, Manawatu-Wanganui, New Zealand - 1766 DNA GHGlow gp2 | ecosystem: Host-associated > Mammals > Digestive system > Stomach > Rumen ... | reverse complement strand
AGAAGTGAAATTTTTCAAGAACTCCGACAAGCTTATCGCCTCTAGCTACACCGCCCTGAACGATGTTATTATGCTCATGCGCAAGCACAACTTTACGCTTGAGGTGACTGGCCCCGAAGGCAAAATCAATTCCATCGGAGAATACCTCAAAGGCAAGGGCTTTGACTCCAAGCTCGTGACGCTTACCCCCAAGGCCGGCGAAATCAAGTTCATCGCCACCGGAGTGAAGTACGAGGAGTAGTTAGTGAGTTATGAGTTGTGAGTTGCGAGTTGTGAGCTTCGGGTCTTAAACGTTGTCATCCTCGCGAAGGCGAGGATCCGCTTGAGGGGCACGAGGCTCGGGGCGTGAGGTTAGTTATGAGTTATGAGTTATGAGTTGTGAGTTTCGGGTCTTAAACGTTGTCATCCTGAGCGCGACCGCGCGAAGGATCCAGGCCAGCGTCTCGTCTCAGGTATAAACGGCAAAAGCCCTGCGTTGCAGGGCTTTTTACTTATAGTCTTGTTCGTGCCGGGAGCAACCGGGCTACTACTTGCCGGACTTGGGCCGCTTGTAACCGAAGGACTTCAGCAGGTCTTCCTTGACCTTTTTGGTCTGATCCATCTTGTTCACATTGGTCGCATCGTCGAAGGGCGGCAGGTCGCAGCGCAACTTGCTCTTCATGGTGATTTCTGTCTTGTAGACATAGGCACCGGTAGCATACAGGCGGCCGTTGGCCGTATGCACATCGCCGTTCCTGTCGGGCTTCATTTCAAAGTACATGGTCAGCACACCGGCATCGCTTGCATAGCTCGGGTCGTTCAGTTCCTGAGTAAAGCTGAAGTAATCCACGAACTGGCCGAGAGAGGTGTAGACCCAAATCTTGGCGCTCATCTTGGTGTCGTAGATGTTTGCCTTGCTGATATCGCTACCCAGCTCCGCCTTGAAATCGGCATTGCAGTGTTCCGTCACGAACTCGTCCACAGAGACCTTCTTGCTGCCCACGGCATCCACCGCATCCAGCAGAATCATACCGTCTGCACCGACCAGGTCGTCGAGCGTTGCAAGACCGTCAACAGAGTTGATGACCGGCACCTTGGCCTGGATTCCGAGAGTCGGCCCCAAGTGGTTCTTCAAGCCAGGATAAACCTCTTCACCGGAGGTGACTTCCTTGTTCTTGAAATCACCACCCACCATGGTCTCGATTTCCTTGTCGGTCTGAGGATTGTAAATGGATATGGCAAAGGTCTGACCCTTTTCAGGTTCCTTGGCAGCGTAGTACTTGTCCACGTCTTCCTTAGTAATGGATGTCACCGGCTTTTCTACGGAAATATCCACGTCCTTGGTGTTCTTGGCCATGACATACACCACGTCGGAGGCCTCGTTGCCAGCCTTATCGCGATAGAGACGAACAATCTCGTTCACTTCGCCAGGCTGCAGGCCTTCAACGTTCAGGCTGTCCTGTTCAATGCAACCGCGACCATCCCCAAAGTCAACACACCATTTCACGTTGACAGAATTGGAATGGAGCACGGAGTCGTTTGCAGGCGACATAATCTTCACCTTGGGCGGGATCAGGTCCACAACGATGAACACGGACTGGGTCGAAGAGTTGCCCATCGCATTCACATAGGTATAGCTCACCGAATAACCTACGTTGCCATCCTTGTCCTTGGTCACGTTGCCCTTCTGGTCAACCGTGTAGCTTACCTGCACGGTGGTTTCGCCCATGCCCTTGGCCTTGGTAGTAAAGTCGTAGGTCACAGAGTAAAGGACCTCGCCTTCGGTGAGGGAGTACATGTACACAGGGGCGGCATTGCCCGTACCGGAGTTTGCATTGCCGGAACCGCCATTACCGCTAGAGCCACTACCACCGCTAGAGCCATTGTTAGCTCCGGCGTTTGCACCGCCGTTGCCGCCATTAGAGCCGGGCTTGCCATTACCGGATCCACCGTTGGAGCCAGAATTCCCCGCATTGGACGTGCCGCTGTTAGAGGCGGTGTTGTTCACCGTGGTGGTCTTCAGGGGCTGACCCGTAATAGCATCGGCCACGTAAGAAACGTTCACCGTCTTGCCGCCCACGTTCACCTGATAAGACACCGTAATGACCTCGATGGAATCAATCTTTCCATTGGCGCCAATCACCGGAATCTTTTCCACGTTGCCGTCCTTGTCCGTCACGTACGAAATCGTCACATCCACGCCGGCAACCTTTTCTGTGTAAGAGACCTTGACCTGGTCCTTGTTGTACTGGGAATAGGTTACCTCGGAAGCAGGATTATCGTTGAGCACAGGGCCGGCGGCAGCAATCTTGTCCATAACATTGTAGGTGTTAGACGGAATGGTCACCGGTTCCAGTTCCGTATTCACCGTAAAGGTATGGCTTTCGTAGTTGCAAGAAGAATCCGAATAGGTCTCGTCGATAACCGGTTCCCTAACCGTAATCACGATGTCGTTGTTCTTCTTGTTCACGTATACGGAGGTATCGCCTTCGGCAGGAGTTTCCACCAGGGTGTAAATGCTTGCAGAATTGTCGTGGTTGGCAGAGGTGGTCACCGTCACTTCGGGAGTACGGGTGCTGACAAAGATACCCACGGTTTCCGTGACGCCCTTGTTCTTGGTGGGGTCCGTGTAGGTCAGCGTCACCACATTGTAACCCTCGTGGAGATTTTCCAGCAGGGTGTCGGGCATAGGCTTGCCATCGGCAGTCCACTGGAGAAGCATGCTGTTCTCGTTGATATACAGGGTTCCCACCGGATTGGTCTGGCTCCAGGCGCCACTACCCGTTTCGGCGTAAGTCACCACAATGTTTGAGGATTCCTTCACGTCGGCGATATTGATTTTAACCGTAGCCGTGTCGGCATTGCCGTCCTGGTCGTAGACACGTACCACTAAGCTGTAAGAAGTCTTGGCTTCGTAATCGAATACAGCGTTGGTCTTTATCTCACCTGTAGTCGCATCGATGGTAAACAAATCCTTGTCACCACCGATGGCCTGGAATTTATTCTGGCGGTTCTCGTTCTTTGTATCCTGGTCAAAGAGCTCAAGCGTACCCACCGTAGTACCTACAGACTTGTTCTCCTGTACCGTCATAGTGGCGTCGTCGATTTCGGCACCTTCGTTGATGTCACGGATGGCGATATTGACAAAGGTCTCATCGCGGAGGCCGCCGTTATCTACAACAAGAACCTTTATCTTGAACACCGTATCGGTCAGTGCTTCGAAATCAATGTCCCTGGCCACCGTAATCACACCAGTGGTCGGGTCGATGGCGAATGCCTGACCATTGTTTCCGCCGGCAAAGCTGAACGTCAGGTCACCATCTTCGGGATCTGTTCCCGTAACCGTTCCCACCGGAGTTCCCACCGGAGTATGTTCGTCAATGACCTGGTCGGGAATTCCCGTGATTGTGGGCTTCTCATTGCCGTCCTTCACCGTGATATTCGCAACCACATCAACACACAGGGTATCGGCAGCTGTGCCAGGAGTTCCCAGATCGCACACGCGAATTGTTAGCGAGTAAGAAGACTTGGTCTCGAAGTCAATGACGTCTTTGGCTACACGAATTTCGCCATCATCGTTTTGGCCAACACCAGAAGACTTTATGGTAAAGGCGCCATCTTCGTTGCCGGCAACAATACGATATGTCAGTTTCAGGCCATCTTCAATATCGGATGCGTTTACCCAAGTCACATAGGTATTGACAGAAGAATTCTCCTGGACCTCAGACGGATTGGTCTCCACCACTGCCGTAGGCCGTTCGTTTACGTCAATGACATGGACCAAAACAGCCGTCTTGGTCGTATTCGTCCCATCGGAGACATCAATGACCAGAGTGTAGTCAGAAACATCTTCGAAGTTAGGAGCCTTGCTGGCCGTAATCACACCAGAAGAACTGATCGCAAATGTTGAATTCGCATTACCCGCCGAAATGGAATAGCTCAAGGTCTTGCCTTCCGGATCTGTGCCGGTAACTTTACAAGTCTTGGTGGTGGTCTTGTTCTTCTGATAGAACGGGGTCTTGGTATTTTCCTTTATCCAGCAGGTGTCCTGGGTAACGGAAGGAGCCTCATTTTCATCGGTGATGGTCACTGTGGCTGTGGCCGTTTTCGTCTTGCCACGGCCATCGGAAACCGTAACCGTAAGGACAAAGAACTTATCAGAACTTAGGGCATCGTAGTCAATGAGAGCCTTCACCACGATATTGCCGTGCTCATCAACCCTGAAATAGTCCGCACCATTCTGTGTCGCGCTGGTAATACTATAGGTCAGCGCGTCGCCATCCTGGTCACTTGCCTCAATCCAGCAAGGCGTTACCAAGTTGATTGGAGAATTTTCGGCAATCGTACAAGAGGTATTCTTGGCTGTGGGAGCCTCGTTCACATCAATAACCTTGATAAGGGCCAGCGTCTTAATGGGTTCATTTACTCCATCAGAGACGCTAATAACCAAGGGGAACTCCGGCGTAGTTTCAAAGTCAGGGGCCTTGCTTGCCGTAATCACACCAGAAGATGAATTGACCGCAAATGTCGTATTCGCGTTACCCGCAGTTATGGAATAAGTCAAGGACTTGCCCTCTGGGTCAGAGCCTGCCACGGAACAAGTCTTGGTGGTAGTCCCATCCTTCTTGTAGAACGGCGTCTTGGTATTTTCCTTTATCCAGCAGGTATCGGCAGGAGCAGCAGGCGGTTCGTTCACGTCGGTAACAGTAATCGTAGCCGTCGCTGTTGTCGACTTGTAGCCGGAAGCACCATTCTTATCTTTCACCGTAATGGTCAGGGTGTAAGAACTCTGGGTTTCGTAATCCAGGGCCGCCGCTGTAAAGATGTTTCCTTCGGCATTAATAGAGAACTTTTCCTTGCCCGTTCCACCGGTAATCTCGTACTTCAGAGTCGTCCCTTCGGGGTCACTGGCGTTAATCCAGCACCCCGTATAGGTGTTGAGAAGAGCATCTTCAGCAACTGTGCCCGTACAGTTGAGAGCAACAGGGGCTTCGTTCACGTCTTTGATGGTAACATTGACAGAAACCACTGTATTGGCAGCGCCGTCAGTAACCTGTACCAACAAGGGATAAAAACTAATTCGTTCGTAGTCCAAAACGCCATTGACAGTAATAGCACCCGTAGTCGGATTGATGACGAATGGGGCATCTCCATTGACATCCAGGGCATCACCATCGTTCCCATAAATGATGCTGTAAGTCAAGGTGTACTTTTCGCCCGCAGCCTTAGTAGTCGCATCCACATCTGATGCCGTTACCGTGCAAACAGGAGTAGTCTTCGCTACGCCCTCGTCAAGAGTTTTGTCGCAACCCGTGGCAATGGGAGCATCATTCGCCGGAGTCACGTTGATTGTGAGGGTATAAGCATCCGTAGTCCTGCTTTCCACTGGGTCGTTGACCTTGAACTTGACTGTCGTATAAGGAGAGCCGTTCTGATTCAAGGCTGGAATAAATTTCAAATCTCCCAGACCACTGCTAGGAATAGACTGGCTCACCGAGACAGCCTTGCCCTGATAGGTCAACGAGCCCTTGCCAGGAAGAGCCGTAATAATCACATTGAAGGCCGTACCCGTGCCATCTGAACATTGAGCGGGGAACGCACCATTAAGGACGATAGAGGCGTCTTCTGGAATGGTGACACTATTGTTCGCACTTTCTATATCGCAGGGAGTCCCAGTATCATCATCGAGAATCTGCATGGACACAGGCCATTCGCGGGAATTATCGCTGAACACGCCTCCAGTCAGGTTAAATATTTTCAAAGAGAAAAATTCACGCTGCTCCATGAGAGCGTCATCGTTAATCCATATCTTGATGGGGGTTTCCGTGGTCTTTTCCCCCTTGAGAATTCGAGCTGAAGATGTATCGGTTCCGCAAATAGGCAGATTGATGTAACCCGAGCAACCATCCTGGCCACTGGTAGTACACACGTCGTTGAGTTTGGCCAACGTAGAACCATTATCGTCAGTGCCGTTAAAAGCGAAACAGTAGTTAAACGTCACGTCTGTCGTGGGGGTCTTGGTCAGCTTAATATCCAAGGTGCTACCGGAGTAGCCAGCCACCTTCACATCAGCCTCGGAAAGTTGCTGGTTAACGGCCATGTCCAGCCCAATCTGCGGCGGGTTGAAGGGAACATACTTGAAGTCCTTGGCAGCAAAGAAGGCGTTTATTTTTATGCTCTTTGCCAAAAGTTGCCCTGCAAAAGACGTATTCTGGGCAAACTGGATATTTCCTCCACAGATGTAAGTTCCCTGCATCGTTTTTTGTGAAGCCCCCATAGAAAGATTGTTGGGCGTGTAGAACAATAGGTTTCCAGCATAATCAGAATTTGTCAGCGGAGAGTCCGTAAAGCCGGTCCAAGCCGTTCCATTCCATGTTCCACCCTTTGCATACACTACAACAATTTCCTGGTTAGCCGTGGACCCAAAATTCGATATACTCCCTTCCACAAAAATTTTGGTCAAACGACCGCCTGGGGGCATAACGACATGAATTTTAGTATTGTTGTTAAAGGTAATAGAGGGGATTACAATATTGTACGAACTCGAATCCCCGTCGGGATTCGGCTCGACATGAACGTATTTTACTCCATCACCGCTAATGGCATTTATTCTATGAAGCGCAGGGGAACTAAAATCAGGAGTAGGGACATCCAAATCTTCGTCAACAGCATAGACCAAATCCGTAGAAGCGCACGCAGCAGCATCCAGAATAGAACCATTTCCCTTTGTTATACCAGCATTAGTATTCCCATTGTAACCGCCATCAAAGCAATAATTTCCCGCAAAGTAGTTTGAACCACTTCCATTAGAACTAGGATTGAACCCCCCTTTAAAGCGGGTAGGACCGGTCAAAATTGAGTCCTGGCCATCTCCATTAAAAAAACTACCTCCAAATAGAATCGGGCCACCAATGGCGTGGTTCGTGTTCCCGCCCATCTTGAAGTTTCCCTTGGCACTCCCCACATAACCTACGCTATCGGTAATAAAGATGCTTTGGCCTATAAACTCAATGCCCGTACCATCATTCAACCCCGTGGCGAACAGCTTGTACTTCATCAAGCGGTTCCAGTGTTCCAGTTCCTGGGTTGTATCCGAAAGTCCGAACGTGAACGGGTACACGTCCACACTATAGGTCGGTTCGCCGGCAAAGGACGAACAGACCGCCCCGACCACCAGGGCAAGTCCTAGTAAATTTTTCTTTAACACCCACATACACAGTCTCCTGGGCAAGGCCCAAATCCGCAAGGTCCCCTCGACAATGCGGCACACACTATGTTAAATATAATTTATAAATCTTCTATTTCAAAACGGAATGTTTCGATTTGGATACATTTTGGTGATAAAAGCACCACTTTTTTGCATGTTTGGTACAAAAATTACCCCCGATAGGGCATCGGGGGTGTTTCTTTAGTTACTTACGCCATCACCAAGATAGATAGCACTGAATATTGGAAGGTGCGTCATTGAAAATGACAAATGTATAGGAGCTGCTTGCAGAAACAGCATACCCACTATTTGATCCCCACTGGCCTGGGTAAGCCTTGTATTCCGTTCCATTGAAATACCCAATTACCAAGCCATCATTCGGAGCCGAACTCGTCACGCACTTGAACTTGTTCTCACCTATTGAAGCTGCTGTGGAAACACTATATGCTTTAGCAGGAGCATACGAAGTAGAAGTCGTCGAAGCATCCATTGGAATTGGCGTCACGTAGGTAATGCTGAACGTCTTGGGTTCCGACGGGCCTATATAGTTCGTCAAAGTCAACGTATAGTTCACGGTTACTTCATTGGACTCGCCGCTAAACGAGTTCAAAGCACCGCTGACATATCCACCGCTAGCCGAAGCAACAACGGTACCATTTTCATCTTCAAGGCTATAGGAGCACTTGTTGCCCTCCGTGTAGGAACATCCGGCAACAGACGAAGGAATCACCTTAACCGTATAGTTTACGGGCATGGTCATATTGGACACATTGAATGTGGGTACTACATCCGGGACATACACGGCTGTAGCATTGGGGGTACAATTGACCGTATGCGAACCAAGTTCGTCAACTACAGTCAGCGAAACAGATTCATTGACCGGAGTCGTCGTTCCCTTCGGGTATTTTTTGGTCGCCGTATTTCCATTTATCGTCAAGCCAGAACCATTCCAGTTCACAGAAGAGACATCTAGGCAATTGCTTGCGCCTTGAGAGAAGGTCCACTTGTATGTAACGTCATTTTTCCACATGTTGTTCGTCGCACTCGTAAGCGCAGTGCTACAGGTGTACGTATTGGACTCACACCGGCGCTTGATAGTTACCGCATCGCACTGTTTGTTCTGACCTCCCATGGAGAAAATCACCGACTTTTTATCGCCAATAGAGGAATACTTTACATCAAAAGAGAACGAAGAGCGACTAGAAGATGTCGGGTCTGCCCAATGAGTCACTGAAGCACCATCTTCTGGATTAGTCACATTCCATTCAACTTCGCCATAAGCCGTGCACGTGTTATTTCCGTCTGGCCTGAACGTATATGTGACCGTTTCATTTCTGTAACCGGGATTTTCACTAACCGTACACGACCCCGACAAAGAGCCTTCATCACAAGTCATTCCGGTCCCACCTCCGCCACCGCCATGCTGCGTTATGGAACTGCTACTCAGATGCACTTCTTGCTGAGAACTGCTGCTCTGTGACACAGAACTCTGATTAATGACAATCTTCGAACTGCTGCTGCGCTCGTTCTTGATGGAAGAACTGCTCGCCACTCCCAAGCTAGAACTGCTACTGCTCAAGAAACTCAAGTCCACAGAACTACTGCTGGTTACCTTCTTGGAGCTGCTGCTACGGATAATCGTAGAACTGCTGAGCACCTTTATGCTGGAACTGCTGTTCAAAAAGCTCAAGTCCACGGAACTGCTACTAGTAGACTTCTTGGAACTGCTGCTGCGGTCGTGTGCCACAGAAGTGCCGCCCGAGCCAGAGCCATTGCTGTCAGCGCCATCACCGCCGTCGGTATATTCATCCACATCGTAGCCGCTGGCACTGCTCCGCTTGCTGGAGCTGCCCGAGGTAGCGGTACTTCCGCTGCTGGTCACGTCATCGTCGTCATCGTCATTACTGTTAGAGGAAAAATTGAAAACCGGAAGCTTCTTGCCGCTCTTGTCGTAAATGAAGGCGGAATCCCCTTCTACTATGACAATATTTCCAGAAGAATCCCTGAGCACCTTGGTGTAGTCGCCCTTGTAGATTTCGCCGGTCTTCTTGGCCTTTTCCCAACAGGCGTCGTCTTTTTTACAGGCCTCGACAATGCTGTCCAGCATGTCGTAGTCGATAGTACTCGGGAAACGGCTGATCATCAAAAGTTCGGTATCGGTCAACGAATCCACCGAACCGTCACCGCAAGACCAAACCAGAAGCCCTGCCGCCAAAATCGCAAATCCCAAGACACTTTTTCTAAGCATATCTCCCCCTTATGTAGCCATAAGCGACAAGAGTGTAGTATAAATATAATATTTGAAAGCTTTCCGCACAACCAATTGTAAAAAAAACTATGCATTTTATCACGGATAAAGCGATTTCCTGCAGAATTCCGAGCAATTCATTCCAAAAAAAGCAACCCGCCGGTTATTCCGACGGGATTTTCTAGATCCTTCGACTTCCCCTATCGCCCTATCGCTACGCTCCAGGGCTCCAGAATGACAGGGTCCGCTCAGAATGACAATTCGGGATTAGAGCAAGTCCTTAGAGAAGATCCTTAAAGAAATCGTTGCCCTTGTCATCGACGAGGATGAACGCCGGGAAGTCCTTGATGGTAATCTTGCGGATGGCTTCCATACCCAGCTCCGGGAAGGCCACGATGTCGTTGCTCAGAATATTCTGTTCGGCAAGGATAGCCGCCGGGCCGCCGATGGAACCGAGATAGAAACCGCCGTACTTGTGGCAGGCATCCGTCACGTCCTGGCTGCGGTTGCCCTTCGCCACCATGATCATGGAAGCTCCCTTGCTCTGGAAGCGCATCACGTAGGGGTCCATACGACCAGCGGTCGTGGGTCCGAAGCTTCCGGTGGGCATACCTTCCGGCGTCTTGGCCGGACCGGCGTAATAAATCGGGTGGTTGCTCACCACTTCGAGCACGGTCTTCTCGATATCGGTAAGGGCCTCGCCCTTTTCCTGCTTGTCGAAGATTTCGGCAATCTTGGCGTGCGCCATGTCGCGGGCCACAATCATGGTGCCCTTCAGGTTCAGGCGGGTCTTCACCGGATACTTGGTGAGTTCGGCGAGCACGTCCTTCATAGGGCGGTCAAGGTCGATTTCTACCGCCGGAGCCATGTTCACGGCATCGCCCTTGGGCAGGTACTGTTCCGGATGGTGTTCCATCTTTTCGAGCCAGAGGCCGTTCTCGTCAATCTTCGCCTTGATGT
>Ga0247608_10008457_pt1 | contig 10397 bp, 9 predicted proteins | sample 176DNAGHGlowgp2_FD_193490 | JGI IMG/M metagenome (GOLD analysis project Ga0247608, IMG submission 193490) | Sheep rumen microbial communities from Palmerston North, Manawatu-Wanganui, New Zealand - 1766 DNA GHGlow gp2 | ecosystem: Host-associated > Mammals > Digestive system > Stomach > Rumen ... | reverse complement strand
TTTCAGTAATTATTAAACAATATGAAAAGGTATATTAATATATCTTATTTTGTCTGAAATCTCTATGTTATTATATCAACTCTTTATCTTGTATCATTCCTATTTTGCCTTTTCTCCTTTTTTATGATATAATACTTACGCAAGTTTTTGATGTAACTTCGTTGAAGGTAAAACCTTAAGCTATATTATTTAAGTCTAAAAGCCAAAATCAAAATCAACTACAACCAGAAATGGACTAAATCAGAAAAGAGTTCTGGGATAGATTTAATCCCAAGTCATCGCCTTATCTGAAGCTTAGTTATTGCCTAAAACTTGCGAGTTACACGGCAGGAGTTGGAAGCACCAAAACATTCCATCTAACTCCTGCTTTTTTTATGCTTAAAGAAAGAGGAGCCCTATTTGGGGCTCCCCTTTTTCGAGTTAAAAGTACTTATGGAGAATCAAACGAACATCTTTATCTGTCATGCTGAAAAGCTCTTCCGGATAGTCCTCTTTTCTATCCAGTTCCTTATCGGACTTATAGATATTTGAGAGTGTTTCAGCGCTATAGCGCTTATCCACATAATTCAAGGAAGAAAATCTTCTCTTTGTGAGCAGAGAATAGATATCGTTAACCATAATCATTTCTGAAGATTTAACTTCAGGGGATCCTTTAACCCATGTAATGCATCTTGCAAAGCGCATATCCATCGTTTTAATTTCAAAAACTCTGTCATACGCGCAGAAAGAAGTGATGAGTCCGTCGTTGAACAAGTTCATTAACAGAAATTTAGCCACAATGCTATCTCTGGGCCATTCATCATCAATGTAGAGATGATTAGCATAGTTGATACCCTCTTTGTAGGCTCTAACCAATGCTTTTTCCCAGAATTTTGGCAAAGATCCTTCAATTTCAAAGAAGACTCTAATAGCTTTGCTCCAAATATTGAAAAGCATAGCAACATCTTCTGGTGAAGCTTCAATCACGCCTGTGGCATAAGCTTCTTTGGTGAAACTGTCAAACATAAATGACGGATTAACTGCTGTATTTTTTAACAGCTCTTTCATTTCTTCATAATCAGGATGTCCTGCTTTCAAAATGTATTCAGTTGCTGATCTGTATTTTCGACTTCTAGTGTAAACCACATTGAAGTGCGAGCGGGACAAATCTTCAACAACTTCCTGTGGAGTTTTAAAAACCAAAGATAATATGCCAGTTTTTGAATAAAATGTTGGCACAATCTCAAAGAACTCCTCAGTATATTTGAGAACATTATAATCCGAATGAGCAGTGGGGTTGGTAGACAAAGAACCAAACCGTTTTCCGATAAAGATCTTTCCGAGCTCTTCACTTCTAAAAAGTGTGAAGCCGTCCCTCTGGGACTTAAAATGCTCCGCATTATAGCTCTGGATTAATGCATTTACCAAATCCCACATAATGAAATAGCTGAGCTGGTTGCTTCTGGAAAGATTTCTAAAAATCGTATTCTCAAAAGCGGCGATGAGGTGCTGATATCCTTTAAGGACTTCAGCGGAAATCGTAGTTGTGATCTTTTTCATATATTCCTCTCTATGTATACAGCCACATTATCATCCTTCACGAGTTAATTCCCCTTATATTAAATTTTCAACGAACTCGATCAGACAATAATGCCTGCAAATATATTTTACTGTTCTCAATTATTTCAGTCAAGTTACTCTTTTATTAATAATATTAAAAACAATTCAAATACTATTGTATATTTAATAATTTTTATTATATCTTTTATTCTAAGGAGGATTAAAAATGGAAGAACCTAATAATGAGAATAATAATATTGAAAATAATGAAGATTTAGAAAATGTATCTTCAAACTTTGAAGAAAAGTTTAAAGCAGAACCAAAATTAGAAGAACCAGCAAAACATGAAGAGAAGAAAAAAACTAAGGTAAGTAGCGGAACAATAATTAGCATAATAATTATATTAATTCTTATAGCCGGAATAGTAATACTAGCTTACTTAAATAAAAATAAAGAAGCAGTTAAAACAAATACTCCGACTCAAAATGTAGTAAAAACAATTTCAACAGATCCTATTTTTACTAAAGAAAACTATCCAAGGGTTGATGCATCTCTTGCAATACATCCTTTAGTAGATAGTATTGCTGCTAATTTCATGGGTGTAAATGAAGAAGATTTAGATTATACATATACAAAAACTAGAACAAGCGATGTTTATAAAAACCTAGTAGATGGCAAAGTTGATGTAATATTTGTTGCTGAGCCATCACAAGCCGATTATGATTATGCAAAATCTAAAGGTGTTGAACTAGATGTAATGCCTGTTACAAGATCTGCATTTGTCTTTATTGTAAATACAGCAAATCCAGTAGACAGTTTAACACTTGATGAAATAGTAAAAATCTATAAAGGTGACATCACTAATTGGAAAGAAGTTGGCGGAGATGATGAAGCTATTATTCCTTACCAAAGACCTAATGGTAGTGGAAGTCAAACAGCAATGATTTCACTAGTAATGAAAGATGCTAAATTTATGACAGCTCCACAAATGAAAATAGAAGCTGATATGGGAGGCCTTATGGATGCTATTGCAGAATATGATAATGCTAAAGCATCAATTGGTTATTCTTATTTCTACTATGTAAATACTATGTACAAAAGAGATACTGTTAAAATGATTGCTGTAGATGGAGTTACTCCATCAATAGAAACTATAAAAGATGGTACCTACCCTATTTATACAAATGGATATATTGTAACTCTTAAAGGAATAAGCGAAGATAGCCCAGCTAAGAAATGGGTAAATGCCGTTACTTCAGATAGAGGAAGCAAAATTATAGAAGATGCAGGATATGTTCCTGTTAATTAGGAGGTTTCTATAATGAAAAAGAAAATAATAATACCAATAGTTATTATTGTTATATTATCTGCTATTCTTTGTGTTGAAGTTTTGCATTTCATCCAAAAAGATAGCTCAGATATTAATAAAAATCCACCAGCCGGTACTACTTATATTAATAAGCAAGAGGCTAGCTTGGAAAAAGGAATTGATTTAAGTGGTACTTATAGTGAGAATGATTTAGAAATAAAAGAAGAGATACTTAAAATTAATGGCTATAATGAAGATATATCATTAGTACAAATTAGTGGATTAAAGAATAAAAAAATTGAAGATAAAATAAACAAAGAATTAAAACAAACAACCAATGACTATGTAAATGAATGGTTAAAGAACAAAAAGGGTCATGAGAACAATATATATTTTGATTCAAGAGCAGAAGCAAACTTTGCAAACGTTCTATCAGTTAAAATTTCCTTTTGGGGCGATAGTACTGATGATTTTATAGGATTAAACTATAATTTAGTCACTGGAGAAAAAATTGAATTTAATGATTTATTTAATAAAAATGAAAGTTTAGAAGCAATTGTTAGACAAATATTCTATAAGTCTTCATTATATTATAATCACCAAAATCTAGATTCAATAGAAGGAGATCCCGGCTTTATTGGAGATCCATATTATGATGCGGAAAAAGGTGCTTGGTATTGTAAATATGGTGGCATAGATCCAAACACAGGCAAAGAATATTCAGAAATAAGAGAATATGTTTTAGCTATGGATGAAAACGAAATTGAGAAATATACAAAAAAATTTTTAAATGATGAAAATAAACAATTTTGTTTCTCCCCTGCTGACTTGACTATCAAAGAAAATAATCAAATAGCCTCAATATATCTAAAAGATATTGCAAATTGTGTGGCAATCTATGATAAATATTTAACTGAAAACAGCATATTTGAAAGAAATGATATTGGTGCCAAAAGTTTAATTACCTGTTCATTTGAAAGTAATTTTGGCAAGCTAAAAGAAACAAAATATGAAAGTAATAATTTTTTCTATGATATCGCTCTTACAGAAGTATTTGAAAATGATTTCAATGCCAATGATTTTGTAAAACAAAAAGAGAATGAATCAATTAGTAACTTAAGAAAAAAAGTAGATGAATATAAGCAAATCGCTTCTAATAACTCCGACAAGGCGTATTTCCTATTTTTACAAACAGATCTATGTACTAATAAAATAGATTACTATGGTACTGATGAAGAAAGTGGCCAATGGAAACGTCTTTATAAAACCTCTAGTTTGCTTAATTCGGAATGTCATGAAAAGGTATTTGTTTGCAATATAAATGAAAAGGATAAACTATTAGAAGCAATACTTGAATGTTATAGATACTACAACGTGGATTTCTATGGAAGTATATATCATTATATAACTAGATATGATGGTTTTAATGATGAAGATTTTGATTTTTCAGATTATGAATTAAAAGATTATAAATCTCAACCATCAAAAGTTGAAAATAAGTTCTTTGATATCCTTACAAAGGAAGAATATAAAACAGTTTCAGATATATTTATAGATGATATTGATTATAAAAAGTTATTAGAATTTTTTAGCAATAATGTAGAAATCAATGATAAGACCACCTTTACTATTGAAAGAGATGGTATCAATTTAGAAGACATTAATAATAAAAGTACTCGAATATATTATGGTGATATAAGACCTTATATAAAAATAAAAGCATTAAATGAATCAGCTTCTGATAAAGAAAATCGAGAATCAACGTTGAATAACTATAAACAGTCCATAAGTAATAGAGAAAATTTAGTTAATACCAATAATACTTCATCAGATAATATTAACACTATTTCAAACACAACAGGTGTTAATGAACTAACAAATTCTATTTCAAATGAAGAAATTTCAGCTCAAGTAGATGAGATATTACCATCAAGTACAAGAAGATTAGAACCATCAGAAATAGAAAACATGACAAAAGATGAATTATATCTAGCATATAATGAAATCTTTGCTAGACATGGCCATGATTTTAAGACAAAGAAATATAAAGATTACTTTAGTCAAAAAGAATGGTATCATCCTATAGAAGGTAAATCAGTTGAACTTTCAGAATTAAATGAATTTGAAGTATATAATGCTAAATTATTAAAAAATGCTGCAGATTCTAAATAAAATAGAAAAAGGTATTATATATTATTTTTATTTTAATATATAATGAAAAAAATCTTTTAAGGAGTTCCTATGTTTGGGCTTAGAAGTGATGGAAAGCATTTAAAAAAGACCTCTGCTGTCTTTAAATTAATGCCAAATCTTATGAGAGAAAGAAATGATTCTCAAGTTTTATTCTCACAAGATATAATTACTGATGGAATGGATGCATACATAAAAGAAAAATTTGATAATGATGGTATTAAAATATCTTATCTAGATATAGTATTTACTGCTATAGCTAGAATAATTGCAGAAAGGCCTCATCTAAACAGATTCGTTGTTAATGGTAGAACTTATGCAAGAAATTCTATATTCTTATCTATTGTTGTTAAGAAAGGAATGAATGATGAAGCCTTAGAGACACCTTTAAAGTTTGAATTTAAAGGTGGTGAAACTATCTTTGAAGTAAAAGATAAAATTCAAGAAGAGATTAACAAAAATAAAGAAGTTGATATGAAAAATGGAACTGACAAAACAGTAAATGCTTTAACTTCTGTTCCCGCTTCTTTAATTAAAGTAGCCATGAATATAATTAGATCTTTAGATAAACATGGTATACTTCCAAAAGCATTAATAAATGTAAGTCCATTTCATACAAGTGCTTTTGTAACAAATGTTGGTTCTTTAGGAATAGATGCTATATATCATCATTTATATAACTTTGGTACTACTAGTATGTTTTATGCAATGGGAAGAAAAAAGAAAACTTATGTATATGTAGATGATGAATTAGTAGAAAAGAAATGTATTAGCATTGCCTTTGTTGGTGATGAAAGAATATGTGATGGGTACTATTATGCATCATCATTTAAACTATTCTCAAAATATTTAGCAAAGCCTTTCTTACTTGAAGAAAAAGGTGAAAAGAAAATTGATGATCAATTATAAACAATTTTAATAATTATACATATTAGTTTAAAACTATAGAAATAAATATAAAACAAACAGAGTGCTATAAGCACTCTGTTATTATTTTTATATATTCATTTAAAACTATTTCTTTATATTAATAATTTTTTAAAATTATTTTTTCTTCTTTCCTTTTCCCTTTTGTTTATAATTCTGGTCCATTATCATTAGTTCTTTGAGTAACATTTCTTTGATTTTCTATATCTTTTGTTTGATTTTGTGTTGGCTTTTGTTTTTGCAATGATTCTTTAGTCATTCCCCAATTTCTTAAATCCCAAGAAGGTCTTCTTTCTTCTTCATGTTTTTGTTTTGATTCAGCTAAAATAGGCTGTGTTTCTTTATCATCATCCTTTTTTCTACTAAAAGTCTCTTTAATTCTATCAAAAAGCTTTTGAAATATATTTCTTTTATATGGTGCTAAAGCTTGTTCCTGTTGGTCTTTTTCTTTTGATTTTCTTTGTTGCTCTGCAGCTTGTTTCTCTTGCCATTCTTGTTTCCTTTTTAGTTTTTCAGCTGCAATCTCCTCCATTTTACCTCTTACTACTTTTGGATCTACATCAATTTTTGAAAAGGCATAGCCTTGCTCAGTCATAGATTTGACTTCTGTCTCTAAATCCTTTTCTTCTACAACAAGTTTATAAGCATCTTGTCCTTCTATTGGAATCGCATTAGTATTAAGAATCTTTCCTTTCCTTATAATTACATTTGTTGTATGTCCATTTAGGTCAGAAGCTTTAAAAAAGGTACATTCTTCAGGATTGACTTGTGCACCTAATTCATTCATAAAAAGACATGTGCCTGCAAATGATCTTGCATCTGTTTCTAAATCCGTTATAACCGGATTAAACCTTTGCTTTTTATATTCTAAACCTTCCAAATTTTGATCAATCTGTTCTTTTGAATATCCCAAGTTTATTAGCACTTGCTGTACTTTTGAATACATTTCTATATAGTAATTTTTATATGTTGGATCCTCAACTGGCTGTTTATCATCATTTGTTATCAACTCTCTCATTCTTACTAAATCAAAACTTCTTAGTTTTCTTAAAAACTCAACTGCATCTTGTGGCGTTTGTACTTTAGTAAAATCTTTATTAAAAACTGTTTTCAATAAATCATTTTGAGTTTTCGCTAACAACTTCATTTCAGCAAGTTCTGTATCATCTTTACTAAGAGACATATTTTTCAACATATTAGTAGCAGATGCAAGTTTTATAAATGGAATTAATCCATATTGCTTAATAAAATCTCTTTCGAAACTCATATCTCCTTTTAAAATGCTATCATAAGATTTTTTTCCAAGTGCTACTTCCATTTGTTTAACAAGACAAACAATTTTACTATAGCTAGTATTATAATGTAGATTGATAATTTGATGTTGAATTTTTTTCTCTTCAGTGAGTTGACTATATGAAAATGATCCTATATTTCCAAACGAATCTTGATTTAAGTTTTCTGTCTCACCCTCTAGCAATCCTAAGCAATTGGATAGAGCATATAATCTAAGATTATTTGTTTTTATGTGAATTCCTTCATGTCTTCTTACTTCTCTTCCTAGATTAGTATCTTCCCTAGCTATATCTTTTAATCTAATCTTATTTATGCTAGGAATTGCCACCCCTGTTGGTATATTATCATCTGGCATGTGTTCATACTTAAGTTTATTTACTTTTTGCTGAAACTCTTCTAAATCAATAGACAATCCAAATTTTTTCTCTATTTCTTTAATAGATTCTATTAGTTCTGCCCTATATTTTGCTTCTTCCTCTGGTGGCAATCTATAATGCTCTTGTTCATATTTCCTTGCTCCTTCAATACCCATATTAATAACTCTGGAAATATGATTTATTTTTTCTCTAACACTATTATTGCTTCTTACTTCTGCTAGTTTATTTTTTCCTAAAGGATTAACTAGTCCAAAAACATTTTTATAAAGCCAATATTTATAATTATCAGTAATTACTTGATACACACCATTAACTTTAGTGCAAAATAATTGATTATAAAGGTTAGAAAAATAGTATATAAGTTCCCCTCTATACTTATAAGTGCATATATGAACATATAATTGATTATTAAAATATTCTACATGTGTATCATCAACAATCATTTATTTTCTCCTTAGAATAATCCTCTTTTATTGTAAGGTAGCAAGTTGCTAATATCAATTACAATTTCATGTTGTTTTCTATACATTTTGTATATTTATTCTCTTTTTTCACATCAAAAAAGAGAGGTTTCCCTCTCTTCTTTAATTTTATTCAACTTCTGTTTTCCATAGTCCATGTTTATTACAATAAGCATATATTGTAGCTCCTGGCACATATGGAAATCTTGTTTCAGTACTTTGCTCTGGATATAAATCAACTTTTGTCATTCTATTATCTTTTACTTGTGCTATCCACATAATATAATGATCTTTTTCCATTGGATGTTCTACTTCTCCAACTCTTACAATAATTTCATCTTCAACTTTTTCATATACTGGAACATGTTTTTCAACTGCTGCATCTACTGTATTTGCTTCTTGAATTACCATTTCTTCTCCACAACATTTAATTCCACAATTATCACATGTACAATCTTCAAGAACTATAACCATAGCTCCACAACTCATACATTTCTTAACAACTAATTTATTTGACATATATGCCCTCCATTTCTTTTAAATTCATTATATACTAAAAAAATCATTTTTCAAATAGTGATAGATTTTTAGACTATATAATGATATAAGAAAACTATCATATTTTTGGAGAATCAAATGAATAATCAAGAAGTAATTGATATTTATGATGAGAATAAACAAAAAACTGGTAGAACTCTAATAAGACATAAAGAATTTCTAAAAGAAGGTGAATATATTATAGGAGTACAAGCTATAATAATGAATTCTAAACATGAAATACTTATAAGTCTACGTTCTCCTCTTAAAGATAGATATCCTTCTAAATGGGAATGTAATGGTGGTGGTCTTCTTCATAATGAAGATATAGTCGAAGGGCTTATTAGAGAAATAGATGAAGAATTGGGAATCAAGCTAAAAAAAGAAGATGCTATTTATCTTAAAACCTCTAAAAGTAGCTATAAGTTTAAAGAAGAATACTTATTTAAAGTAGATATTGATATTAAAGATATTAAATTTACAGATAATGAATCTATTGATGCAAAATGGGTAACCATTGATGAATTTATGAATATGTTTCATAAAGGTGATATAGTAGATAACGTTGATTTTAACGAGGATGACTATAAGAGGTGTTTAGAGCTATTAAAATAATTTTATATTAATCAAAATTAAAGCTGAGCTATTCAGGCTCAGCTTTTTAAAATACTAAATTTTTAATCTCATCAATGTTTATTCCATATATTTTTTTATAGATATCTTCACAATTTAGAGCTGTTACTTTTTCTTTATCTATATCTAAAAGCTTTAATGTAGCATTCACTTCTTCCTCATCTTTTCCTTCTATCTCCATATATGTTGGAATTTTAGGCCATGAGTCAATATCAATTTCTACTCCATTTAACATATAACGTATTCTATTATTCTCTTGATAGCCTTTGCTTTTATAGCCAAGTATTTCTAACATCTCATTTGTCTTTTTAAAATCATCAACAACTATTTCTAATTCTTTAGTTCCATCAATAGTATCTTTTTCCACATTTTTATAAGTAAGTGTGGATTCTTTTCCATTTGTTCTTAATCTAATCCATTGATTTTCTCTTTTAGGAATAAAATCATAAACATATCTTTTTTGTTCCCACTCTCCTACTTTTGTTGCTCCTAAAGAATCTAACTTCTTTTTCATTTTGTTTACATCTATTTCTAAAACTCTTATCTCATACTCGGTTTTCATATTAAAATAATCCTTTCTTTTCAATAATATTTTTACTATAAAGATTTAATAATATCAATATGCTTTATTTATAATAATCTATATAACAAAGAAAGAGCACCTAGCGAATTTATCCGCCAGGCGCCCTTTTCATTATTCAGGAAACTTATCAAAAAGTTCCTTTGTTTTCTTGTTTAGTTCATCCAAGTTCTTGTCTACTTCCCGTAATCCTTTCTCTAATTCCTCGGGAGAAGCTTTTGTGACTATTAAAGCTTTAAGCATTTTACTGTTTTTCTCCAAAGCTTCAATTGCCATGTCAAGAGATGGAATTACAGCTTCACTTCCTCTTTTTATTAAGTCTGCATAGATAATAAGTAATGGTTTCATTCCATGAATCAGACAAAACATATATTGAGAAAAAAGTGATTCCAGTGTTTTTTGTTCTGAATCCCGTTTCTTGACTACTTTCTCCCGTTCATTATCGAGAAAAGTTATTAAATTTACTACTTCAAAAAAATTTGTCATAGGCCTTACCTCTCATGAACTATTTCAACAATAAACTACTAGATTATTATATAAAGATTTTCAGG
>Ga0247608_10008456_pt1 | contig 10397 bp, 11 predicted proteins | sample 176DNAGHGlowgp2_FD_193490 | JGI IMG/M metagenome (GOLD analysis project Ga0247608, IMG submission 193490) | Sheep rumen microbial communities from Palmerston North, Manawatu-Wanganui, New Zealand - 1766 DNA GHGlow gp2 | ecosystem: Host-associated > Mammals > Digestive system > Stomach > Rumen ... | reverse complement strand
GTCGGACGACCGTCGCGAATGGCTCTAAAAATGTTGGAAAAAAAATTTTCAGATATCAAAGGTGGCAAAAGGCGCCAGATTTCATGATTATGCAGGCTGTATAGATTGGCTTTGCGATGCAGGTATCATACACAAGTGTTATTGTCTGAATTTTCCGGAGTTACCTTTAAAAGGAAATTATGATGATACCAGATTCAAATTGTATTTTTCTGATACGGGTCTGTTCACCGTAATGCTGGATGAGGAAAGCCAAGAAGATCTTAGAGCAAATAAAAACTTTGGCGTGTACAAGGGCGCACTTTATGAGAGTATAGTCGGAGAAGCTTTGTATAAAAGTGGATATCCGTTGTATTGATACGAAGATATTAAATGGGGAATTAAACTCTCCATGAACAATATCGGGTTTGAAAATAACCTGTATACATTCCCATATTTTTGTGCTTTTCTACTGAAGGAATGGATAAGGAATAGAAGATGAGGCTGGCCGTATATACCGCGCCTTATTTATTTCTTATACCGTTGATTTTTTAGCACATTTGTGCTTATATTATACAGAATAAAAAAAGGAAGACCTGCAAAATGAATTTTATCGAAAAAATATTTGGAACCCACAGTCAGCACGAGTTGAAGCGGATCGAACCCATCGTGGATGAGATCGAGGAGATGAGAGATTCCATGATGGCTCTCTCCGATGAGGAGCTTAAGGCAAAGACCACCGAATTCAAGGGCCGCCTTGAAAATGGTGAGACCCTGGATGACATTCTGCCTGAGGCTTTTGCTACGGTGAGAGAAGCTGCCAGACGAGTGCTTAACATGGAGCACTACAGAGTGCAGCTCATCGGTGGTATCATCCTGCATCAGGGACGTATAGCCGAGATGAAGACCGGTGAAGGTAAGACCCTGGTGTCTACCTGTCCCGCGTATCTTAATGCCCTTGCAGGAAAAGGCGTGCACATCGTCACGGTCAATGATTATCTGGCAAAGCGTGATGCCGAGTGGATGGGTAAGGTACATGAATTTCTCGGGCTTAAGGTGGGCGTGGTCCTCAATGATATGAAAAGCGAGGAACGTCGAGCAGCCTATGCCTGTGATATCACTTATGTGACAAATAACGAGCTGGGCTTTGATTACCTGAGAGATAATATGGTCATCTATAAGGAACAGCTGGTGCTCAGGGATTTAAGCTATGCCATCATCGATGAGGTGGACTCGGTGCTCATCGACGAGGCCAGGACCCCCCTTATCATATCCGGACAGAGCGGCAAATCCACTAAGCTCTATGAGTTGTGTGATGTGCTGGCCAGACAGCTGGAGCGTGGTAAGGATATGGAGGATTTCTCCAAAATGGACGCTCTCATGGGCGTAGAGCAGGAGGAAACCGGAGATTTTGCCGTTAACGAAAAGGATAAGATAGTCAATCTGACTGCCAGAGGCGTCGAGAAGGTGGAGAATTTCTTCCATATAGAAAACCTCTCGGATCCTGAAAATATAGAGATCCAGCATAATATAAATCTGGCCTTGAGGGCTCATAACCTCATGTTCAGGGATCAGGACTATGTAGTTCAGGATGACAAGGTGGTGATAGTGGATGAGTTCACCGGACGTATCATGCCCGGCCGCCGCTATTCTGACGGTCTGCATCAGGCCATAGAGGCTAAGGAGCATGTAAAGGTAAAGAGAGAGTCAAAGACTCTGGCTACCATCACTTTCCAGAACTTCTTTAACAAATTTGAGAAAAAAGCCGGCATGACCGGTACCGCTCTTACTGAGGAGAAGGAGTTCCGTGATATCTACGGCATGGATGTAATAGAGATACCCACCAATGTGCCTGTGCAGAGAGTGGACCTGCAGGATGCTGTATATAAGACCAAGAAAGAAAAGTTCCACGCCATCGTAGAGGAGGTAATAAGGGCTCATGCTACAGGGCAGCCCGTGCTGGTAGGTACCATTACCATCGAGACATCGGAGCTTTTGTCAAAGATGCTCAGTAAAAAAGGCATCCAGCATAAAGTGTTGAATGCGAAGTTTCATGAGATGGAAGCTGAGATCGTAGCTGATGCCGGTATACATGGCGCCGTCACCATCGCTACTAATATGGCCGGCCGTGGTACCGATATCAAGCTGGATGAAGAGTCCAGGGCAGCGGGCGGACTTAAGATAATAGGTACAGAGCGTCATGAGTCAAGGCGTATAGATAACCAGCTGCGCGGACGTTCGGGACGACAGGGAGATCCCGGTGAGTCCAGATTTTACATATCGCTTGAAGACGATCTCATGAGACTCTTTGGTTCGGAGAGACTCATGAATGTGTTTAATACACTGGGTGTGCCCGAAAATGAACAGATCGAGCACAAGATGCTCACCAGCGCCATCGAAAAGGCTCAGGAAAAGATCGAGAACAACAACTTTGGTATCAGAAAGAATCTGCTGGAGTATGACCGTGTAAATAATGAGCAGCGTGAAGTTATCTATGCGGAAAGACGCCGCGTGCTGGATGGCGAGAGCATGAGGGATTCCATTTACAGCATGATCACCGAAGTGGTGGAAAACACCGTGGATATGGTCATAGGAGAGGATCAGAGCCCCGAAGAGTGGGATCTGCATGAGCTTAACGAAGTGCTCCTGCCCATTATCCCCCTGGAGAGGATAAAGACGCCGGATATAAAGGGAATGAAAAAAGAGAGCTTCAAGCAGTATCTCAAAGAAGCTGCAGTCAAGCTCTATGAGGCAAAGGAAGCCGAATTCCCCGAGCCCGAGGCCATCAGGGAACTGGAGCGTGTGGTACTCCTTAAGACCATCGACCGCAAGTGGATGGATCATATCGACGATATGGACCAGCTCCGTCAGGGCATAGGACTCCAGGCCTTCGGTCAGAGAGACCCCGTAGTCGAGTACAAAATGTCCGGCTTTGAGATGTTCAACGCCATGATCGAAAGCGTGCGTCAGGAGACTGTACAGGTGCTCTTCCATGTAAAGGTGGAGCAGAAGGTGGAGCGTGAGGAAGTGGCTAAAGTCACCGGAACAAATAAGGATGAAAGCGTAAAGCGCGCTCCCAAGAAGCGTGAGTCGGTTAAAGTATATCCCAACGATCCCTGTCCTTGCGGATCGGGTCTTAAATATAAAAACTGCTGTGGCAGGAAGGGATAATGTGACCTGGTTATTTCGACCGCTTTTGGCACTTTCGTCTCGACTCCGGCACTGCACGAATTCACCTGGAAAGTGGAACGTATCTTCTAAAGCTGTATCCAGCGAGAGCATGCTTTTCAATCATGAGTGAGGTGCCTTGAAATAGGCCGGTACTTAACGAAGACAAGCGATATTCACTATGGTGAAGCAGAATATAAAATTGTTGCATCGCGAAGTCTGAGTTTAGTATCCGTTGCCGGTCCGAGGAGGGTCCCGCTTAATTCTTCCGCATAAAAAAACTTTCGCGCGGGAGACCGAGGAATTTCACGAGCGGGAGCGTGCCCGAGCGGTGATTGGAAACATGCGAAAGCGGATGGTAGATTATAACAGATAAGGAGAAAACATGGCAATCTTAGACCTCGACGCAGTCCGACTGGAACTGCCGGGATACGCCGAGCCCCTCAAAGAGCTCGTCAAATCCTTAGATATCGAAAATAAAAAACACCGCGTACAGGAACTGGAAATGCTCATGCAGGAGCCCGGCTTCTGGGATGACACCGAAAAGGCCCAGAAACTCATGCAGGAGGCCAATTCCAAGAAGGCGGACATCGAAGTCTGCGAAAGACTCGAAAAGCAGTACGAGGATTTTCCGGATCTCATATCCATGGCCGAAGAAGAAGGTGATGATGATATTGCTGCGGATGTCAGAGCAGAGTATGAAGAGTTTAAGGAAGAATTCGAAGCCACCCGTTTAAAGACCATGCTTTCAGGCGAGTATGACAGAGACAATGCCACCCTGACCCTTAACTCGGGAGCAGGTGGAACCGAGTCTTGCGACTGGGCATCCATGCTCTATCGCATGTACACCAGATGGGCAGAGAAGAAAGGCTTCTCCGTGGAAGTACTGGACTATCAGGAAGGCGATGAAGCCGGCATAAAGTCGGCTGCCATACAGATAAACGGTGAGAACGCATACGGCTATTTAAAGAGCGAGCACGGCGTTCACAGACTGGTGAGGATATCACCCTTCAACGCCCAGGGTAAGCGCCAGACCTCCTTTGTGGGAGTGGAAGTGATGCCCGTATTGGATGATGAAGTGGGCGATATCGAAGTAAAGGACGAAGATATCAGAGTGGATACCTACAGATCCAGCGGCGCCGGCGGCCAGCATATAAACAAGAGCTCATCCGCCATAAGGATCACCCACTTCCCCACAGGCATCGTGGTGACCTGTCAGAATGAGCGCTCCCAGCACATGAATAAGGATAAGGCCATGCAGATGCTAAAGAGCAAGCTGAAATTTCTCCAGGAGCAGGAAAATGCAGCCAAGGCCGAAGGCATCAGAGGCGAAGTCATGGAGAACGGATGGGGCAGCCAGATAAGGAACTATGTGCTACAGCCCTACACCATGGTAAAGGATACCCGCACGGGTTGTGAAGTGGCCCAGGCCGACGCAGTACTTGACGGCAAACTCGATCCCTTCATCGACGCATATTTAAGGTGGTTGAACACAGAGAAATAATAAAAACACAAGGTGTTGGTGTTTTTTCGATAAAAAACATATATCTAGTTATTCACAAAGCGACATAATTGTGATATACTTTTAACAACGAATAGGCATGTACAGATCATTTATGGAGGAGATGTAGTATGGCTTTATTTGATTTTTTGAAGTCCTCGACCGATAAGCGTCTGGACGAGATGGTAGAGCGGGTCAAGCTGAACTACAGCAACAATTATCACGATGATGCAGTGCGTTCTTATGAGGCGCTGGAGACCGCATTTGACAATCTGAGCCGTAATAATAAGCTTAATGATAAGCAGATCGATTATTATAACGGCGTGATGAAGGACTATAAAGAGAAGATCGATAAGATGGCTAACGACCGCACCGCATACTGGGCTAAGTGACAGCCTTTGACTGAATGTGTATTTTTCATTATCCGCATGGATTACCGAAACAAAAAGACCCGGCATCGTATGATGCCGGGCTTCTTTTTTTTGACTTGAATTTTTTTATCCCTTAGTAGCCTTCATTATTGTCATCCTGAGGAACTTGCGACGAAGGATCTTTAAAGATTTTTCCTATTCCTCAGTTCCTGCCTTTGCCATGATCTCTTCCAGGGCGTCTCCCAGGTCATCCATCTGCTTTATGAGAGCCTGAGCCTCCTCCTCGGAGTAGTTGTTCTGCTGTGTGTCGGCAAAATTGTTGATCACGTCCGCCGCCTGGGCCACACTTTTTTCCTCCTCCTCGGAGAGCGTGCTCATAATGTCCGTCTCGTCATCCAGGTCGGAAAGCTCGGCGTATTCATCCACCAGCAGATCGAATGATGCGCATAACTCATCCCAGGTGCCGTCGGAACAGTTTCCGGTTTGTGTCAGCACCACTTCGTCATCATTGTTGGAAGTTTTATGTGAGGATTTCTTCTTGCATCCGGTCAGTCCCAGAGAGAGGACCAGCGTGAGGGCAAGTAACAGTATGACAGTCCTTTTTTTCATGTGTAAATATCTCCTTTTTCAGCTGTTTTATTATATAGATACGTTCGGGATACACCATATTATACATGAAATTTGTGAAAAAAAAACGAAAACAAGCCTAAAATGATCAAAAAATGCCCGAAAACCCCCATATTTAGCCCTTTTTTGCTTGACAAAACACAAATAAATGGGGTAATATAGCAATGTATTCAGTGTCCCGCGAAGAGGGCACACGGACAATAAAAACAGAATTGTACAGGAGGAATTTGTAATGAACAAAACGGAGTTGATCGCTGCTATCGTAGAAAAGTCAGGCGTAGGCAAGAAGGATGTAGAGGCTGCTTTTGGCGCATTCGTTGATGTTGTAGGCGAGACCCTTAAGAAGGGTGATAAGATCCAGGTTGTTGGCTTTGGTACTTTTGAAGTAGCTGAGAGAGCTGCTCGCAAGGGCCTGAATCCCCGCACCAAGGAAGAGATTAAGATCCCCGCTTCAAAGTCTCCTAAGTTCAAGGCAGGCAAGGCTCTTAAGGACATCGTTAACACCCCCGTTAAGAAGGGCAAGAAGAAGTAATTAAAGCCTTACATAGATGATCTTATATGATCCCGTGCGTGAGAGCGCACGGGATTGTTTTGTTATATCTGCCCCCGATGTGAAATCGGGGGCAATTATAGTGACAATTAACGTCGGAGTATGGTATAATCATGAGATTAGATAAATATTTAAAAGTATCCCGCCTGATAAAAAGACGCACCGTGGCCAATGAGGCCTGCGACGCAGGTAGAGTATCAGTCAATGGAAAGGTGGCCAAGGCTTCCCAGGATGTCAAGGCGGGAGATATCATAGAGATATCCTTTGGAACCAATCCCCTGAAGGCCAGAGTCCTCGATGTCAGAGAGACAGTCAGGAAGGATGAGGCCGGGGATCTGTTTGAGATTATTTAGAGAAATTTATGGATAGAAAGACCCTGACACTTATAGTACCCTGTTATAATGAGCAGGAAGCCCTGCCTCTTTTTTATGAGGAGACCTGCCGTGTGCTTAAGGATATTCCTTATGATGCGCAGCTTCTTCTGGTAAATGACGGTTCCACGGACGATACCCTCTTGGTTATGAAGTTTCTGGCCGGGCAGGATGAGCGGGTCCGGTATATTTCCTTTTCCCGTAATTTTGGTAAGGAAGCCGCCATGTACGCCGGTTTCTGTAATGCAAAGGGCGACCTGGTGGCGGTTTTGGATGCGGATATGCAGGATCCGCCTGCGCTTCTGCCCGAGATGATATCCATCATCGAAAAGGGTGAGTATGACAGTGTGGCTACCAGAAGGGTGAGCAGGGCGGGAGAGCCTCCCGTCAGATCCTGGTTTGCCCGTAAGTTTTATCGCCTGATAAATAAGATCTCAGATGCCGACATAGTGGACGGCGCCAGGGATTTCAGGCTGATGAAGCGGCAGGTGGTGGACTCCATCGTGGCCATCGGGGAGTATAACCGTTTTTCAAAGGGCATTTTTGGCTGGATCGGTTATCGTACCTACTGGCTTCCCTTTGAAAATGTGGAGAGAGTGGCAGGTCAGACCAAGTGGAATTTCTTTTCACTGTTCAGATACGCCATTGACGGCATCATCAATTTTTCGGAGGCTCCTCTTAATATAGCCTCCTGGTTTGGCATGGTGATGACTCTCATGGCATTTTTGTTTTTGGTATTCATAGTCGTGAGGCGTGTGTGCTTCGGCGATCCCGTGGCAGGCTGGGCTTCTACCATGTGTGTGATCATCTTCATCGGGGGGATGCAGATGTTTTGCGTGGGCATCATGGGCCAGTATATCGCCAGAACCTACACCGAGAGTAAGCGCCGTCCCCATTACATAGTGGCGGAGTCCAACGACGATGAGGTGGCTAAGATCGGCTGAGTAAGATAGTGTCTTTCGACATTGTCATTCTGATCGAAGCAGCAGGAAGGATCCTGACAGACTTGGCATATTAAAAAGTAAAACAGGAGGTATTGAAATGGAGCCGGGTACAAAAGAAAAGATCGCAAAATTAACTGAAATCTTAAGAAACGGCGGCAGGATAGTTTTCTTCGGAGGGGCCGGAGTCTCCACGGCCAGCGGTATCCCTGATTTCCGCAGTTCCAACGGCCTGTGGAATGAGAAGCTGAACCGGAATTTTTCTCCTGAGGAGCTGGTGAGCCACACCATGTATATGAGATATCCCGAGGACTTCTTTGAGTTCTATAAGGATAAGCTGATATATCCCGAGGCAAAGCCCAATGCTGCACACATCGCTCTGGCAAAGCTGGAAGAGATGGGCAAGCTGACCGCAGTCATCACCCAGAATATTGACGGACTGCATCAGGCGGCGGGTTCCAAAAATGTATTTGAGCTCCATGGCTCGGTGTTAAGGAACTATTGTGAAGAGTGCCACGCCTTTTATGACGTGGATTATGTATTAAAGAGTGAGGGCGTCCCCAAGTGCACCAAATGCGGCGGCAGGGTCAAGCCCGACGTGGTATTGTATGAAGAAGGTCTGGATGATGAGATCATCACCGGAGCGATAGCGGCCATTTCAGCGGCTAATACCCTGATAATCGGCGGTACATCCCTGGTGGTATATCCGGCAGCCGGCCTTATCAGATATTTCAAGGGCCAGAATCTGGTCCTTATCAACAAGAGTAAGACCAGCGCGGATTCTTCCGCCGACCTGTGCATCAATGACGATATAGCCATGGTGCTGGGAGAGGCGGTCGCGGCGCTGTAAAAGCATCAAATTGAAGTTGGAGTTTTTAAATTGAGTTTTTGTTACAGGAATAAAACACGCATCGTAAGCATTATCATTCTGACGCTGTTCGCGGCTCTTTTCACATCAGCCTGTGGACGGACCAGGGATGTAAACGAAGTCAGACAGAGCAGGAATGTCAGTAGGAATTCGCTTTTGCATTCTCTTTCTGCCAACAGACAGACCAAACATACGGAGGTTTCCGCGGACGTGGTCCTGCCGGTGATCTCGGAAAACGAGGTCAAGGAGGGCGAAGAGCCGGATCAGGAGGCATGGTACACCCTGATGGAGGGCTTCGAGGTATTCCTCAATTCCAGAGACATGGTCTATGCCTACATAGAGACAGAGGGTGTCAGCGATAAGGATCTTCACGAGGCCGTGGAAGAGGCTGATATCCTGATAGATAAGATTTATTCCCTGGATAAGGATACTCTCACCATGTCGGAGGCGGCGGCTTATTTGGGAGCCATGTCCGACGTTACGGACAAGCTCACGTGCAGCATGTCCTTTGTGGATCCCAAGACCGTGGACGTGCTTCAGATCAAGGAGGATCTGAAGGGAACCATGTGGATCGACGACGATGCCAATATTTTCCTTTTTGACGAAAACGGCAAAAATGTATACATAGCGATAGCCGGTGAAAATAAGCCTCATGGCGGTACTTATAAGATAACCACCACGAGGGATTCCATAGTGTTTACCATTTCCATTCCGGAGCTCATGACTGAGATCAGTGCCAAGCTCATCTCCTGGTCTCCCGACGGCTTCAGATTCATGGATACGGTCACCGGAGATATATTCTATCTGACAACTCTTGACGAGGAGGCCCTTTCATGAAAGAGCTGACAGCTCCCCGGGGTCTTTTAAGATACTTTGTCGTGCTGGCTCTGGTCCTTTTGGGAGCAGTGGGAGTGGTCTATGGCCTCGCCGGGTTGAGCACGCTGGCGCTTGATTCCCTCAATGACAGGTATATGGGCTATTACAAGGATGAGATGAGAGGAGTCTCCTCTCCCTGGTATCTTAATGGTTTCCATATCGTGGATGAGGGTTTTGTGGATGAGATATATGAGATGAAAAACTGGGAAAAGGATGTGGTTAACATAGGCTCATCCCTTTCCGTTATTTCATTTCAGCCCGCCATCACCCAGCTCAAGGATGACTATGAATACAGATTTTTAGTCTGCGGCAACGGCTGCTGGAAATCCGATGAGCAGCTTTATAATTTATACAAAGCTTCCGGATCTGACGGAAAGGATGATGTGGTAAAGCTGGAAGTATCCTTTTCTACCTTCCGTGATATGGATGTTTCCATTACTGAGACGGTCATCGCCAAGTGGCGCAGATATAAGGTAAACGGAGATAATTCCGTTACAAAGACCAGTCCTTTGCTGATACCGGTGAGTCACCTGAATCTCCAGCTCGTCAGGATCCAGAATGTCTGGGAAGTAGGTGGTGATATCATCACCCAGCTTAAAGCCAGGACAGCGAAGAACGGGATATCCGGTATCTTTTCCTCCAAGGGAGTGGAAGAGGATATCATCATTCCCGGTAATTTCAGGAATAATTATTTTAATTATGATACAGTGGCTTCTAACTGTCACATGACCGGGGACATGCAGGAACATATGGAGGCCCTCATAGAACGTATCGATTCCGAGCATACCCTGGTGGTGGAGTATTCCCCCCTGCCCAAGGGCCTGGCTCAGACTGAGTACGGACAGCAGTTAAACGATTATATAGACAATGAACTGACGCCTTTTTTGGAAGAAAGAGGGATCAGATATCTGGATTACAGGACAGATTATGAAGATGATGAATTCTGTGACGGAGTTCATCTCGGATATGATGCGGGAGTCAGATATACCAGGAAACTCACCGCGGATCTGGATACCGTGATTGGAGAATAACGAAAATGTCTGAAATAAAGCCCATCGACAGGGTTTATGAAAAAGTAACAGCAAAGGACGCCCCCATAGATTATCTCATGGGGCAGGAACTGACGCTTTTACTCAAGCTCTCTAACA
>Ga0247608_10008452_pt1 | contig 10400 bp, 6 predicted proteins | sample 176DNAGHGlowgp2_FD_193490 | JGI IMG/M metagenome (GOLD analysis project Ga0247608, IMG submission 193490) | Sheep rumen microbial communities from Palmerston North, Manawatu-Wanganui, New Zealand - 1766 DNA GHGlow gp2 | ecosystem: Host-associated > Mammals > Digestive system > Stomach > Rumen ... | reverse complement strand
TTGGCGGCGACCCTAACGCAATGGGTATGGACCAAAATATGGCAGGTGGTGACCCAAACGATATGGGCGAGGACCCAAATGCAATGGGTTGTGACCCTAACGCAATGGGCGGTGACCCAAATGCAGATGGGGGTGATGGCTCTGACGATACAACGTCAATAATAAACCAATTAAGCGATACCGATAAAGAAGCTGTAAGGTCTTATGCAAAAAGTATGCTAAATAAGAGTGATTCACAACAAGAAAATGGGGATGCAGGTAATCAGCCAATGATGGAATCAGTTGTTTTTACAAAAAAACAATTAAACAAAATCCAAGAAAATTTTGGTCCATCTCAAGACGAATTGATGAAAAAAAACGATAGAAAAGGATTACCAAAAAAAATATCAAAATCAGGAAGTTCTCCATTTAATTCCCCATTCACATAAAAACAAACACACTAACAATTAAATGAGCGTCTAAATGGCGCTCTTTTTTTATTTTAATAAAACTATTTATTATAAAATTGTTTTTAAATGGCAAGTATTAAAAGAATTATATTGACAAGACAACAATTGAACGAGGTGTTAAAAGAAGAAAATACAACAACAGTTCAGTTAAACACAACCGGTAATACAATAACTTCGTTAACAAATGCGGTGACAAGCAATCAGCCCGAAATAAATAACGCAGGAAAATACGGAGATGTTAATTTACATATATCAAACCAAAAACTAGTAGGCTCTAACGATTCAGTCCCAACACAGCATGTTGAAGTTGAAAAAGGACAAAATGTAAATCAAGCAATACAGCAGCAGGTAAACCCAACTGTTTTAAGTGACGGTGGCGATGTTGAAGTTTCTGGAGATGGTATATCTGAATATAAATCATTCTCAAAAAGGCAAATTGAAGAGGCACGTCTAAAAAAAATCCACGAAGGATATAAAATTACAAAAAGAAAATTAAGAGAACATTGGGAAGAAAAGCATAATGATGATGCAAATCAATGGAACGAAGAATATGAAATGTTTATGGACGGGTTAAGGCACGGAGATTATGAAGTAATGAATGATGTTTTGTTTGTGCAGGTTTTTAAAGGAAGAACTCCAGATAATGACCCAAGGTATGTTTATATAAGAAAAGGTGAAAACAGATTACACGATGACCATTTCTATATACAAAATAGCCCGCCATTAAATGATTTAGATTTGAAAGACATTTACTACAATGCGGGATGGGAAGATGTTTTACCTGAATTGATTGATTATGATGGGTTTGAAATGTATGAATCAAAAAATAAAATTGAAATTAACCCAAAAAACAAGGGTAAGTTCAATGCAACAAAGAAAAAAACCGGAAAATCAACTGAAGAATTGACGCATTCAAAAAATCCTTTGACAAGAAAACGTGCCATATTTGCACAAAATGCAAAGCGCTGGAATAAGAAATAATAACCAACAAGAATAATGATTGAAAGATTCTATTCGGGTGATTACAATGAAAATTTTTCAGCAGTTTGTGATGAAATCTATTTGCCGTTTTGGGGTATAAACGAATGGTATGAATCAAAAAAAGCATATCCATTTGTTGCGTACATTGACGGATATGGCAATATAAGAGTTGCTGTTGGTGTAAATGGATGGACACATAACGATATATTTAGTGATATACTTGATTTGTCCGTAAATAGAAGTAAGGCACTATGTGGAAGATTTTGGAATCTTAGTACGAAGAAAATTTTAACGATATGGGATGATTCCCCGTCATTTTTTTTACAATCATCAACGTTTTCACAAATAGTAGATTCACTAAGTGAAGAAGGACTTTCGGTCTATAATGCAAATTTAATTTTTGAAGCATACGAAGATGGAGAAATGAAAAGTTGGACTTGTAAGTCTTCTGATGTTGACTTTTACATTTATTCAATTCCAGTAAAGGATTATGTGTCCAAAAAAATGTCTTCATTTTCAGATGTTGTTAAAGAATACAACATACAAGAAAGAAAAAAAGCATCTTCAGCCGGCGCACCCGCAGGAAGGTGGAAAGATTGGGATTATAAAAACCAAGGAGTTGGGTATTTAGGGTATCATTTAATGACAAGACAAGACGAAAACAAAAATATGCTAAACGAAGGAATATTATATGATAAATTGCCTGAAGATATAAAATTATCAATAATAAATAATGAAACATCTTTAGGAAACAATCCGGCAATACCGGATATATATGACGTGCCATTTTTATTGAAAATAGCAAACAAAAGGTTTGAAGATATAAAAAACACGCTTGTTGAAATTGGAGAAATTAACGATTTTGAAGATACTGACATAAATTCTATGTTAGCAAAATTAATTAACAAGTGTATTGAAATAGAAAGACCTTTTAGGGATAAATTAGAAAAACTTTGTGTTAATTATGTAATAGACACTTTTAATGTTCCTGAAGATAGTGTTCAAATCAACCTATCTTTATCAGATTCTATTGATTTAAATGCACCGTCAATTATTGTTGACCCTGTAGATGGCGATGAAGATTTAGAATTTGATAGTGTTGATTCAGCATCAATGATACGTGCTGAAGTATATAAAAGAAGAATATTGGAATCTTTATGCATGGGTGGAGCGATTTCATTATCTTCAAATATTGATTCATACAAAGACAGCATACAGGAAATATCGCCAGAATTATGTGAGTTATACTATAAAATAATCGCATTAAACAACTATGCCCTATATATGAAAGAGGATATAGGAATTGACGATGAAAACAAAAAACAACTTGGCACTGTGAATGTTGAATTTGGTAGCGGAGAACAACAAGTTAGGATAACAGCACAAGGTAAAATATTTCCTGTATTATTAAGTGAAACGTTACGTGGATTTATTGAATTATTTATCTCACACGGATTACCAAAAGAAAAAAAATTGGCTGAAATAATAATTGGAAAATCAGATTTTTTGAAAGCAGAGCCTTGGGATATGAGAATAGGGCCAAGTTTGTGGGTTCTATTTTCAAATTCACTTAATGACGTAACTTTGGATGAATTGCCATATTTATTAAAGAGGATTGCAACTCTTGATATTGATAAATTTAATTTTTTAATGAAAGAAGTGTTTGCAAAAACAAAAAAAGGAAAACAAATAATGTCAAAAATATGCAATAATGCAAAAAATGACATAGAATATAGCAAATTTACAGATAAAATGTCTAAAATGAAATTAGATAAATCAATAATAACTGACGAGTTTATTAAAGAAGAAGAACTATAAACAAATGTATGCCATGGAAAAAGGTAAATTAGTTGAAATTAAAAGAGGACAGACAGGAACGGGCCTTTTAATAGAAAATGACGGATATATTTCTCCTGAAATCGGAGAAAACAAAAAATTGTTTGAAGACATCAATTCAGGAAGAATGAGCGATGATTTTCATTGCCCGTTCCCATTTATTGTTTCTGCCGTTTTCCAAAAGTTCGGTATAGAAAACGCAAACGGAAGAATATATCCTGAAGAAATATTGAAGCGTGAAGTGCAAAAATATATGGAAAAAATTGCGGAAAAAAGAGCAATAGGTGAATGTAATCACCCAAGTGAATCTGTAATAGACCTTTCAAGAGTTGCGATAAACATAGTTGAATTACATTGGGAAGGACATACTTTGGTTGGTAAACTTGAAATAATAACAAGTCCTGGTTTTAGAAAACACGGTATTATTTCATGCCAAGGCGACCAAGTTGCAAATCTTATATTGCAAGGAATAAAAGTTGGTGTTTCATCAAGAGGTCTTGGTACTGTAACAAACAAAATGGGAATTCTGTATGTGGCCGATGACTATGAAATAGTATGTTGGGACGTTGTTTCAGACCCTTCAACGCCAAACGCATGGATAACGCCTGAAGACCAAATACCACAACAATATATTGAAAATAAAACAACAGAAAAAAATACTATTTTTGAGGAATTAGGAAAATTTTCCGATTGGTTAAATGATTAATTTTCTTAATTTACTAACAATTAGAGTATTTTTTTCATTTTAAATGATATTTATTATTAAAAAATAACAATTAAAATTGCTGATTAATAATGAGCACTAAAAATAAAAACATAGCATCTCAAGCACTTTTGGAAATGGATGCCATCACTTCTGCAATAAAAGAAGAGAGTAAAAAATCAATGAAGTCTCTTTTATCTGAAGCAGTTAAGACCGCTTTAAGAGAAAGTTGCGATGAAGAAGACGAAAAAGATTACGAAGTGCAAGATGAGAACGAAAACGAAGAAAACACTTCTGATAAGAACGAAAAAGACTCAAAAAAGGGCTCAACAAATGAAATTGGTAATCCTGAAATGGGTGATGAAGAAGAACCTGGTAATGAAGAAATGAATCAACAAGGACAAACAGACCCACAAATGGATGCAATGCAAGGAGCACCCGCAGAAGGTCCGGAAGCAGCACAAGGAAATCCAGAAGCAAGCACGGAAGGCGGAAATGAAGGTTGGGATGAATTTTCAGATTATCAAGTGGGAGATAGTAATACATATGACCTCACAGGTGAGAATGACTACGACACAGTAGTAAAGGTTTACAAACTCTTGAATGATGAAGACCAAGTTGTCGTTAAAAAAGAAGGCGATACAATTCAACTTCAAGACAATAATGCCGGCACTGAATATATCATTGACTTGGGCGGTGATGAAGGGCAACCTGAAGCAGAAGCACAAGAAATGGATAGTGAGGAAATGCCTGACGAATTAAACGAATCCTTGTTAGATGGTGATGACTTTGACGGAATCGAACAAACAAGCGATTTCGATGATGACGAACCATTTGAAGACGATTTTACTGATGACCAAACAGTTATTGGGCACGAAGAAGATGACCCATTCATTTATGGCGATTATGAAGACCATAGAGATGAAGATTTGGGTGACTTTGACGAATTCGATGATATGGCAGGATTCGATGATGAATTATACGAGGGCAAAATAAGAAATAATAAAAAAGCAAGAAAGCCAATGAAAGAAAGTAAAGAAGTACTATTCGAGGTTGACCTTGGATATACAGACAATTACCAAGACAAGGACCCGATAGCAGGACTTTCTAATAATGAACCTTCTAAGGGCGGCAAATCTTGGCACAAGGGCGTTCCAACAGGAACAGCAAAACCATGGGCCGGTGAAACAAAATCAAAAGGCGACCCATTTAAAGACACACAAAAAGTACAAGGTAGTGTAAACGAAGAAGACGGTATGGATATGGGCGGTGACGTACCAATGGAAGAACAACAAAATGTTGGTGGATTCGTACAACAGAATTCAGTAACAACATCAAGAATACCTAACTCAAACGGAAGAAAGGCAAGAAGCCAAAGAGGTACTGATGTTAAAACAACTGGAAGTGCAGACCCACGTTATTCTTCGGCAACAAACGAAAGCAAAGAATTAAAAGCCATTAAGAACGAAAACAAAGAACTTAAAAAGGCAATTATGGAACTTCGCAAGAGTTTGAATGAAGCCTACATCACAAACGTTAACCTTGGAAAAATAACAAAGTTGTTCCTTGAAAACGCAACATCTCAACAAGAAAAGATTGACATAGTTAATCGTTTCACTAACGAGGCAAAAACACTAGAACAATCTAACACTCTTTACGAGTCTATTAACAAGCAATTGAAAAACAAACAACAAGTTAGTCTCAATGAATCATCTGCAACAGCAAATGGAACAAAAGAGTTAAATGAGCAAAAAATCTACAAAACTAACGATTTAATGAAAACAATTGACCTTATGGGCAGAGTTTTGAGTTGTTAATACTATTTATTAAACAAATAAAGAATAAGAAAAAACAAAATAAAGTAAAATGAGAGAATTTTTAGCATCTGGTCAAGTGGGTAATATCGAACTCAACGAGCAGAAAAGAATCAGAAAAGAAATTAATGAACGTTGGTCAGCATTGGGCATGGTTGACGGTCTTAAAGGTATAGTCAAAGAAAATATCGCTACATTGTATGAAAACGAAGCTAAGGCTCTTCTTTCAGAAGCAACTGCTTCAGACAATAGCGGTTCATTCGAGACTGTTGTATTCCCTATCATCAGAAGAGTTTTCAGCAAACTTCTTGCTAATGATATCGTTTCAGTTCAAGCAATGAACCTTCCAATCGGTAAGTTGTTCTTCGTGCTTCCTGTAACAAGCGAAAGAGAATGGGAATACTTAGATGAAGAAAATGGAAATAGAATCCAAGACAAGTCAGTTGGTAGACATCGTGGACTTATGGGTTACGAAAGAACCGACAGGCACAATGGTAGCACCTATAACCGTTTCTATCTTCCTGACGATGTTGTTAACGGAATGGCATTTGAATATACCGTTGACGGTGGTCAAACTTGGACAGAAATCGCAGACGTAAAGAACTACGATGAAGCAATTCAAGCAGTTAAAGACCAACCTGAAGCAATTATCAGGCAAACTTCACCTAATGTGACAAAGTACAACAAGAGAACTCTTTACGATTTGTTCTACAATGACTTCTTGTATGACAACTCAAAGGGTAAGATTCGTATCAGAATCAGCAGCGATGTAACTCCTGTAACATTTGTTGACTTTGAGCCATTAGCATTGAATGACGCTAACACAAAGCCAGCTAACATCAAGCCACAAGCATATGCTGATGGTACTATCAGAAACATTATGCTTAAAGTTAAAGGTTTTTCATCATACAACGCAGGTAAATTAACCGGTCCTGATGGAAACGAAATGGACACTGAAGCATTCTTGGCTTCATTGAAAGTTTATGCAACACAAGACATCACTTCAGAAGATGGTGCTTCATTTGAACAATACGAGGGTATCCCATTCAGAATCGTACCACAAAAATACGGTAAAGGAATGGTTGAATATGGCAATCCTTGCCAACCAGACGGTTCAATTTTGATTGACCTTGACCTTGCAAAACCTGCAAAGAAACAAGGACAAACTCTTGATGGTTATATTGGTGTTGATTATAGCGTATTAGAAAACATCAACGCTGAAACAGCAGCTGATTTCTTCAATGTCGCTTGGTCACAATATGACTCATTAGAACTTGAAACCGAAATCGGTGAAGTTTCATTCAAACTTGACAGTGTAACTGTTTCAGTTGAAGAAAGAAAACTTAGAGCAACTTGGTCACCTGAGTTAGCACAAGATGTCAGCGCTTTCCATAACATTGACGCTGAAGCTGAATTAACAGCATTGTTATCAGAACAAATTGCTGCTGAAATTGACCGTGAAATCCTTAGAGATTTGAGAAAGTTTGGTCCATGGCAAGCAAGATGGGACGTTAACGGATGGAGAAGACAAGCTGGTTTCTCAACCAACTACACTCAAAAAGACTGGAACCAAGAATTGATGACTAAGATTAACCAAGTTTCAGCACAAATCCATAAGACAACTCTTCGTGGTGGTGCTAACTTCATCGTTGTGTCATCAGAAATCTCAGCAGTGTTCGATAACTTGGAATACTTCCACGTTTCAGACGCTAATGCTGAATCAGACCAATACAATATGGGTATTGAAAGAATTGGTGCTCTTCAAAACAGATATCAAGTTTATAGAGACCCATATTCACCTGCTTGGTCAATCATCATCGGTCATAAGGGTAAATCATTGTTAGATACAGGTTACATCTATGCACCTTATATCCCAATGCAATTAACCCCAACTATTTACAACCCTGAAAACTTCGCACCTGTAAAGGGTATCATGACTCGTTACGCTAAGAAATGCGTTAACAACAGATTCTACGGTGGTGTTAAAGTTGACGGTCTTGTACAATGGGACCCACAAGAAATCAGATAAACCGTTAATTCGGTAAACGATAAGGGCGCTTGAAAAAGTGCCCTTTTTTATTTTTTTAAAAAAAGCATATAAATATTTTATTTTAGTGATTTTTATTACTATTTAATAAGAAAAAGTAATTATATAATTATGAGTCAAAAAGTCTTAAATAAGAGAAGTTCAGCGTTGGTTAATGGCGAAGCAAAATTACCAACGTCACAGCAGTTAGATTACGGAGAAATAGCAATAAATTTTGCATCAGGTCATGAAACATTATCAATCAAAAATTCAGAAGATGAAATAGCAACATTTTCTTCAGACCAATATTTTAAAGATATAATTGAAGAAAATGAATACGTAACGTCAATGGCGTTAAATGACATTAATAGTAGATTGGTTTCATCTGCTTCACAAATAGTAAATGATGTTGGCTTTATCACGGGTTATACAGAAACAGACCCAACCGTCCCATCATGGGCTAAACAGTCAACAAAGCCTTCATATACAGCAAACGAAGTTGGAGCATTGCCAACTGGAACAACATTAGACAACGTTCCTGATGGAACAACAAGAAAATTAAGTAACTATGCAACATCAGCAAATACTCACAATGCAATAGCTAACGCTAGTGGAAACATTAAATCATATGTTGATAGCAAAGTATCTTCAGTTTATGTTTACAAAGGCTCTGTTACAAATTATTCAGACCTTGCTTCAATAACGGCAAAAGAAGCTGGTGATGTTTACAATGTAGTAAACGCAAACGGTTCAACTCCAGGAGGAACAAATTATGCATGGACTGGTACTGAATGGGATGCACTTGGTGGAACAATAGATTTATCTAATTATGTTGAAAATTCTGCTTTTACTGCACACACAGGAAATTCAGCCATACATTTGACAACAGGTGACGTAGAAACGCAAATTACATCACATAATTATTTAACAGGATATACTGAAACAGACCCAACAGTACCTAATTGGGCAAAACAAACCACAAAACCATCTTATACAGCTAGTGAAATAGGAGCTCTACCAACAGGAACAACTTTAGATAATGTACCTGATGGAACAACGAGAAAATTAAGTAATTACACAACACAGGCTAATTTTACGGCACACACCGGTAATTCTTCAATCCATATTACAACTGGTGATGTTAAAAGCCAAATTGAAGCCTATAATTACATTACCGGATACACAGAAACAGACCCGACAGTGCCATCTTGGGCTAAGCAATCAACAAAGCCATCATACACAGCAAGTGAAGTTGGTGCAATGGCAACAAGTGAAAGAAGTAATTATTTACCAGCCGGAACAACCTTGGATGATGTTGCAGATGGAACAACAAGAAAATTGAGCGATTATGCAACACAGGCCAATTTTACAGCACATACAGCATCAACAACAGTCCATGTAACATCAACTGAAAAATCAACATGGAATGGCAAGCAAGACGCAATTTCAGATTTGTCAACAATTAGGACAAATGCAGAAAATGGAGCAAACGCCTATCAAAATATGATAACAGGTGTTACAATAAATGGTTCTGCTGCAACTGTAACAAATAAAAACGCTTCAATTAATATTGAAACCGGTGGAGCTGGTAGCGGATTACCAACTGTTACATCACAAGATAACGGAAAGATTCTTCAGGTTGTTAACGGACAATGGACTCTTGTCACCCCTTCAACAATTTACACAGGACAAGGTGCTCCAGATAGTTTGTTAGGAATTGACGGAGATATTTACTTGCAAACTAGCTAACTTGGCATTTTAAAATAATTTTTAAAAAAATTATATTTCTATGTCAAGATATGTAATAGATACAACAACCACATCTACGTTTATTCCATCATCTTATGATTCTGTAAATAGTGTTGTTCATGATGCTGGTGGAACAAAAAAAGGGTGTAAAAACACAGAAGGAACTGCTAATTATGCTATATTCTATTTGGTAACAGGAGCAAATGCAGACACGTGGGTTTATTATGACTTTGATTGCTCAAATATACCACAAGATGCTGTTATAAATGAAGTTTCTTGTAGATTCAGAGCTGGCGCATATTCAACAACTACTGGAATTATGAATAGTAATTACGGTCAGTTGGCTGTAGGTACAGATTTGGTGGGAACTTCAGCTGGCACTTTTAATACTGATATTAATACTATTAGAAATGTTAGTGTTGGTATTTATCAGTTTACAAGAGAGGACCTTGATAATGTCAAATTATGCTTACACGCTAGAAGAGGTACAAACTCATCATATACTGGTTCAACATCTGTTAATTTCAAATTTTATGGAGCAGAACTTAATGTTAATTACTCAGTAGGACATTATGAATATGAAATAACGCTATCAACATTAACTAGCGCAGTAACAACAGCACAAACTGTTTATTATGTGCTATCTGGCGCAAGTCAAAATGTTGATGTACAAATTTCTAATATTTCAAATGTAATAGCAGAAGACAACTACGTAAACATAACATCATCATTAACGTTAGTTACTGGAACAACTTATCGTTATGCGTTAACAAACATAAATGAAGACCATAACATAGTGTTTGATGATAGTACAATAGATTTGCCAGATGAAGACCCGAATT
>Ga0247608_10008446_pt1 | contig 10404 bp, 12 predicted proteins | sample 176DNAGHGlowgp2_FD_193490 | JGI IMG/M metagenome (GOLD analysis project Ga0247608, IMG submission 193490) | Sheep rumen microbial communities from Palmerston North, Manawatu-Wanganui, New Zealand - 1766 DNA GHGlow gp2 | ecosystem: Host-associated > Mammals > Digestive system > Stomach > Rumen ... | reverse complement strand
TCGCAGTAGACGTCCCAGTGTGTGCCGAGTTCGATGATTCGGACAATTCGTCCCTCGTCGTCCCAATGCTCGACTTCGTCATGGGTGCTGCAGCCGGTCAGTGCCGTCACGATGGCAAGCAGAATTAACGGGATTAGTTTCTTCATTTCTCCTCCTGGTTGAATCCGCCGTATAGTTCGGAAAACGGCTTGTCGTACTGCCTGAACATCTTGTCCAGGTCAGGTATGTCGATTTCCAGGTGCATCGCCCATGCCCTGGCGTAGATGAAGTCCAGGTCCTTCCCGGAATCCCCGCGGAGGTGGGTCGGCTTGCAAATCCCGATGAACCGGATTGCCCTGGTGAGCATGTCGGCTTCGTCCTTGCACCTGATGTAGGTGTCTTCCGGGTCCATCTTTGCCTTCAGGTACGGGGTGAGCTCGTGCGTGCCGTAGCACATGGCCCCGTCTAGGCCGGATATCATCATGGTGATGCACACAATCCTGCCGTTGGTGACGTCGTGCGGGTCCGGGAACCTGCCGTCGGTGGGTTCCACCTCCACGTCGAGGGTGAGGACAGTCATGTCCTTTTCCGTGGGTGCCTTCCGGAGTTCCTCGTTAGGAAAATCCACTACTTCGTCCGGGTATAGTTGAATCCTGCTCATGCCCCAAATATAGCAATTTCCGGGGAAACCGATAAACTGCCTGAAACGGGAGACAGACATGGAGACGAAACCCCTAATAGTGAGCCTGACCACGTGGAAGGGCCGCATCCGGTCGGACGCGGTCGCCGCCAACATATACAGGCTCCTCCACCAGAAGACCAAGGCGGACTACCGGGTAACCCTGGTGCTTTCCTCGGACGAGTTCAGGAAGGGGGACAAGGACATCCCGGGGGAAATCCTGGCTATGTCCCGGGGAGAGAGACGGTTTTCCCTGGTCTGGCAGAAGGAGAACACCAGGGCGCTCAAGAAGCTCACCGGGGCGCAGAGGGCTTTCCCGGGACACCCGGTGCTGACCACGGACGACGACATCGCGGTAAGGGATTCTTTCGTGGAGGAGTTCTGGAGGATGCACCGGGAACACCCGGGGGAGATTATAGGGGCCGACGTATGGAGGCACCCGTGCGGGTTCGACATCACCGGGTGGGCCAGGCTGTTCCCGGCGGGGTCCCTGGCGAAGCTGCCGGATTCCCTGTTCATGCGGTACTTCCGTGGCCTTGAGGACGACGTGTGGAACGGACTCAGGGCGTGGCTGGCCGGCACCCGGCACAGGAAGCTGGGAAGCTGGCCTTTCCTGGAGCAGGTGAGGATTGGCGACACCGCCCTGTCCGGGAAGTACATGAAGACCGACCCCGTGGAGATGCTGCGGAGGTTCGCCCGGGAGTGGCGGGTATAAACTACGGGAAACGAGGATATGCAAATGAATTCCCTACAGAAATCCCGTCATGCCTTCATCGAGTCCGTCTGCGCCGAACTCGGCTGCATGGAACTGGCGCGTCCTCTACGGGAAGGGTTCTACGTACTGTGCGAGGCGTCCGGCAACCGACAGGCCATGCCCCTTCCGGAAGAGTTCCATGATAACATCGTCGATGGGTTCAAGTATGCAATCCGTTACGGTTTCATAACGAGGCACGCGACTGAATACCAGGACCGCCACGGCGACATGTGGTCATACCAGAAGAGCCACGAAACTGCCATGCGGTTGCTGGACGCAATCAAGCAAGGCAATCCCGGCGTGGCCATGGTTGCTGGCCCTTACATCATGTTCGATGACGGCTCTGTCCGCTACCAGGCATACGCAACGGTTGACTGGAAGAACGTAATCAAGATAATTTCCACCAACACGGGGTTTCCGCCAGCGAATCCGCCAAAGCTTAAGGTATTGACATGCTTCTGCTGTGACGACCCCATTGAGGCCAGCAAGTGGGTGAAAAAGCTCGCTGCTTCCGTCGGGAAGACCCTTGAGCCTACCAACGGCGGTGGATTCCACAAGAAGTCTGCCAATGACGTGGCCCGGAGCAGGGGCAAGTTCATCTACGATGAAATCGTGAGGAAGCTTAGCGAACAGTACAAAACTGACATAGCGCCTCTCGTACGAGAACTGATGCAAGAAATATGCCGGCCGGCGGGGCAGCGCGACATGGGCAAGGTAGCCGAGCTGAGCAATAAAGTACGCGGGATATACGCCGAGCGTAGCGAACTTGTCAAGCAGAGGGACCAGTACGCGTGGAAACTGTTCCGCAGGAGGCCGACAGACACCGGGGAACGTCACTTTGCACCGCTGAGCCCCGAAGAACTGGAGAATTGCGTAACCGAGTTGCACGACCTGAACGTTGAACGGGAATACATACTGAACAATCTTAGAATGGTCAAGTCGAAGCTTGCCGAACTGCAGGCAATGCCGGAAGATGAGATTGACCGTGGCATGCTCGGCTCGCTGCTCAGGGAAAAGCAGGAAATCACGGAGCAGCGGTTCCGTATAGAGGAGAAGGTAGAGGCTTGCCGGGACCGGCTGCTCGGCGGTAGAGAGGGCAAGATTTCGTTCGGCAAATAACCTAGATAAACAATAAATACAGTAGAGAAGGAAGACAATGAATTCACTGCAGAAATCCGGCCATGCCTTTATCGAGTCCGTCTGTGCCGAACTCGGCTGCAGTGAACTGGCGCGTCCTCTCCGGGAAGGATTCTCCGCCCTGTGCGAGGCGTCCGGGAGAACCCCATTGACCCCGGAACGGATGGCGGAATTCCACGGGCTGGTGGCGGAGACGGTCAAGCCCATAGTGTCACGTATCAACAGGTTCCTCAAGCCGTGCGGGCTTTCCATCGTCCTGGACTACTCCGACAGGGCACGGGAGCACTTCGAGGATGAGCCCCACCATGTCGCCGCGATAATGCATTCGTTGCAGGATGAGGGCTCGCCCGTAGCGCCGGTCGCGATTAACGAGCCAATGCTCGCCAGATACTATTACGGCACATGGCATGAAGACGATTACGCCCTGGAGCATTGCCTGTCGGATTCGCTATGGCACGAGACCGGTCACCACATAGTCGATACGGCGGTGGTGGATATACCGCTCATCGGGGAGTTGCCGGATGACGAGGATATTGTGGAATCGTTCGGCCGGTACATGACGGAGAAGACCCTTGGCTACGACAGTTATTATGATACCGAAATGGTCAACAAGGCAATCGGCGCCGTAACCCTGCTGAAGATGTACAATTCCGGGACATATAGCAAGGCAGGCCTCAAGAAGGTGATGGCGTTCGTCGGCAATGAATTCACCGAGCAGGAACTGGCCGAACGTCTGCAGGAATGCTGGGTCCAGGAAAATGCCGAGCGGACACCGGGGGACAGCGCCCTCCAGGAGGGCGTATCCGCACTGGCCGAGGGCATGACCCCGGGAAACCTCGACCTGGTCCGGTACTTCAGGGACCTCGATATAGAGGGCGACAGGAACGATGTACCAAAGGGGTTTCGGGACGAGGAAACCTTTTGGGAGCCCAGGCCACATTTCGACCGATGGATTGTACACAATACCCAGGCGGCCGACCGGATATACGAGGAGGGATTCCGGTACGGAATGCGAATAGGCAGGCTGGCCAACTCATGGGGTTCATATTCCGGTAATCCAAGGGAGAAGATTAGCGGAACCGTGGCTTTCGGTACACCCCTCGAGGATGCGAAGCCGCTAGAGGACGATTGCTTATGGGGTAGCGACTGGATTGACTGCGGGGGCTCGATTGTGTGCAAGGTGTCCGGCGTTACCGCATATCACCGGGATGACAGGGACGAGCAGGTGATGTTCGATATCAGGTCGCCGGAAGGCTGTTTCTGGATTCGTAATACCGGGTTCAGGAGCAGGTACATAGACCCGTTCCACATCGAGCATGATTCCGACGATACGGGCATTCCGGACAGCTACGAGGTCATCGGGAAGAACCCGGACAGGCCGCTGTGCACCGGGACTTACGACAGGTGCATCCGGTGGTGCCGGGATAACGGCGACGCGTATGCTCACATGATGAAACGGTGGAATTGACCTATGCACGAAACCTACGAAACAGACCTAGCATTCATAGAGACCGTCTGTAAGCAGTTCGACTGTACGGACATAATCCGTCCACTCCAGGAGGGCTTTGCCGTCCTGTGCGAGACTGCATGGAACTTCGACAGGCAGCAGGATTTGTATTCCGACCGTCCGATGACGCACGGGTTGTATAATCTTCCGTTGGAATCCGCTTTGCCGAAGGCATTTTGCCGGGGCGCCGGTATAGAAGCGATAGAACGTGATGACCATCGGGAAATGTACGGGCGTATACTTAATGTGTTGCGGTCATGCACGGATACGGACCCGTTGACGGTATATAGGGGTATATGGATACCAATCGACCAATGGGACGGACTGGTAAGCCGTGTGTCGGCGTCATCCGGGGTATCCCCGGAATCCCCCGAATTTCTGGTTAATATGCTATCCAACACAAGCAAGGAGTTCAATTCTTTCACTACGAGCAGGTACGTCGCCAAGATGTACATGGATGGCGGCGACGATACGGACGATTATACAGTCCAGTTCATGGTAAGCGGAAAGGCTTATCCGGAAGACATCGACTACCTGATGAGCATGGCAAACAACGCCAGGGATATGTGTGCCGGGGTATCGAGCGCCCCGCATGAAATCGTCGTGAAGTCCGCGAGGCTACTGGAAGACTTCCACGTAGTGTACAGCAACTTGAACAAGATTCCTCTCTATACGCCAGACCGGAATATCAAGGATTGCTACCGGTTGAATGGCAACACGTTCTTACGGACGGTATTCAACCCCGGAACCGGCTTATACCGGATAGAACGGATGATAGCGAATAGTACTGGCAAGAACCTTATAAGGATGCCCGAAGGAAAGACGACCCCGGTAAGCGAATGGTACAGAAGGGTGGACCGTGTGGGAGACGGCCTGTACCGTGTAGAATATAAAGACGGTCACGGCGGTATTATCAAGGTCACCGAGAATGGAATAACGCCATTGCTGGGGAGCCATTCCAGGATAGTGCAAAGCGATTTCATACCGGGCGATTATCTGCTTATATTCGATGGAAGTACCGGAAAGGAAAACCTGATTGTCCGGAACGGCCCGTCGGCGGGAGCACTGGTCTTTCCTGAATGGAAGGACCCGGGCGAAATAGAAGACGGGGGAGATGAAATAGAATGCATGCTGGATACGAAGTTCGTACCTCCGGGGGAACCGGCGGGTAAATAAGGAACCGGTACAACGCTGGATAGTGATAAACAATATTTGAAAAACAAGGAAGACAATGAGTGAAACCATAGACATAGTATTGCCATACGTGAACCCGATGGACAAGGAATGGCAGGCGGAGTTCACCAAGTACAAGCGTCAGGGTGGCGACCAGGGTAAGAACCGGTTCAGGGATGCCGGCACTTTGCAGCACTGGTTTAGGCTTATACGGAAGAACACCAAGTTCAACTATCGAATCGTCCTTATTCTTGCCCGTGAATCGCAAGTTCCGAAATGGCTAGACGTAAATGCCAAGGACCTGCGCATAGTATATCACAGGGAATTCATACCGGCCAAGGAACTTCCTACGTTCAACTCCAGCGTAATCAACTGTTATATTCCGTTCATCCATGATTTGAACGAAAAGTATATCCTGTTCAATGACGACATTTTTATGTTTCGCCCGACGGATTCCGGTGACTGGTTCGACGGCGACAAGCCCAGGTTTCATTCTGATTGGATTATGTATCCGCGAAGCGACAAACTATGGGACAAGAATATCGGCAAGTGTCAGTCTATCATCAGCAAGCTAGTAAAGGTGGACTTGTACAATGTTCCTGAACATGGACCGCTGCCAAGGAAGCGCAGTCTTGATTTATTCTTGTGGTCTTTGATTAAAGACCAGATGAAAGATTCATTGAGTGGCTCTAGGTTCAGGAAAGAGAAGAATGTTACTGACTGGATATTCTCCATGTTCTATACGGCATGCAAATTTGGAAAAAATGAGCCTATGCCTATTTCCACCTACTATAACAGAGAGGATATTTCCATTCCACATACTAAGCTTGCATGTTATAACGATACTGAGCTTATAACAGATTACAATGCATATGTCAAGAACCTTCATCGGTTGTTGAAATCCCAATAGGAGATGAACTATGGTAAATAAGATGGCATGTGTATTTGGGTGCCAGATAGGGACAAAAGCCGGTAAGGCAATTAAGGCAGAAATGCTGAAATGGCTATTACCTAATTTCGATGTACATACAGTCGATGTTGGCCTGGATTGCAAGAATGAATTTCCATTCATTGCAACAACAATAATGCAATGTATTCAAGGAATGAAACCAGTATTGTATATTCATACAAAGGGTGCATGCAATCCTATCAGCAAGGCATTTGAACTAAACAAAAAAACCGGGGTTCATATACCTGAATCCGCTACACCATATGACAGTCAGCGAATAGTACGGGCTATGTGGAAACATGAATTTACAACCAACATTCAGTCTTATTTGGATATCGTATCCACGAAGGAACCAGTAGTCGCATGCCCATATACAAATTCCGTTAAAACCACGTGGCACAATGGGTTTGTTATAAATCCATGCGCTGCGTATGTATTAACAAAGACATTTCATGATACTAAGAACCGGTATTATTATGAGAAAATGTTTAAAAATACCGATATAAAAGTTGTAGGTGTTCGCATGAATGATGTTGAGCGAGGTAATTATTCCCAACAGAACATGTGGCAGGATTTGTGGGAGAATTTTTTCTAAAATGAATAACCATAACTTAACTATCGCAACAGTAAATTTCATGACGCCAAGATATATCGATATATTGGTAAAATCGTTGCATAAGCAAAATGCGTGGTGGGATGATGATATTTTAGTGTATGATAATGGTACCCAGAAAACAACAACGCCAGGTCAGAATGATGGATTTTATGCATTCCATGTACCAACGCTGTTATATACTGAATTTGAAACAATGCCGGTAATTAACAATCCTGGTTGGAGACATTACGCTTCGGCAAAGCATGCCAAAACATTGCAATATATTATTGATAATACCCATACAAAATATTTGCTACTATTGGACACGGATGTTGTATTTACCGATAGCTTCAAAGATGTATTTAGCGTATTTTCTCGATACGAATATGTAGTTGGTGGATATATTAGGGAACCACAGGGCTATAACAAGCGACTGGCACCATGGTGTTCATTTATCAATATTGCGAAAATGCATGAGCTTGGTTTGCGTTATTATGATGAAAACAAGATATTGTATGTTAATGGAAATATGGTTGATGACACCGGAGCATCGATATATGCTACATGTGTAGCTAATGATTACCCAATTATGCGAATACCAAATGATAATAGTTTTTATTTGCATTTTAAGGGTGGCTCATACACAGATGTTAAGAAAGTAAATTCTTGGATTGAAAAGTTAAAGCCATATTGGAAGTAGAATATGAATGCTGTATTAACCTATATATTTGGTAATGGCGAACTGTTGCGAGACCCGGTTGTAATTACACCGAATACGCAATATTTTGTTATAACAGATAACAATAATATTAAATCACATATCTGGAACCCAATCGTCGTTCCTAGAATAAAGGAACTTTCAGTTAGAGACCAAGTGGCGGCAGTTAAGTTCAATCCATTTATTATACCAGCCGATAAATATTTAATTATTGATTCTTCACATCAAATAATTGCCGACCTGCAATCATTGTTTGATAAAATTGACCCAAATAGCATGTGTGTTAAACGACACCCCAAAAAAGTTGATATTGACACTGAAATAGGTAGATGGCGTGCTCATAGAGATTTAACTGCAACCCACGAAAGGAATTTTAGACAAAAATTAATGAGCAAACATAAGCTATCTGCTAAATTACCCATTTTTGAAGGGTGCTTTATAGGAATATCTAATTCTGATATTCATAAAAAAATATTTTATAGTACACTTTATCATTTACATTTATTGCGTGATGTATCAAAATGGTTTCCATCCAATCAAGTGGTGTTATCCTATTTTGAACATTTGTTTTCAAATCAAAATAAGCTTATTCAAATAAATCCATGGAATTATTCTATTCGTTATCAGCATAATACATGGAAAGTGGTCAAGGAGTAACCATATGGAATGGAAAGAGTATTGTGAATCAAAAATACCGCAAATCAAAGCAAGTTATCTAAAATTTCATCAACAGGAATTAAATTTATCTAACCCGGTGTTATTTTCCGAAAAACTGCAGTGGCTAAAGGTATATGATTCAACGTTTTTGAAGGCATTTTGCGCTGATAAGTTACGGGTACATGACTATTATAAAGCCGTATTAGGTAAAGATATTGGCGTACCGGTGATGAAAACATACTCGTGCATAGACGAATTCTTAGACTCATCTTTCACATTGCCATGTATTTTAAAATGTAATCATGGGTCAGGAATGAATATGCTAATAACTAATGATAGCGAATCTAAGCGAAACGAAATTAGAGATAATTTTTCAAAGTGGATTAAAATGGACCACGGGAATAACTGGGGTGAAGCATATTATAGTCTTATCGAGCCGGTTATTTTCCAAGAGAAATACTTGGCTGACCTGCGAGATATAAAGGTATTCTGCTTTAATGGCCAGCCAAAGTTTTTCCAGATAGACAGACATTTTGCAGAACATAGGATGAATTTTTATGATTTAAATTGGAAGCCATTAACATGGTTATCACGAATGGATTACCCCGCAAATTATGCAATTCAGGATACTAAACCTCCTATTGAGCTGATTATAGAATATGCATCTAAATTATGTAAGCCATTCAAATTTGTTAGATGTGATTTTATTATATCTGGAGGAAATATTTATGGCGGAGAACTCACCTTCATTCCAGGTGCCGGTAATCAGTCATATCTCGGAGATGGCGACCGAAAACTCGGAAACATGCTGGATTTATAATGAACTTGCCGATATACCTGATGAATTTATAGTAATCCAACGTACACATATTGAATTGGATACGAATACAAATATAATATAATATAATCAGGTTATAAAATTCATTATATTGGAGTATTCTGCTTCCACTTGTGGAATGGGATATAATCGTTGAGTCAAGTATGATACCCGACAAATTGAATCATTGCGTGTAACATTATTGTTTGTTGTCATAATATATCGTTTAAATGTAGAGGGATGATTTGCAATATCCAATATTGTATTAGATTATTTATCGTTTCCTAAGGTTTCATCATGTATTAAAAATACCGGTTGCTCTCCAGTGTGATACATGCGTTTTACACGGTCCAAGTATTTATCTACTACATATTCCCAAATTCGACAAAATTCAATATTGCCATTCCATTCATCATTTATACTATTTTTAATATGAATTGCTTGCGGTTTTATTGCCTTTGGATTAAACTTATAACGTAGATAATGTATATGAATTAAGTTATCCACTAGTATTTCATACGTATTGCCCCATATATATATGATGGTTGCAATTTAATTTTATGCCAATTTATTTCATATAAATTTTGCATCATATTTATAATACTATCATACGGCACAATAGCCCATGTGAATGGTGAGTTAAATTGGCATTTACACATGCGATATAGCATACTGCCACAACAATTATTACCAATAACTAACATATTCATTCAGAAATGGCTATTAAATATCCATCGTTTCTTTCAAGTTTAACCAATGCTGATTAGATATTAAATCTTCATATGTCATATTAGCCATAATTACTGGTAGCGTAGATACATCACTTATTTTTTTAATATTTGTATCTATAACACCACAACCCCAGTCGTGGTCCCATACATACATTTCATAAGGTAATATAACACGATTTTTTACAAACGCCTTCCAACAATCACCGGTCCATGAGCCTTTTGGCGCGGCAAATAAATGCTGCTGGCATGCTTCAGATATCGGATGGCAATCATGCATGACAATTACACCACCAACATTTAAATGTGCCAATGAATTATGTATGTCACGGTCTACTTGGGCATGTTCATGAAGCCCGTCAATAAATATGATGTCATACTTTGTATCGTATTTTTCGAAGAAGTCATCGCTAGACATTAAATAGGTTGGCTTCGTCGCAGGGCAAATATCAACCGATTCTTTATGCTCAATGTCAACCTGGTCAAATGCAATTCCACGGTCATGACCAATTTCCAGGAATGAATTAAATGAGTAGTGCTTGATATAGGCATTTATCAGGTCCCACCGTTGTAATGTATTATCACTCTGTTGATTCCCTTGCATAATCTGAAGTTTATACATTTCCCAGGCCAACCGCCACTGGAAGACCCTATGGAGTATCCGGGCAGTCCGCAACCCCCAGCAAGTACGGTATGTAGTACCTGTCCATC
>Ga0247608_10008445_pt1 | contig 10407 bp, 7 predicted proteins | sample 176DNAGHGlowgp2_FD_193490 | JGI IMG/M metagenome (GOLD analysis project Ga0247608, IMG submission 193490) | Sheep rumen microbial communities from Palmerston North, Manawatu-Wanganui, New Zealand - 1766 DNA GHGlow gp2 | ecosystem: Host-associated > Mammals > Digestive system > Stomach > Rumen ... | reverse complement strand
CGATGGAAGCCGGATAGAGCGTGCAGCCGATGATGGCCAGCAACGCCAGTCCCAACCAGTGCAAGGGGTACAAGCGCAGGGAATGACCGATGACAAAGCGGCCATACTCGCGCGCTCCGACCCGCTCAAACGGGTGCCTCATGGCCAACAGGAAAGCGCTGGACAGGAAGAAAAACGTCACACCCGAGACGGCGACGTTATAGATCCACGCCACATCACAGTGGAAAAGCACCACGGCCACCGCCATGAGTCCACGCCATGAGTTAATTGTTTTTATCATCTGACCATTGCCGCTGGAGGTCCTGTTCTTCACCCTCTTTTGAGCTATTGTGATGCGAAATTACAAACATTTGGCGAAAGAAGGAGAAAAAAACGAAATATTTTGTAATTTTGCACCCGCAAAAAATGACAACCACGTCAATCGACAATAACAATACATCAGCCAGCAGCCGTATGTCCAAATTCATGAAGGACATCGGCGTGTATGCCATCGGTAACATCGGGTCCAAGCTCATCACGTTCCTGATGGTGCCCTTGTACACCTATTTTGTACATGACACCAGTGATTTCGGCTACTATGACGTGTGCCTGACGGTATGCCTGCTGCTGTTGCCGTTTTTCACGCTCCAGCTGCGCGACGGCGCCTTCAGGTTCCTGCTTGACTGCGATGACGAGACACAACGCCGGCGCATCGTTTCCTTTGTCGCCCGCACGATGCTCTCCTCACTGTTCGTCACGCTGCTCGTGGCCGTTGTCCTGGCATTGTTCACCCACATCGATTACCTGGGGTATACCGTCGGGCTGCTCATTGCCATGTCGCTCCAGGAGGTCTATTCCCAGGTCTTCCGCGGCCTGGGCAACAATCGCGCCTTTGTCATGGTGGGCATCCTGTCAGCCCTTGGCATCGGTGTGTTCAGCGTCATCTTTGTTGCCTATATGGGCTGGGGAATCAAGGGAATATTCCTGGCCAACATCATCGCACGCGTGCTGGCACTGCTCCTGGTCGAGGCCAAGGTGCGTCTCATCACCCGCCACACCAGTTGGAACATCAATATCGGCAAGGTGGGATGGGAGATATTGCGTTTCACGCTCCCCTTGCTGCCCGGCTCGCTGTGCTGGTGGCTCACCGGCAGCAGCGACCGCCTGTTCATCAAGCACTTCCTGGGACTTGACGTGAATGGCGTGTATGCCGTGGCCATCCGCTTCACGGGCATCATCAACACGCTGGCCATCATCTTCTACCAGGCTTGGCAAGAGACCGCTATCCTGCAATACCACAGCCCCGACCGCGACCGCTTCTTCTCCAGGATGTTCAACAGCTACATCTTTCTGCTGGGCATCATTCTGGTGGGATATGTGTTCATGCTCAAGGTCAACTACAGTTGGCTCGTCGCACCGCAGTATCACGAGAGCCTGAATTACATCTACCCGCTGGGACTGTCGGCGGTGCTGTTGGCCCTGTCAGCATTCTTTGACATGGGCTACCAGTGCGCCAAGGACACGCCACGCACCTTGCCCGCCATTGTGCTGGCGGCAATCGTCAATGTAACCCTCAACTTCCTGCTCATCAAGCACTTGGGGGTATATAGCGTAATACTCACCCAGTTCATCACCTACATCGTGCTGTTCACCTATCGGTGGCATGACATGCGACACTACTTTGTCTTGAGAAGCAGCCGCCGTTCCCTGGTTCCCGTGGTGGTGATGCTGGTGAGTGCCATTCCATTCTACTATTGTGACGGGGTTGTCATTAACATCGCCTATATGACACTGGCCATCGGGGCCATCATCGCCGCCTGCAACAAGGAATTGCGGGACCTGATCTTGTCAAAATTCACCAAATAATACCGCGGCACAAAATAATTGCCCCGCATCCTCGTTTACATAGTATAAAACGAAACATTTTTTTGTAACCGTATGAAATCAAGATTACTCATAATGATGATTGCAGCGGCAACGCTGTTGTCATGCACATCAACTAAAGACAATACCCTCGCCTACTTCCGCGACCTGGAACAACCGAGCGGCTCGCTACCTAATCCTCAGGGTGATTACAGCATCCGCATACAGCCCGACGACGAGTTGGTCATCAGTGTCACCTCGGTGGTTCCCGAGGCCACTGCCGCCTACAATGTGCCGATGGATAACCCTGCCACACGCAGTTCCATCCGCTCCCAGACGCAACCGCGCACCCAGACCTACATCGTCGATGACCAGGGCTATATCATGTTCCCCGTGCTGGGCCGTCTCAAGGTCGCCGGCAAGACCATGAACCAGATTGCCGAAGAGATTTCAGCCCAGGTGTCTAAGGACGTCAAGGACCCCTATGTGCGTGTCGATATCGTCAACTTCAGCGTTGACGTGATGGGCGAGGTGCGTGCTCCGCAACGCGTGTATGCCGGTCACCAGAACTTCACCGTCCTGGACGCCCTGTCGCAATGCGGCGACCTGACCGAGTTTGGCAAGCGTGACCGTGTGGTTGTCATCCGCACCGAGGAGGGCAAGCGCAACTATCACCGCTTGGACCTGAACAGCAGCGACGTGTTCAACTCACCCTATTTCTATCTCAAACAGCATGACGTGGTGTACGTCGAGCCTAACCAAATCCGCATCGACAACTCCAAGTACAACCAGAACAACGCGTTCAAGCTCTCGGTCATCTCGACCATCGTGAGCAGCGTGTCGGTCATCGCATCACTCGTCATCGCATTAACCAGATAATCAAGATTCACAACATGGCAAAATTCAATACACCTCCCACCGCTCAACAAGAGGAACAAATCATTGACTTTAGCTCATTCATCCGCAAGTACAAACGCTACTGGTGGCTGTTCCTGTTATCGCTGATTGCCTGCATCGGCCTGGCATACGCATATCTGAAGCTGGCCACGCCCGTCTATAACGTCAAGGCCGTCGTGCTCGTCGCCCAGGACGATAATAGTGCCGGCGCCGGTGCCAACCTGCTCAAGAGCATGAAACTTATGGGCCAGGGCAGCAAAGTCGATGACGAGATGGTCGTGTTCTCATCACAGGAGCTGTGCACCGAAGTCATCAGACAGCTTAAGCTCAACCGCACCTATATCGAGGACAAGGGCTGGTACAAACCCGAGAAAGACCACTATGGCGGCTCGCCCATCGAGGTCATTGCCCCCGAGGAGATGTTTGACACGCTGTCGACCTCGCTCAAGTTCAAGATCGACGTCGACAAGCAGGGTCTGGCCGACATCAAGGCCATGAAGGGCAAGAAAGAGCTTGCCAAGGTTGAGAACGCTACCTTGCCGACGACCATCAAGACGAGCTACGGCGTGTTTGCCATCCAGGCCACCGACCGCTACAAAGCCGGCAAGCCCTGTCACATCAAGGCCAGCCTGACCAACAACCAGGTGAAGGGCGAACTGCTAAACCGCCGCATCAAGATCAAACTCGCCACCAAAAAGTCTAACGGCATCAACCTGTCGATTGCCGAGAGCAACAAGTCGCGCGGTATCGACATCCTCAATAAGCTCATGCAGCTCTACAACGAGCGCGGACAGCAAGAGAAGGACAAAGAAGCCATCAATACCGCCAAGTTCATCGATGAGCGCCTGGCCCTCATCTACAAGGGCCTGACCAGCAGCGAGGCCGATATCGAGGCGTACAAGCGCGCCCACAAGATTGTGGATCCCGAGCTGCAAGTCAAGTCGGCCGTCACCAAGCAGGAGATTACCGACCGCGCCATTGTCAGGCTGGAGACGCAGAAGCAGCTGCTAGGCATGGTCAAAGACTTTGTTGCCAATCCCTCCAACAAGAATTCATACATCCCCTTCAGCGTGGACTCGACGGGTGCTGCAGGAGCCATCAAGGCCTACAACAACCTGCTAGCCAAGCGCCAAGAGCTGCAACTGTCGGCTAAGGAGGACAATATGGCCCTCAAGCAGCTCGATGACCAGATCAACACCATGCACAACAACGTGTTGCAAAGCATCAACAGTTCTATCAAGGGTGTTAATCTGCAACTCAGCAAGGTTTACGGACAGGCCAACTCCACCGCCGGCGACCTGGGCCGCGTGCCCACCGAGGAACGCCAGGCCCGCGAACTCTACCGCCAACAGGGCATCCAGAATACCCTGTACACCTTCCTGCTGCAGAAACGCGAGGAGAACGCCCTCGTGCTGGCTGCCACAACGCCCAAGGGCAAGATTGTGGACCACGCCTATGCCCAGTTCACCCCCATCAGCCCCAACAGGATGATGGTGATGGCCCTGGCACTGCTGGCCGGCCTGATGCTGCCGCTGTTGCTGGTCTACCTCAAGGACCTGTTCACCACCAAGTTCTCCAACCAGGAGGAGCTCGAGGAGATATCGCAGGTGCCCTTCATCGGCCACATCCATCACAACCGCCACAACACCGAGCTCGTGGTCAGGGAGGGCAAGACATCGGCCATTGTCGAGTTGTTCCGCTATGTGCGCAACAACCTGCAGTTCCTCCTCAACAAAGAGGACGACAAGGTCATCCTGGTCACCAGCTCGATTTCGGGCGAGGGCAAGTCGTTCATCAGCATGAACATCGCCTCATCGTTTGCCCTGCTGGGCAAGCGCGTGGCACTGGTGGGCATGGACATCCGCTCACCCAAGCTGGCCACGATGCTCAACCTAAACGAGATGCCTGGCGTTACCTCTTACCTGTCGCGCAGCGATGTCTCGCTTGACCAGATCGCACAAAAGTGCAAGGAGGTCGAGGGAATGGACGTGTTTGTGGGTGGTGCCATTCCTCCCAACCCGTCAGAGCTGTTGTTGGGAGACCGCGTGAAGGACCTGTTCAAGGACCTGCGCGAGCAGTATGACGTCATCATCGTCGACTCGGCACCCGTGGCCATGGTGAGCGACAGTTTCGCTTTGGACAAATACAGCAATGCCACGGTCTATGTGACGCGCGCCAACTACACCCGCCGCAATCACATCAAGTTCATGAACCGCATCGCTGCCAACAAGCAGCTCAAGAACATGTGCATCGTCCTCAACGACACCAAGCCGAGCAACGACAACACCTACGGCTACGGCTACGGCAATACCAAGGACGAAGAGTAAGCCGTTGTGGACCAGCAGGGAGACTGACGCATGGATAGAGTACTCATAATCGCGACCCTGGGTTTTGCACTGGTGTTCTTCATCGTTCGCCAGGGCACCCGCATTACCAAGGAGCGCGCTTATGAGATTCTCATTGCGATTTACACCTTCTCGTGCTGCTTCACCATGTTGTATGTCCCGATCTTCAAGGTAGCCACCGAGACCGAGGGCTCTTTTGGAGCCAGTCTGTCGATTTGGCCTTTCTACCTGATGTCGGTCCTGCTCATCTGGATCATTGCCCGAGAAAAGCGATGGCGCATCCGCCGTCCCAATCTGTGGCTGTTTCTCATCTTCTCAGCCTATGCGGTCTACACGCTGCTCAACCCCTACAACCCGTCCCGCGGACAGACCGTGGTGGCCACTTTCTTCCTGATCTCGTTTGCCGTTTTCATGTATCTGTTCACCAACACCTTCACGGTCAAGAACGTGGTCAACGGCATCTTCATGGGTCTAGCGGCAACAGTGATTCTGCACTTCCTGCTGGCGATGTGCTATCCCGTGCTGGGGATGGAAAATGTAGTCAAACTTTATGTCAAGGAGGCGTCAAGCCGCTCGGTCGAGCGCATTGGTGCAAACTGTACGATGGGCCACCCCAATGTACTGGGCACTTATGCCTCCTATTACTTTATTTTCTTTGTTGCGACCTACATCACCGCCTACAAGCGGCGCGAGAGTCTGGCCTTTGCCGGCATGTCATTCCTGGTAATCGTGCTCAGTGCAAGCCGCAGCGCGCTGCTGGCTTCGTTTTTCTCGCTGCTGGCAGTAGCTGCGCTGTATGTGCTGCGCCGCTATCGCCTGATGAGTTTCCAGAGCATATTCAAAGGGATTATCCCTCTGGGCATCATCATCGCCCTGCTGCTTACCGGCCCGCTAAGTTTCCTGTTCAGCAACGTCGATGACTTGGATGAGATGACCACCTCGCGCCTGATGCACTATTACTGCGGCTATGAGATCTTCATCGACCATCCTATAGTAGGCGTCGGGCTTAACTCACATCTGGTGTATCTGGTCGAGAACAGTTCCGCAGTCATGTTTGAGCAGATCTTTGATACAGCCGACATCTACCAGCCTGAGGAATTCATGTTCAGCAATCCCATCCACAACATCTGGATTATCCTGATTGACGAGTTGGGAATCCTCGGGTTCCTGCCGATCCTGTGCTTTGTCATTTGGTATATCGCGACGTTCAAGCTGCGGACACGACGATCCCGCAACCGCTACTATAACATCTTGAACATGTCGGGCTTGGGAGTCATCTGTTGCTGGCTGGTTCAGGGCAACACCGATTGGGCTCCGCTCACGCCCCAGGTGCTGAGCCTCTCGCTCATGTTTATCGCCCTGTCACTCAACCGCCACTATGCCGCCGAAGAACACCCCGAGTTTGAATCGGTAGAGGCGGCCCGTCAACGACTCCTCGAGATGTCGGCCCGGGAAGAGCAGGAGGAGCAAGAAGAGCAAGAGCAACCGTCACTCTCAACCATCACCTCATGAGAGAGCCGGCGCGACACATATTGTTTGTTGCCACCGAGTATGCCGCAGGCATGCGGCCCTATGCCAGCACCATTGTCCACACCCTGTGGCAGGCTGGCGACCATGTGCTTGTCGTCGCCAAGGACGACAGTGTCAAGCACGATTTTGACGACTTGCCCGGCGACAGTGTCACCTGGGTGGATTATCCCAAAGCCAAAAGTCAGAAACTGGCCTTCAGGTTCCGCCCCAAGCGCTTGATAAATGTTATTGAGCAGCTGGTGACCGAACGTAACCTCCAGCTCATCTATTGCTTGACGGGGGAACTGGTGCTGGCCCATTCCATACGGCGGCTGCAACGTCTGTTACCCCTGCTGTACACCATCCATGACGCCGAGGGGCATGACTCCAAGTTTGAGGGCCTGGCCACTTGGCTAAAGCACAAGGTGCTAATTGCATGGCCGCAGCAGCACATCATCAAGAAAACACAATTCCAGATTACTAACAGCCGCGCACAGCAACGGCAAGTGCAAGAGCGTTACCCGTACCACAAAGTTCATTTCGCACCTTTCCCGACACTTGTCACCGACGCCATCATGCGGGGAGAGGACACTGTTCCCGAGACAGCCGATGTGGAAGACGGTTACATCCTTTTCTTCGGCAATCTGCAGCTCTATAAGGGCGTTCATGTGCTATACGATGCCTATATGTCCCATCCCGAGTTGCAGCAGCGCCCACTGGTGATTGCAGGCTCAGGATACATCTACTTCAAGCGCCGCCAAGACGAGCCGGGCGTGACGTTCGTTAACCGCTACATCGACGACGCGCAGTTGAGGGACCTGTTCACCCGTGCCGCCGTGGTCGTCTATCCCTATATCTCGGCCACACAGAGCGGCGTGGCCAGCATCGCCAGCTATTTCGGCAAGCCGATGGTCGTGAGCGATCTGCCCTTCTTCAAGGAGACCTGTGAAGGGTGCGCGGGAGTGGAGTTCTTCCCAAGCGGTGACATTGAGGGTCTTGCCGACGCCATCAAGCGGTCGCTCGATGCCCCGACATCGACCCTCGACATGTATCAACGGCAATATTCGCCTGAGGCACTGCGCGAAACCCTCAACGACGTTATCGCCCGATTCCGTTAAACACAAGTGACACAATCAAGTCTAAAGCAATAAAAAAGGACACAAAGATATGAAACGGATAGCACAATTCATCATGCTGATTGCCCTTGTGGCGCTCACAGCATTGTCCACCCAAGCCAGGACGTTCACAATCGAGGTGAGCAGAATCCGTGGCGACCTGCCGATGGAATTGCGCCAACTGTGCAGCACTGCCAACTATAACGACACCGTAATATTCAACTTCGGTAAAGGCACCTACACCATTGATGCCACCATCGATTGCAAGTGCAGTGTTATTATCAAGGGAAAGGGGCGCAAGCAGTCCAAGATTGTATTTAATCATGGACACACCCGCAACGGCATGAAGGCCTATACTTCTGACGCTTTTATTAAGATTCATGGCACACCACGCCATACGATCAGCGTTGATATCAGCGACATCTCATTTGACATCAAGGAGCATGACGGCATCTGGTGGGAAAATGCAGAACGATATGCGGTCAAGATCTATCATGCCAACCACGTCAATGTGCATGATGTGGACAGCTATCTGGAAAATGCCTATATCACTAATTTTGACCTTCGGGTGTGCTCTAATGTCACCTTTGTCAACAACACAATCACCAACTACAATAACTGCGAGACTGGAGGATGCTTGTGGCTCAGGGGGGATATGCACAACATCACTATCAAGAACAACAAGTTCTACAAATACGGGAAAGATGAGACACTGGCCTTCTTTGGCACAGTACTTGACAGCTCTACCGGAAATGTCACAGGCTTTGTCACCCGTACAAACATCCTAGTCGAGGGCAATGAGTTCTATTATGGAGGCTATAAAAGAAAAGACAAAGACCCTGATGCAAACTGCAGCATGGTGTTTTCTTTCTTCAGTGAGGAAGATGAGAATGAAGGACAAGGCTGCACAACACGCAATCTGACATTGCGCGATAATCAATTCCACATCAGCGACGTTGCCACGCGCAGCATATACCTGGGATTCAACCGAGCCGACAGGCATGATAACATTCTCATCGAGAGAAACCAGATCACCAATTCAGCTATCGGCCGAGAATACAGATACTATCACCAGGATATTGAGGTGCATGATGCCAGTTCAAGCAACGATACTATCATCATCCTCAACAATGCGGTAAAGAACAACAATGCGGTTATCGACCCCTACGGATCCAGCGCCTACGCTTTCATGCGTGTTCATGGCGGCATCTATCTTGCCCAGGGCAACAAAGTTGTCAATCAAGCGACCGTCAACCCCACCAATGGTAAAGCGGCTGGAATACGCGCCGTGTGGTGCGGGGCTGAGGGAGGCGACATCACATTGCGCGACAATGTGTTCAAGGGGTTATATTACATAGGATACTTCAGTTCAAGTAAGGGATGCGAGCATGCGAAATTCAATGCCCAGAACAATTATTTCTCGGGCGATACGCGCATCTATTGCAACAATATCAAGCGATTTGACATCAACTTCACACACAACACTCTGGTGAGTGATAACATGAACTTCTTCTTGCAAGAGTTCGCAGACCGCGGCACGGTAGTATTCAACAGCAACGTCGTCACAGTGAAGGACGGCAATGGCGAACTGATGACACACTGGGCCAAGGGGGCAACCTCCGCGATGCGTTTCGACAGGCTGGAAGTGACTAACAACGTCATGAAAGGCGTAAAGGGCGAAGCCCAACTGCTCAAGAACATCACCAACGTCAAGAAGCGCAGCTTGAAATCCAACTCCTATATGCGTTAAACGACTTGCTGAAGAGCATCCATCGTCTCACAAGGTGAGGTCGCGCTGATGGTCCAGCGTCTTAATCACACTGGCTGGCACCCCTCCCACGACAGTATTTGCGGGCACGTCCTTAACGACCAAGGCGCCGGCTCCGATGAGCACATTATCGCCCACGGTAACGCCTCCAATCACCTTGGCCCCGCAACACACTTCCACGTTATTGCCAATCACAGGAGCCTGCAGATCATGACTGTAGCCTAATGTAACATGGTGATAAATCTTGCAGTTCTCTCCTATTTTCTTAGCTGAGATGATTGTGCTGAAGCCATGCTGGATAATCAGTCCACCACCGATATCCTTGGTGTTGATATACAGGTCGCGCAGCGGTCTCATCCACCAGCTGAACAAAAAGCGTTTCACTCCCATGCGCCAATATAGTATTGACCTATACTCGGGATAATTGGCAAACAGGTAGGCAAATCCTTTCCAACCTTCCTGGAGGTGTTGCCATCGGTACCACTGGTTGCGGTCGGCGATGATGAGCCTCTTTTGCGCTCCGTTCAAGGTGAGCCAAAGGACCATCACAACTGGCAGGAAAAGATAGGCACGAAACAAAAAGAACTTTTTACGCATGACAATTCTTGATTTATCCGTGGCAAATGTACTTCTTTATTTCTGACTGACCAACACAATAGACTCCCAATTGCCGAGCCTATTGATTTTTAGTGACGCAGTCCTGTTGTATTGGTCTTTTTTTGTACTTTTGCATTTGACAAACAGCACCGCACATGAAGGTACTCATTATCAATTGCATACTCTCGACAGCCGAGAAAGGCGTCATCACTCCCAAAAAATCCATTTGGGACTGCATGATCAGTACCTTTGCGCGAGGGTTTATCGAGTTGGGACACAAAGTCACCATTCTCGCCTCACAGGAATTCAAACCGACTGAAAACGAAGAACTGCC
>Ga0247608_10008441_pt1 | contig 10409 bp, 13 predicted proteins | sample 176DNAGHGlowgp2_FD_193490 | JGI IMG/M metagenome (GOLD analysis project Ga0247608, IMG submission 193490) | Sheep rumen microbial communities from Palmerston North, Manawatu-Wanganui, New Zealand - 1766 DNA GHGlow gp2 | ecosystem: Host-associated > Mammals > Digestive system > Stomach > Rumen ... | reverse complement strand
ACGTAATCACGTAGCCACTCACATGCTTCTATAAATTCTTTATTTTGATCACTACCAATCAACTTAAGATACGCTTTAGGATAAATTATAGCACTCGCACTGAAGGGAGCAATGTCATACTTCTTGTAACGCATGAACGTTGCATGAATACCACAACCACAAGACCCGTGCTCTTTTACTTTTGTATCATTACAATCAACTTCTCTATCCATTGGTGTAATAATACGACAAGTATTATCTATATAGATTTTAGGCATAATTCCCTTATTAATAAGACATTGAATCTCATTTTTAAGGGAAATAGGGTCTATATAGACATCAGGACCCAAATAGGTAGGAATATTAAGTAATACGCCAGAACCCACAAGTGAACATACATGTTCTACATTATTATGTACAACTCGATGCCCTGCTTGTGGTCCGCCAGAAAAGCGTACTACAATAGGTTCCTCATTGTTTTCTAAAGCTTTCTGGCAAAGCCATTGTACTGTGTTACCTTTACCTTCGTCTCCGAATAAGGCACCAAGTACAATTTTAACCTTCTGAATCATTGTAACAGTTAATCACAATTTTCGGAATTAATTCGGCAATATCACTGCCATCAGATGCCATTGACTTAATAGCATTTATGCCAAGATAACGCTGCCAATTGGTTTCGTCGAATGAATAGCCCCAACGACTACCTTCACAATGAATGTGGAAGACATTCCACTTCTCTTGAACAGCTTCAAGAAGTTCAGAAGCAGTAATATCTCCCTGGGCACCATCATTGAGATAGCGGTCAAGCTGCTCTTTAGTTAAAGTTCTTTGACAAGGTTCATCACCAATCGTGATAAGAACACCTTTCTTGTGGCGCTTCTCCCACGCATCAGTAACTACGTGCTTATGTGCAAAGTACCAAGCTAACGGATAAGACTCATGAGCATTACCTCCACCTTTACCTTCAAGATAGATTTCAGTAAGCCACTTCTCCATAAGTTCATCTGAACTCTCAAACTGACTTACTTGTAATGGACCCTCTTCGTGATAACAGCAATCACCAATTCCCATAAACATAATTTGAGGATTAGGAATGCCAGCCTCGATGATCTTCTCCATGATGTCAGGAAGAACATTCTTAATGAGAAGTTCAGGAATTTGTCCCATACTGCCAGTCTCATCAAGAGCAATAATGATAGGATATGACTCTGGGTGTTCTTCTGAATCTCTCGATTCACGAATTTTAATACCCTTAGGATTCATATCTGGACTTAAATGTCTTTGAGTAAAGATTTCTTCACGAGACTTAGTTTGATAAGAACCAAAAGATCTACTTCTCGATTCTGAAACATTATAACTTCCGCATCCCATATTACTTGTCCTCCTTTAAAGCCTCTTTAAGTTTTGCTAAAGCATCAGGATTCTTAAGAATAACATTAAGAGCCTGATTTACTGTAGGCTCACTCACAGTTTCTTCAGAAGCATCTGCTTCTTCTTGAACTACTGGTTGAGCTACAGGCTGATTAAACATATTAGCAAAAGGATTCTGATTGCCTCCCATCATAGAAGCCATCATCATCATACCCATTGCATCAGAACTACCACCACGGTTTTTGTCAAGCATCATCAACATCATGGGATTGATGTTAGAATTAGCAAACAAGTTTTTACCTTGTGGAGTCATACTTAACATCATGATACCATTGAAATCAATCTCTTCTCCTGTACACATAGCATACAAAATAGGATTAAATCCAGAGTTGGGGTCAAAGTTAAACATGTTAATAAGCACACGGAAAGTTGCTTGCCCCATCAGAAAATCTTCAACGGCAGCTTGAGTAGTAGTTACACCACTGAATGACAAAGTACGAATTCTGCCATCTGCAGTCTTACCTAAAACCTTAGCATAGCTACGGTCTCTCTTGATAATGTCGCCAGGAACAATAGCAGCTATTGGTTTCTCAATAGAGAATACAGGGAATGGGAAAGTCATTCCTGCAGGAAACTTAACAAGTTTGTTAGTTGAGTCACAACCAACATACTTATCACCAACTGGAACACAGAGAATACCAGACATAGAGAGTCTTACTCCATCTTCCTTAACTGGCATAAATTGGGAAGTGTAACTATCCAAAATGCCATCAAACATAGAAGAATTTGGTTTCATTTCTGAATTTGTTTTAGAATTTGTTTTAGAAACTGATTTGTCGTTAATTGTATCTACAATGATGGTTTTGACTTCTCTACCATCGTGCCAAGGTTTAGAATCCACATAATCTACTTTAACAACTTCACAAGGAGTTGAATAGACAGGTGAATCAATCATGTCTCCAGGCTTAACGTCATATTCACAGACGAACTTATATTTCTTCTGTGTGTTAGCCTGTAGAAAGTCTAAACGTTTTTTAGTAAAAATTACTGTTATAATTCTATACATATATGGTGAATTTAAAAATAAAACTCAAATAAAAAAGAGACTACCAATAATTAACAACAGAAAAAACACTTTAATCAACTTTTAACTAACTTTACCCTTCTAGTAGTCTCTTTTAGCGGATATGGAGGGTTCCGACCCCCATTCAGAAAACTGAACGATCTGCTTAGCAGGCAGTCCCTACTCCTCGCAGGTTCCTATATCCATAAAAGTCCTCGTTATCACAACGAAGACTTTCTTAACGCGATTAAACTTTAACTGTATGAAAAAACTTTTAGCTTGTCGGGGTGACACGACTCGAACGTGCGACATCTACATCCCAAATGTAGCATTCTACCTACTGAACTACACCCCGAGTAAATACTCCTTGTTATCACAACAAAGAGTATAAATGTTACTTTTCTAAATCTCTCACTTTACTAGCAATGGATGATACTTCATCCCTAGTTAAATAAAACCAACCTTCAGTGCCTAATTTATCAATATAAACTAACCTAAAACTCAACTCTTCTGGAGAGTATTTAGAAAAGTCTAAGGAAAAGTAATCAATATCATCTTTAGTATTGAAATTATGTTTAATTACACTTACATCAAATGTATCAACACCGTCACCACAAACAAATGGTCCTCCCATAATGTTTAAACCATAACCATTAGGGAATAGTATAATTCTTTGTGATAACATTGCAGTTTTTATAAACTCTACTGTTAAATCTTCTAATTTTATCATAACTTTTAACTTTATTAGCGGGAATTGCGGGAGTCGAACCAACATCACCAGGACCTTCATTACGTACAACCTAGTATTTTACCATTAAACTAAATTCCCAGTAAAGTGGGTATTTCTACCCACTAAATTCTACTTTACTTTATAACTTTATTACTTGTTCTCGATTTTAGGAGTATCCTCCTTTTTCTTAAAGAGAGCATTGAGAGCCTCTTTAACTGGAGCAGCAGTCTGAATCATGGGCATTACACCCTGCACAATGCTAGTCATGAACTTTGCAGCAGTATTCTCACTGCCATAAACATTCACGTTACCAAGATGGATGTGCTCATAAGCCTTAGCTTGAGCATCGGCAATGCCCTCAATGTGATCTACAGTCATATACTGTACAATCATATCAGGAGTCATGCCAGCATACATCATTGCCTTGACTACTTCTGCGGGAATCATACCCACCTTGGTCTTGGCATCAGCATCTGCCATCAGTAATGCACGTTCACCTTCAGCCTCAGCCAGCTTTACTGACTTGATACCTTCGGCTTCTGCATTCTTTGTCAGACGAATCTTCTCTGCATCGGCCTCAGCTTCTTTCAGAATGGCAGCCGCCTTAGCTTCTGCATCAATGATAGTCTGCTGCTTAGCAGCTTCTGCATTGATGAGGATAGTTTGCTTCTCCATCTCAGCAGGAACAATCTTCTCTGCATTCAACTTAGCCTTTTCAGCTTCTGCTTTAGCCTTGTTAACTTCAGTTTGACGTTCCTGTTGTAACTTAGAAACAGTCATCTGTGCATCAACCTTAGCTGACTCAACAGTCTTTACCTGTTCAGCTTGTGCTTTACCTGCCTTTGCAGTTGCCTCAGCTACAGCAATTTTTGCTTCCTGCTGAGCCACACCAGCTTTCTTATCAGCTTCAGCCTTACGCTGTTCCTTCATTGACTCAAACTCAGCTTTCTTTGCTTCCTTTTCCTGGATAGCTTGGATAGTTTGGGCTTCCTGATCCTGCTGCGCTTTGGCAACTCGAATCTCCTTCGTTGCTTGAGCCTCTGCTTGAGCTGCATCTGCTTCTGCATCTGCCTGAGCTACTTTCGCAGTAGCATCAGCATCAGCTTGGGCCTCTGCAATGTCAGCAGCAGCCTTAGCACGAGCTACCTGAGCACGTTTATCAGACACTTGAGCTGCAATACCAGATGCCTTAACCTTATCTGCTTCTGCCAAACTTACTTCCTGGTCTCGTTGAATCTCTGCTACACGAACAGTCTGTTGCTGTTCAGTTTCTGCAACTGTCACAGCCTTTTCTTTCTCTGCTGCAGCAATCTGAATCTCTTGGTCTTTCAGAATGTTTGCCTTTCTTACTGCACCATCACGTTCTTTCTCGGCTATATCAGCCAATGCATTTGCGCGAGCCTCAGTTACCTTCTTCTTACCCAGATTATTCAAGTAATCATCTTCATCCATAATCTTCTGGATATTGATGTCAATGATTTCATAGCCAATCTTGGTAAGCTTATCAGCCAGACTAGAGAATACTTCCTCCTTAAACTTATCTCTGTTAGAGTTCAAGTCTTCAATAGGCATAGAAGCCACAATATCCCTAATGGCACCATCCAAGATAGTCTTAATCTGGTCTTGAATTTCAGCAGGCTTAGTTGTCAAGAATCTGTTCACAGCATTAAGCTGATTAGTCGGATCAGCACTAATACCAGTGATTAAGGCAATATCTACATGAGTGATTACCATTCCCTTATCAGGACCAACAACATGTGATGAAATCTGGAAGGGAAGCATAGACATTGTCTTATAATCCTGAATAAATGGCCATACAAACACACCACCACCAGGATAAACCTTAGCAGCCTTCTTGTTGCCAGCTAGTTTACCAAAGACAACCAGCAGTTGATCACTCGGACACTTCCTATAACGAGAAAGTAAGCCAAAAACAGTAAGGATAACCAACAGGACAATTACACCTATTGGAATAATTAAAGTCAGATTCATTGTTTAAATAAGATAAAAATTGTTAATGTAATCTTTAATTACTACCACATCACCAGTTCGATATTCTTCAGTAGAAAGTGCATCTACTTCTACACACCCAATCTCATTATTAACAGCAATTCTATAATGGAATTTATCATCAGTCCGCTGTTTAAGATGAATCATAGAAACAGTTGCAGTTCTACCTACAAGCTTCTCATTAGTAAGTGGTTCTGGTTTTGTTTCAAGTTTTAAAGTTAATTTATAAGTAAAGTAAAGTAGAATCATAACAATAATACCTAATATGAATGCAATTAAGTAATCATGCCACGTCAAATGATGAAAGTAGTATAATCTTAAAGACATCCAACCGAAAGAACCCATAAGAAAATGAGTAAGTCCTTTAAATGAGACTAAATCACCGACATCAGTATCTGCATCAATGTCAAAGTCTCCAAATAGCCAGCTTATGATAATTCGTAAAACAAAAATACCATAAACTGTAGCAGTTACATAGTGAATCCATTCCATAACTTTTAAACCATTAAACTTTGGGAGCTATACGGGAATCGAACCCATATTAGAAGAACCACAACCTTCTGTGCTAACCGTTACACCAATAACTCCATATAATATTAATTTGTATCCCCGACGAGATTCGAACTCGTGACTCCCGCCTTAAAAGGGCGATGCTCTACCTACTGAGCTACGGAGATGTGCGTCTGGTGGGACTCGAACCCACAAACCTTGCGGCATATGATCCTAAGTCATACATGTTTACCTATTTCATCACAGACGCATAAAGAGAACGGCTTCAGGCGGTTTTATCCCTACTTCATTTATTCGGAAAGTGACCTCAAAACCAAATAAATTCCGGTATCAAGCTTCATTCTCTCTATATTGTGAATCCATATAATGTAATTCTCTATGGCAATTTGCACATAGAATTATACATTTACTGAGTTCCTTCTTTAAATATTCAAAAGAACATTTTCTTCTAATCTGTTGTGATATATTAAACGCTTTATTAGTAGTATGATGAAAGTCTAATACATACCATCTATTATCACCACATATAGCACATTTAGAACGTTTCTTAATATCCTATACGTATTTTCTAAGCATCTTTACATGTTTTCTATAAGCCTGTCTAGCGGCTTTTCTATCACGACGATTAGTTTGTTTTTTACAGTTACTTCTCTAAGTATGTTTCATAAGCAATAATTATTTAAAGTTAGCATGCGCAGAAGGACTCGAACCTCCAACCTCTGGTTTTGGAGACCAGCATTCTACCAATTGAACTATGCACACTTATACAAAGTTACTAAAATTTACTTCTTCTATTAATTTAATTTCAGTTGCTGCAATTTCATTCCCTTTATTAATCCAATATCTAGTTCCTTTGGGAATAATGCACTTAATAATAGGAACACTACCCATTATAGAAAACTCCATAAGGTTAGAAGTTAAAGCTTGAAATGCATGAACTACAGAACCATTTAATTCTTTAACATGTATTTCCAAATCTCTGGGATAAGTTGGTCGAATTATAGAATTAAGAGGTATCCACTTAGTCCCATATAATATGGATTTATACACACATATTCCATTGTCCATACTTTTATGCATTATCTTATAACAAGTAATGTCTTCTTCAGCAATTTGACCATCAATATGATCAAGATCATCTATAACAAAACACATAATTTACAATACAGTTGATATAGGTCCATATAACTTTTCAAGTACTATTCCATATCTTTCAAGTAAAACACAATCAGTGAATATTCTTCCAATTGTTTCATCTTGATTAAAGGCAAAGTTATAATCCTTTAAATCACGAAGTGGTATCCACTTAATGTTTCTTACCTCATCTTCCTCATCACTTGTAGAAATTAACTTCTTATCTAAGTAATAACTAGGAACAATAGCATAATACCTAAAAATTATATGCTGTTTGTGTTCTTCAGGAGAAGTTGAGTGTTCTGCTTCAGTAACCCAAGGCCAAGGAATGTCAAGACCACATTCTTCCTTTGTTTCTCTAATAGCGGCTTTTGCTCCATTTTCGCCCCAATCAAGATAACCAGAAGGAACATTCCACATAAGTTTGCTATCGGAAGTTCTATTTCCTCTCTGATTACAAAGCACATACCATTTACCAGATTTATCGGCAGTAAATATAAATAAAGAAACTCCGACAGATCTATCATTATAGATCTTCTGGCCATTATCAGTTACATAAACTTGATTTTTCATATCTTTTCATTTAAAGTTAATACTGTGGAATCTGTGAGATTCGAACTCCTATTTAACCGTGCAAAGGTTACGTGTTACCAATTACACTACAGACCCCGTTATGCCTTCTCGTTACTAAGTGATATCGTCATTTACTTTTCATTTGAAGGCTTCCTTACTACATATAAGCCATAGCGATCGTAACTTATATAAAAGGAGTGTTAATTATTTCTTCACCCAAAAAATTAACAAAAAAATGGGACAGTCTCAAGCTAAAACTGACAAGCTGACGAAGCGGACTAAGACGGACTCGAACCGCCGACCTAATGGTTAACAGCCATTTGCTCTACCGACTGAGCTATTAATCCGTAAATGGGTGAGGAGCGTCTTTACTTCCCACTCTTTAATTATCGACTCACCTATTACAAAACAACTTCACTATAAAGTTGTTTAGTCAGAGAAGAGAGAATCGAACTCCCAGCAGACGTCTCCACCCAAGCCATTATTCTTGTTCCCTGTTTATAAAAATGGAAGTTAAGCTCTATGCATTTAAGCTGCTCGCCGTGCGTTGTCATTGAGACTGGATTCCAACCAGCATCACTTCCATTTATATTTTTATGCTCATTCTTGAATTTAAACTAACTACCTATCTAAATAATTGACATTATTTAAACTGTATTGAGAAATTTAACATAATCTTCATATGAATCATTTTCAGCATGATTAAGTATTTCCTCAACTTCTTCGGCTGTTAGGTACCCCTTCACTTGATCTCCCCAAGCTTCAATAGTAAAAAGATCATCGTTATGTAAAGGAGCTACCTCATAAGTATCATCGTCTGAATAGGTATTATCCCCATATACTACACTTAAACCATTTCCGTTAGGAAAACTTACCCGTGCTCTACTTATAGACATAAAGAAGTCATGTTGAGTTTTAAACTCTAAATCACTAAATTTCATTTTACTTCAGTATTAGTTCTTGATTTAGGTAATTTTTCAAAATCATACGATTCTAAGCCCTCTAAACCCTTGACAGTAGCATATCTTGCATTTGCCACCATTAAAGATTGAACATTATCAGTCATTTCAACAAGGATAACTAATTTACCAAAAGCATAAGCTAATCCTTGTTCTAATGTAGTACCACTAGTAGTTTCAGATCTTCCATAATTTAAAACTACTACAATTCGACTTGCTTTAATAGCTTCAACGTCATTGCGAAATACTTGGAGTCCCCATTCATTATTAAGCCAATCCCAAGAATGTTCAAGAGTATGTTCCATTGGAACATAGACATCAAAACCTTTATTTGCAAGTATTTCTTTAGCTCGTTTAATATTCTCTCGTTTATCATTATCAAGAGAAGCAGCCAAGTAAAGTTTATTGTTCACCATTTAAATATTGATTATCAATTTTTTCAATGTAACTTAAAGGAGATTCACCTACACTAATATTATGAATTTTAGTAAATCCATTTTCTTTAGTAATAAGTGATTCTTCAGGTTTGATACTACCTTTATACTTAGTACCATAGTTTCCTGTCATTTTCTTTGTAACAGGATCAAGATCACCCCAATCACTTCTATTATTAGAATCAATTGGTTCAACATAATAAGTCCTTCCAGTTCTTAAAGATTTAACAATAAACCTTCCAGTCTTATCTCGTTCAGTTAGAAACTTTTTATTAAATTCTTTATCCATTTATTCTATTTTAAATATGTAACAAATTAAACCAATAACCACAATTATAGGAAAGAATAATCCTATAATGCAAGGAATTAATAAACTTAGAATACCTCTTATTAGTTCATCTGACTTACTTTCAATAGGACTATCATAAAGAAATATAACAAAAAAGCTTCCAAATCCAACTCCTATAATAAATAGAATGACATAGACTACTATTAAAAATTCTTTCATAATATCAAAATTTAGCGACTCTGATGAGTCCTAAACTAAGTGTTCTACTCTAACATTAGTTGAAATTAATGAAAACTTTTATACAATATTAAATAATACCATTAGTGAAGCGTTCTTATGCGTTTCTAGAAACTCTTTTTCAAGTTTTTCACTTACTTCCATCTGTCCTTTTAAAGACATGTTATGAGAATCAACGTGAATAACTTTAAGTTCATTAGGTCTTAATATTATAGGCATATAATTTTTAAATTATTTAACAAATAAATAAGGATATGGAATCTACAACTATCCGTTCTCTATAGTAGCAGGTTTAGCATTTAGATTCATTCGCTAAATAGCCTAATTAATCAAGTTTAACTAACTAGAATTAGGCTAGATAGTCTAAGAACCTCCTTTTATTCCAGCGTATCTTTCAATTCCATGACTAGACAGACCCTCATCATTAAAACTGGTCATTGGCTTCTAAAAGTATCTTAAATAATACCTCTCTGGATTTCGAGCAGCTCTAGACAGAAGTTGCATATAGGAATCAAGACTATATGGTTGTACATTTACATCAGAAGATAAAGAAGCTACAGGGGTATCTCTATTCAGAATAAAAGGTTTTAAAGAACTAATGTAATTCTTTCCACTATTATATCTTGCTAGAGCCTAACTAGATGGAGTGTTATATCTAATTTCCCCTATCTATGTTCCAGGTACAAACTTACGCATTAAAAGCTATAATTCTCTCTTTCCTTGATTTGTTAATGGAGGAATATGAAATGACATTTGATTGGGATGAGTCTCCGGCCAAGTAACTATTGGATAATATCCAGGACCTCCTGCCTCAATACTCCAGCCACGATTTTTATTATATAACAATCTTTTACCCCATATATTGTTAGCGTCTATATACTCAGGTGTTGCATCTACCGTAGTAAAATGTAATCTTTCACCAGTAGTGTTATGACGCACATATCCATGATTTCGTGGCCATATAGGATAAAAAGCAAATTCTCCTTCTTCTTTAGAAGTATTTAACATTGTATTAAAATCCTTAATTCCCTAGACTCTAGACTACACTCCGTTGTAAATCTATGAAGTAACATTCTAACCATAGCTCTTAACAAGAGGGCTTAATCCAGTAACTAATAAT
>Ga0247608_10008440_pt1 | contig 10410 bp, 17 predicted proteins | sample 176DNAGHGlowgp2_FD_193490 | JGI IMG/M metagenome (GOLD analysis project Ga0247608, IMG submission 193490) | Sheep rumen microbial communities from Palmerston North, Manawatu-Wanganui, New Zealand - 1766 DNA GHGlow gp2 | ecosystem: Host-associated > Mammals > Digestive system > Stomach > Rumen ... | reverse complement strand
CCATGCGAGGGCATAACCTTCTCCTGAGTTTCCGCCACCACCGCCTTCAAGGTAAATTGACTTAAGCCACTTCTCCTGAAGTTCGTCTGACGTCTCGAATTGGCCTACTTGTATAGGTGCACTGTCACACTCGTTGTCTCCTACACCGCCGAAACATACTTGAAGGTGTTGTACACCAGCGTCCATAATCTTCTTCATCAACTCGGGATATCCTTGTGTAATGAGCCGCTTAGGGATTCCGCCCATACTACCTGTCGTATCGGTAAATAACGCACAGGAAAATGCTTCTGGGTGCTCTGCACTGTCTCGGCTTTCACGGATTTTACCTTTGATGTCCATATCCTTGTCGAGCGACCTGCGACTGAATACCTCTCTATCCAAATAGGTGCGGTCCATCTTGGCTGATGTCATATAAGCCATTGAGCGTGATGACGCACTACTGTAACTATAACCTCCGTATCCCATGACTACTCTTCGGTATTAACGTCGTTATTAGCGGTGCATTTCCAATCGGGAAGTACACGATGAATCATTTCCATGTCGCCGAACGGTCCGAAAAGATACTCATAACGTTTGAGGATTTGCTCAAGACGGATAGCACAGTCACGTGCGCTCATACAATACTCCTCGTCCATTTTCAAGAATTCCTGCGGGTCAAAGTCGGCAGGTACAACTGCATTGCTGATTGATGTGCTGGGTGCCATCTCAAGCATAAGGTTGTCAATCTTGCGCTGATACTCACGGTGCTTGCGGCAAATGTCTTCGATGCGACGCTTGTACACAATCTCAACGTCCTCGCTTACGCTTTCCGCACGGTCACGCTTGATTGATTTAAAATCACGGGTCAAATTTTCGAGAAAGTGACCGTTCTTCTTTAACTCCTCTGCTGATTTCATAGTGTTGAAATTAAACTGGTTATTTATAAATGCTAATAAAACTAATTTTCGCTGTTTTTCATTGCAAAGGTACTACCATATTTTAATAACGATAGCGTAAATTTCTTAAAAAGTGTTAAATGGGCAATTTTTCGTATATTTTAGGTAGTTTTTTTCTGGTAAACGTTCCTTCTATATCTTCTGGGTCGTAGTCGAACAATTCGTTTATCCTGAATCTGAACATATCGCCGTTCTTTACCCATAGTACATTATCGGTTTTTTTGTCTTTAACGTAGATTGCGTAGTATGTTTTGATTCCAAGGTCGTTTAATGCCTTTTCATATTTCCTACAGAAATTGATTCTGTCCAATTGAACGTCATCACGCCATGATACAAAAAACGAGATTGGCTTAATCTGTATTGCCGATATTTTTCCGTCGTTCCTTGTAACCTTAATGTCCAATCCATATTCTCCGTCAACGCTTCCTTTGAATTCCGAACATTCATAACCCAACGCATTAAGGTATGCCTTGAAGTCTCGTTCGTTCTGCTGTCCGTCCCAAGTTTCTAAGATTATATGGCATAATGCATCATAGAAGAATGTTTCGAAGTCATATGTGATGCCCATTTTCCCTTCGACTAACTCGCGATATTTTTCCGCGAGTTTGACCAATTCATTGTATGTAAGTCCACGATTTTTTATTGAAGAACTACGATTTTTTTGCGCGTAATCAATGTATTTGTTATAGAAGTCAGTCGGGTCTGATGGCTTAAGTTTACGGTATAGCGTTGTCATATTGCCGATTCTGTTGCTTGGTGCAAAATACTGCCGCCATATTCTACTTATTGTTGCGTTATTTCCTATCTTTCTTTTTGCGACTATACATTTATGCTCGTTGAATTCTATTTCAGTTCCCATACTTTTCCCTCAAATACATTATCTTTACATTCTTGTAGTTTCTTCAGAATGTTTGTCTTTGCGTCACGTTTACTGTCCTTGCGGAATACCCAAAAGTTACTTGTGTATTTTCTTGCGTGTTGCTGCTTTTTAATCTTAGATGCCGATATGAGTCTTGCCTTTGCCTGCATTATGAACATATCGTGGACATATAGGTTGTTGTCTGCCGCACAAAGCATTGAAAACTCGCTTAGGTTGTGCTGTAAGCCTCCGCTAACGCTGTCCTGCATTTTCCATACAATGATACCGTCATCTTTCAAAACTCTCGCACATTCTTTCATCCACCAAAAGATATTCTCATATCCTTCCTGCATTGGATACCAAGATGAGAATCTGTTTGAGATAAGGTTAGCACCTTCTTTCTTTTCTACTACTGATTTGCAGGTTTTTGGTGAGCATACGAACGGCAAATCGCACACAATTGACGATACGCTACTGTCTTCCAATGGTAATTTTTCAAATGGCGTAATTTTAATTATGCCGTCCAATACTGGGTATACGTCCATTAATATCTTTGGCTTCGGTATCTCGTATTTACATCCCGGACGTTTACCGTAGAATTTCAGTTCAGACGCGGTGATATCGCATTCAAATGGCTCTCCATTATTGTATAATGTAATAATCCACTGAAGAATCTCCGATTGGTCAGTACTGATATTCCTGATAACATTTGAATTGTTTAATTCTTCTTTTTGCATATAACGATTATTTTCCGCAAAGGTACTACTTTATTCGATAAACAAGAAGGGCGACGCCTACTTTTTTAGTGACATCGCCCAATTTTTAGTTGTTTAACCTTACTACCTCATCGGATGGCAACAGTTCAAAACTGTTTTCGTCGAAATCCATAATTGCTCCAAATTTGATGTTTGGGCTTTCGGTCTCGTTAACCACCACAACTCCGTGGTCAGGTTCTGTGAACAGGACTACGTAGGGTTTCCCTTGAACGTAGTTCCTTCCCAAATAAGGGTACTCCATGTGTCTTCATAGTTTAGACTATTATTATTTGATAGTATTATGACTTCACTGTTAGTTTTCCCACATTTTCAAACATTCTCTTGTAGAAATCATTGTTATCAGTGTTTATCGAACAAGTAACTTCCCACATTCCACCACTCATATAGGGCTGTGCACAGTTACAAATGGTTAACTGATTTGGCTTGTAATTTGGGCAATTCTTACAGCAAATAGGAATATCGAGTTTATTAGGTTCCGGCATTTGTGCACCGTTTTCTAATATTTCATCGACCAAAGGGGGTGACATGTCGTAAGTAGTATCACCCAAAATATATTCAACAGCACCATAAAGGTTGGGAAATCTTGGCATAAACTTGCATCTGTCCCTATTGTAAGGAGCGTCTATAATGAGTTTTTTAGCGTTCTCGCGTTCATCTTCAAGAAATTCAGGATTGTCATCAATGAGATAATCGCCTTCGACAGACCACTTGTCAGCCGTAAAACATATATCGTCGTAGTTTATGCTGTTTTTGCTTAGAAAACTAAGTGTATTGATTTTATCATCAACCCAAATTTGCTTAGTGACTATTACTACCTTATGCCCATTTAACCTTAACTTATCTATCGCCTGTTTCGCCCCAAGAAATGGAAAGGCATAATCATAGAATACTTTATTTCTGTATTCTCTGAAGAAATACTCGTGTGGCGTTATTGACGGATATTTATCCCTAATTGGGCGAAAACTTGGCTCTTTATTGACATCGTATTCAGTAATATCGCAAGGGCATAAATTAGTACCGAACTCATCATTGTACACATTACACATCGCCCTTAACAGGTCTCGGATTACACCGTCTACATCTATTTTAATCGTCATTGTCTTATGTATTTAAAGAATTTATTTCATTTTGGCTCAGTACAACCAAGTCTTGTTTCCCGATGAAATCGCTGATAGTATAAGCGTTGCAATATGACATCGCTGATTTCAGACTACCGGTCATAATGTGAACCCATTTAGGTAATGTGAAGTTCACCTTAAGAATTTTAGTAGTTCCTTCAGACACCTTTGTTTTCTCACCGTTCATTGCACGTTGTCCGTTACCTGAAGCCATACCAAAGAATGTAACATCAATTTCGTCAAAACAGTATCTTTTGCCGTCACCCTTATACTCAGCGTTCCAAACGTCGTTTTCGTTGTCGTAATCGAAATCCGTATAGTCGTCAATGAATTGTGAAGGTAAATCAAAATCAGGTGTGAATGGGTTTATGGTTTTTTTACCGGCAGACTCAATCGTCCTTGAAAATAATGAACCAATCATCACGTAGTGCGCCCCTAATGCCAACGCTTTAACGACATCACCAAAACTCTTGATTCCGCCATCAGCGATGATTTTAGGACAACAGTGTCCGTCGTATTTTTCATAAATTTGACGGCATTCGTCGATTAGCGATGCTTGCCCCATGTGTACACCAGTCTGTGGTGTTGTTGTGCATCCGTCACCACCACCGATTCCGACCTTGATGTAGTCAATGACTACATCATGTTTTCCATATTTTTCAAAATAACCGTTGTTGAGTCTTCTAATCCAATCATATGTTTTAGGGTTATTGATGTTGCCTGTCATAATATTTAACCTATATGCCCTACCTACACTTATTCTTTTAGCACGTTTACACACATCGTATAATCGTGCCATGTGGCCATTTGCAATATCAACACATATATTATATTGTAAGATTGGGAGTTTATAACAAAACTCCTCATTACAAAACATATCTTCGAATTCATTAAGACCGAAAGCAACCCATTCGCCTTTTTTGAGTAATTCAAACCGCTTTTCTGTTGTCAGGTTTTTATCCCTTGGTATTACAGCGTAAATGCCGTTTTTGTTAAACTCATCGTAGTTGTTTTCAGACACTACAGCCGACATCGGAGATGCTATAATAGGTAAATGTGGCACGTTAAGTGGCGGCTCGTCAAATGGCGAATCAATAAACGGATTGCATTCAGAACGAGATTTGATGTATGAAATCTCAGCACCTAAGATTCCAAGGTCTTTGTAACCGTATGTTATTTCTTTACGTATTGGCATTGTTGTAATTTGATTTTAATGTGTTAAAGTAGCAAGTGAAGTCATTATCCGCTAAGACAGTCCACTCGTTGATGTTATCCCCTGATTGAATTATACCATTAATGGTTTTTGGCAGGTCGTTCTTTGTTGAATAAACGACATCATTTGAAGGGCAATCGTCTATCTGTGAATTAAATTGACAATTTTCGCTTATCTGTACAATTGTTTTCATTTATGTTGTAACAGTTGGTTTATAGTCCCGATTTTATCCATAAGTAAAGTCAGGTTATTATTAAGTTTGTCTAAGTGCCTGTTTTTCAAATCCATTGCCTTATTAATTGAAGATAATGTTTTATCCAATTGCTGTATGGATTTAGTCAATTCTTTTGCTTCCTGTTTGTCCATTGTATTATTCTTTTATTACTTTATCTCTTTCAACTAGTTTCTTAAGTCTTGCGTCCAAAATATGGTCGCATCTTGATTTAGCGTGTTCAATGAAAAAGTCCAAATCGATTTCCCTAAAAATCATGTCTTGATTTTCCCAACTTCCAATATCCACGCTCGTGTCATTCAAAGTTTCATATACATTGTTTTCTGAATATGGGATGTGCAGCAAAAACAGATAGCCTGTTGTTTCGTTTATTTTATATGGGAATATGTAATATGAGTGCTCGTATGTGTTTCCATGTTTTATGCACACAAGCCATGCTGAATAAAGTAACTCTTTTACGACGTCTATGCGCTTCTGTCGCTCTTCTCTTACTTCTCCCCACGTGTCGCAGTCTTGGCAGCAAATCTCGTTCAGTTTTTCCGTAATTTCTGAGTATGGATACTTTTGCGCAAATCTACTCACATACGCACATAAATCCGCTTTATCGTATCGGTATTTTTCCAATTTTGGAAGATATGCACTTCTGTTTTTGTTGACTATTAAATCCCTATAGTTTTTCATTTGCTTTTAAACTTTTTATTTAGTATTTCAATGAACAATTCAATTCCTTCGTTGGTCATCGGGAAATAGGTAAAACAACCGTCTTTTACTGATACACCACCTTTTTTTCTTGGGGTGAAATTATATTCCGTACATCTCCCGCCGTGGTCTGATACCCTTACTACAAAACGATTTTTAACATCACTAATGTAAATGCTATTCGATTTATCGCTTTGTAGTGTTATCGTGGCATATCCGTTCCTGAGTAGTTCTGATGACAGTTCTATGTAGAAGTCGATAATCTCACGTTTCTTCATTTCGTTTCACGGGAAAGTATTTTTCTGATACGTTCTATGTTATCGGTCAAGAAATTAGACAGGGTATCGAGAGAACTGTTAATCCTTGAAAGCGACTTTTTAATTTCAGATACACCAAGTGAACTGATTCTATCCGACAAGTTGTCGTTTATGGCTTTGCAATCCTGACTACGGCACATTTGATACCAATACTGAACCGTCATATAAAATGCCACAAACAAGCATGCCGGCCAAGTGAACCAATCAATAGACAAGAGTAAAAGTGATGCTAAAAATGACACAACGAATACTAATATGTAATTCATTAAATTAATTTTTATGTGAATTATATTTTACCAAATCATTTGTTTCTTAACTTTCATGAATGCTCTAACTTTGCAATGTTCACTTTTTGCCGAAGCGACCAATGTTCCGTCAGTTCCATCGACAGAAAGGGCGTATGTGTCATCATATTCGGTTGATGTCCAGTAATTATCCAGCGCGTCCAACAGTTGGTATCCATTGCCCAACATTGCAATTGCAATGTTAATTTCTTGCATATGATTCCTCACTGCCTGTATCACCTCAGACGAAGAGCCAAGATACCACCTTCCACTCATTCCGCCATATACGTTATAGTTATTGCAGAAGTTAACAGCACTGAAATCTATGTCATAAGCATCAGACCTTAAGATATTAAGTGTGTTGTTTTCTCCGTCGGTGTCCATTTCGTTGAATCTATGTTCACCATCTGATTTTGCCTTTTTGCTGATTAATGAGTATTTCGTCTCAGGGCACCAAATCAATTTACGCTCATCAAGCGACATTACCGTGATAACATCATCGTCAACTTGTGTTACAATGCCTGTTATTGAACCAATGTCTTCACTTGAAACCTTATTCGGATTGATGAAACGGTTAACTGTATAGTAAAATCCAGGTTTAACTTCGTCGCCATAACCAAAGGCATCTTTGGCTAATTGTGGGAGATACTGTGCGAGTGTTTCCTGAAGTGACGGTAATGGCAATGACGCAGGTCCGAGAATCTGCATTTTGCTTGAAGCGACGCGGTAAATACCATTGTTTATGTAATACTCAGAACCGGTAGGTATAACCGCATTATACGGTTTTGCTACTCCGTAATAGTTTTCACGAAGCATACCATTGATATAGCCATCATCAACTCTGTAGTGATTCCTACTGTTAAACTCACCATTATAAATTCGTGTGGTATTAGGGATTGCTACGCTATTAGGTCTTAACTTGATGTTACGGAATGGTTCATAGTATTTCGTTGCAATAGAGATGTGTTTTGACCCTTTTCTTAGCAGTTTATGGTATAATGCAATGATGCCGTGTTCTTCTTCGCCTTCGCCTACGAGTTCTTTGCGAATATAAACATAGCACGTCAGGTCTTTTTCCGCTATTAGTGGATGCTGTTGCCTTGTATATAAAAACATAGTATAAAAACATTAATAATATAATTGCTTCATCTTTTTACGGTATATTACAGTAATCACTAAATTGTCCGGCGTACCGCTCATCATTGTGTCTAGAATGACATCCGTAAAGTTACGCATGAATTCCTCATAATCTTTTTTAACCTTCTCAGCGGTGCCCGTGAATATCTGAAGTTTATTCGGATTATCAACTAATTGTTTCTTATTCTTCATATTTTTGATATTGCTAATTCTGTACAAAGGTACTACTTTTCCACCATTTGTGGGATATTTATAATAGAATAAAAGTTAAAAAACGTTATAAAACAATGAGACCAAGAACAAAATTACACAATCCGTATTATTATGTCAAGGATAATGTCGTATTTAAGATTAGTTACAACCTTGATAAAGAAGATGACGCGTGTGCGAAACACTATGTTACTTTTGAGACTGAATCGAAAACGATGAAGAAAGGTCAATATTACACAGACCTTCACGGTGACAGGCAAAAAGCAACAGCAGATGGCAGTGTAAACGTAAGCACAGGTGAACTGAACTTAACCGAATGTAAAAAGGCATTCCCATATATCACTTTTACTTATAAGGTTGATGGCAATGATGAAGAGACATTCACTGAGGTACTTTGGTTCGATAACGCAATTAAGGTTGGCGATAAAATCTCATCAAATCGTTTCGAGAAAACTATTCACGGTAAAACCGAATCAACTAAAGATTTTGCGATTGCATATAAGGATGAGGTTCTTGCTGCTATCGCTGAGTCAGTAACTAAGGGTTCGTCAATTGAAAACGCAAAGAAAGCGCACCCTGCATATCTTTTCAAATCTAATAAATTCAATTACAACAAGAAGAAGGTGACAAGGTCTTCAATCTCAAGTAGTGGCGATTCAACCACTTTAAAAGTATTCCCAATCGAAGATACTGACATCACAACCGCAGTTATTAATTTAATCAATACAAAGGCAACTAATTATGCGAATGGAATGCTTGACAATGTTGACAAAAAGGTTAAGGATACTGATAATTACACATTAATTAATAGTAGTAATATTACAGATATCTAAAAATCAAAGCACATACATTGAAAAGCGGGATGGTCTTACGGCTGTTCCGCTTTCAGTTGTTTAAGCACTTCCTCAATCCTTTCAATCGCAATCTTCTTGTAGTCGGAAGCCACTGTGTTCAATGCTCCGTCAAGTTGCATCGCTTGGGTGCTATCAAGGCTGAAACCAAAGTTGAGTTGCTTTTCAATCGAATTCAAGTTGTCTTTCAGCCCGGAAATAATCTCAGTGACAAGTATTCCGTTAATGGACTTTATTGCGTCGATTACAGTTTCGAATGGCGACTCCAACCAACTGTACTTGGCTAAATTTCTATAGACAGAGCCTTTTCCGTTTTCATCCACCCTAAACCCGATATTCGATATCTCACCACCATATACGTCTTTCTTGATGTAGAACCGCATGTCCGAATTGCATCGATAGTCGTACTCGAACCCAAGTATATCTTTAAGGTACCATTCAATACGCGCACGGTTAATGTATTCGTGATTGTATAACGGGTCATATAGCATTGAAGGGAATGGCAGTGTCTTATTGTATTCATCGACAGCAGCCAACAGTTCTTTTACGTTGTCGAATACTGTTCCGTTGAATATAACCTTATAATTTGACTTATTGGTTGTAACTCCAAAGTAGAAGTTCAGTCCGCCACCGTCAGGCGCTTCGTAGACCATGAAATCATATCCGCTCAATTCACTGTTTTCAGTCAATGGTGGGATTACATAGTAGGTTTCGTTCAGTTCGTTCAGAATCTTATTTTTTGTTTTAAGATTTTCGTTCACTTTCATATTATCTAATTTTTATCCAAACCACCATTTGCATACAATCCAAGGCCAAAATCCAAAGACGAATACGTTTTCAACGTCGTCGTCTAATCCATGAAATGCTGATGGCAGTTTCAGTTTCGCCAATACACGGTTTTCCTCACGTTTTTTTATATGTACCTTAAGTACCCATAGTCCAAATGCACAGTAGGTAAACATAATTCTTATCCGTTTATTATGTCGTTAAACTCCTTAGATGAACAGCACTTGGCGCATAACAGAATCTCATATTGTCTACGGCTGCAATTGTCCGAATTGCTATGCCGCCCAAAACGAGCCTGTGCGTCAAGCAGTTCTTTAATCATAGAATCGTAGTCTTCCACACTATACGGCTTAGACTTCCATTCTTTATCAGTACGGAGCAGATGCCTACCGGTTTCATTGTCTGTGACAATTTCACTGATAAGCAAACGCTCGTAATCGGTCAGAACTTCGTATCTCACTGCTTGTTCTTGTGGTTTTTGATGACGCACCTTGCAATGTCAACCATCTTCTGAATCTCTCCAATGGTGTAATGCGAAGCGGTCTTCTTAAGTCGTTCGGTATTGCTCAGGTCAATGTGGTAATTGTTCTTGAGCAGATACAGGTCAGCGCACTCGTTGTGCAAACGACAATACTCCAAATACACGTCTAACTTAGTCAATCTTGCCATAATACTAATGTTTTAATCGTTACTATTGTTTCTTTTCTCGGCGCAAAGATAATACCTTTATTTTAATTGACCAAATTTTTTCGCAACTTTTTTCCGTCAGTTAACAAACTTTAACATTAAATCAATTTGCCTAAGTCTTCATATGATGCGTAATAGCAGTTTCCGTGCGATATGTTCAGTAAGATTGAGTTGAGACAGTTGTCTGGGAATAAATCATCACATTGCAGAATGTTGTCATACCACACAAAGTCATCGCAAAGAAATTCAACATCCCTTACTTCGTCTTCATGTTCGCCTTTCGGCGATAACCTCATTGCACGTATG
>Ga0247608_10008439_pt1 | contig 10410 bp, 7 predicted proteins | sample 176DNAGHGlowgp2_FD_193490 | JGI IMG/M metagenome (GOLD analysis project Ga0247608, IMG submission 193490) | Sheep rumen microbial communities from Palmerston North, Manawatu-Wanganui, New Zealand - 1766 DNA GHGlow gp2 | ecosystem: Host-associated > Mammals > Digestive system > Stomach > Rumen ... | reverse complement strand
ACGGCGAGTTCCTTAACCTCTTCCATGATCTCTTCCAGATTTTTCTTATTCTCGTGACCCTTGATGCTCTCGATGATCGGCTTCAGCGTACCATTCTTCTGCTGTGCCTGATTGACGATGTACTCCAGACCATTCGTTCTTTTCATGACCTTTTTGAATTCCGCCTCGTTCACCTCGGGATCCGGACTGATCTCTACACCGTAATGATTAAGGGTACGTATAACAATGAGATCCCAGGCGTCCCTGTTTTCCTGTTCCTCAAGCTCGATCTGATGAGGATTGTTCTCGGCGCAGAACTGGAATTTGGGATTATTCATGATATCCACGACATCATTCACGCTGATGAAGTAGTATTTGTTCGTCTCCATGAGCTTTTCAGCCTTATGGATTGCTTTTGTCATAAACTCTTCATCGCTGATCCGGGCAATTGCCTCTGCTCTCTTGCGAACACGAATAGATTCATTCATGGCACCGATCAGAATAGCGCCCTTAACGATATTTTCAATCCTCTTCTTTTTCTCTTCGGTCTCTGCCGCAGCCAGCTGGACTGCATATTCGTCTCTTGTTTGCGTGAATAACTCAAGCTGGGAATCCATCTGCGTCAGTTCGGTCTTCATTTTGGTGACCTCTTCCTCAATTCCGGGATCAGTATCACCATTTTCTGTTCTGTTCATTGTCCTGTTAAGCAGAGATTTCAGTCTTTCCTTCTTCAGATTCAGGCCTGCGATCGCGTCATCCATCATTGTAACAAGATTTTTCTTTTCTTTTGTCTTTTTGTTCGGCATGTCTTTTTCCTCCTGATACTCATGCACTTAACGATATACATCAATACTTTATCTATATTTAAGCCTTATAAGGCATGAACCTGTTTTTGCCTCGCTGCCCCAGCCTCTGCCCTGACGTTAGCCTTTTCCTGTTTTTCTTTCGTCAGGAGAGCAACCTTCCGGAAGAATTCCGGTTCGGAAGTCTTCTTCAGAATATCAGACGGCGGAAGTCTGTGCAGCTCATTTTTAGCAGTAAACTCACGGACGCTGCTGCGGAGCGATTCATATTCCTTCGGATCGGTTATGCTTTCCAGCAGCCTGTTGTATCCATGCTCCAGCTTTGCCGTTCTCCGGCAGCTTTCGCTCAGAATGCGCTTCATGACAATGTCTGTTGCGGCGCCCAGCTTTTCCTCTTCGGTCAGCGGTACATGTGTTTTTTTCACACTAAGCAGCTTTTCCACTCCCTTTGCCGCTTCCTTAACCACCTTTGCGCCGGCCTCGAGATCCTTCATTCTTGCCTTCATGCCTCTGGTCAGATCATTTTCCAGTGCGATCCGTTCAAGTTCGGGGTCTCTGTCCATCATGTTCAGCATCCGGGATGCCATTTCATGATACAGGATATATGCATTGTCCAGCTTATCGCTATTTCTGACATAGTTTCTGCAGTATTTGATCCCGGCAGCCAGGAGCTTCGCCAGAGGTTCTTTATTCCCTTCGCTGTATTCCTTCAGTGCCTGCTCCGCGGATGTACGGCCAAACTGGATCACGCCTTTATATTTGGCGATATCCTTTCCAAAGGTCTTTACTGCAGCCTTTTCCGAATATTCCGGCCCGGTAATGTCCGGGTCATAAACAGTACCGTAGCTTCCTTTCATCCCTTCTTCCAGAGCTTCCCGGGTAAGTGCACCTGCGAAGGCGATTGCCGTAAAATCCTTATCGGCTATACCGTAAGGGATTCTTGTGGGACCTATGCTGGAATATTCCTTCCGGATACCGGGGAATTCCCTGATCCGGTCAGGTCTCTCCGGATCCGGACTGAACACACCCTGCATGGAAGAAGCATCGTATCTCGGCTCACGCCCGTAGATGTTTTCCAGGTTTTCCAGCTGTTTTTTATAGAAATCCGGAATCTCCGTACTGTTTTCCTGCGTTTTTTTCTGCTTTTCCTCACTGGCCTCCAGTGCGGCAAGCCTCAGTCTGTGGTATTCGCTTCCTTTTCTTCGTTTGACCTCCGGGGTGTAGTTTTCAGCCATGATATAATCATCATCTCCGATGCCGGCCTTGCGGATGATATTGATCCGCTGGACCTCTGCCCGGAAGTCCGAAGGAAGCATGATATCGGACATGATCAGAAGCACATCGTTAACCCGTTTTCTCCCGAAGGGATGTCGGCGGACCTTTTCTCTTCCCCGGAGATAAGCCTTGCAGGCCTTGACCAGATGGACCCGGACGTCCTCTGCCTTTCCATGGTCAGCTGAGCTGACTCTGTATTCATAAAGCTTTAACAGCTTCATCAGCTTTTCATATTCAGGAGAATTGGTTTTGTGCCAGCCGATTTCCCAGCTTTTCTTTTCCCCCGTTCCTGTGGATTCGAGATCGGCGATCACTCCTCTAAGGAAATCCGCATCCCTCTCTTTTGCCCGGAAGGTGTTGATCGCACGCATTTCCGGATCGGAATTTACCATGAACGGCTTCGTCTGGGAAATCTCACCTCTGAAGTAGCTGTAATTTTCCCTCATGCTGTTTCGGGAATACTGGAGAGCGATGTGCGGCCCCTCATTCATCATCCATTTGGAAAGCTCAGGGTCGCCGTCTGCGTTTATTCCGTTGGAGATCGCTTCTCCCAGATCGTAAAGCTCTCTTTCCGACGGTGGAAGCTCTTTCACAACCAGATCCTTTGTCCGGTTACGGAAGTTGATGAGATCCTCCTCGTTAAGCGCGGCATAATCCTCGCCGCCCCCGGCATTGGCTACATCACCCATCTGCAGGCGGGTATAAAGCTGACCCAGCGCGCTGCTGAAGTGATTATATCTCGTCATGCTCCTGCTGGTGATATACATGGCCTTTTTTCTTCTGACCATCTCGGCATGCTCACGCTTCTCAGGCGTCATGGGGTTTTCAGGATCCTCCTCCACCGGCGGAATAGTCTGGAGATATTTTCTGTACTCCTTACCGATCTCCAGCTTGATCCGGACATCCAGAGAAGCCATGGTATCGAAGCTTGCATTTTTAGCTTCCTGCGTTCCATCCCCGACGATTTCCCTTTCCAGTTCACCGAGCATGGTATCTTCCGAAAGGCTTTCCATTTCCGGTGAATTCAGCCTCTTCGACGGAAGTCCCAGCATCTTTCGCATTTCGACTTCCGTTTTCCGGATGGAATTGCGTATTTCGGGGTTTATGGAGTCATCTTCCATTTCCTCCTTCATTTCATTGGAAAGAACATCAATATTGATCGATGATAAAAAAGAAGCATAATGCAGATAATACCAAATTCTGTTCGCCAGATTCGTCTGCTGGCGGAACACGCGGAGAATCCGCTCTCTTTCCTCCGGGGAAAGCTGATTTGTTTCTCCATTCTGCGCCATATTACCCATCCTCCTGAGTCAGAAATATTTTATACTATATCGTGAAAATGTCATGATCAGAATCTGAAAAACCTTCTTTCTCACGATATAGTATACCACATCCCGCTCGCATTTTGAAAGAATTATAATACGACCACAGCAACAAAAGCGTAACAAATATTTTCGTTTTTACAACTCCCCCTGTTCTATGCTATCATGGATACAGTTAATTACCATTCGGTCATCCGAAATCCGGACTTTTCCGGCCTGCCTGTTCACCCGGCTGCCCTGCCTGAAAAGGATTTCTATACAGATCGGATCACCGGGGAAGGCGGTAACATGAAAAAAATACTGATCAGTCTTCCGGAAAAGCTTTCACCTGCCGGCGTTTTCCGGGACATTCTTGCCGGCCTCATTATTGCACTGGTATCCATTCCCATTTCCATGGGCTATGCGGATATATCCGGCCTTCCTATGGTGAAGGGACTGTACGGGTCTCTTCTTCCCATTCTGGTCTTCGGACTTCTTACCTCAACTAAAAACTTCGTATTCGGCGTTGACGCCGCTCCCGCCGCTCTTATTGCCGGAACCCTCTCCACTCTGGGCATAGCCGGAAGCGAGGCGGAACGTGCTGTACCCGTGCTGGCCATATTTACAGCAGGCTGGCTCCTTCTCTTCGGCCTTTTCCGGGCGGGAAGGATCGTCCGGTATATTTCCACGCCGGTCATGGGCGGCTTTATCACCGGTATCTGCTTTACCATTATCCTTATGCAGCTGCCCAAGCTCTGGAACGGCCGCGCGGGTACAGGAGAGCTTTTTCATCTCTTTCCGCACATTGCCGGGGAGCTGAAGGAATTTCATCTTCTTTCCTTTATTCTTGGTATCGGCACCATACTGGTGATCCTTATCATGAAACGGATCCTGCCGGGACTTCCCATGACGGCCGTGATCATGATCGTTTTCGCCCTTCTTTCCGGACCGCTGGGTCTCCCTGAAAAGGGCGTACGGATGCTTCCGGAAACCGCCTCCGGCCTGCCGGAGTTCAGCATTCCGGTTTTCCGGCTCCATGATCTTTCCACTCTGGTTTTCCCGGCGCTGACTCTTGCCCTTGTGATCACAGCAGAAACGCTTCTCGCCTCCCGGCAGAACGCCCTTACGGATGGCGAGGATATTCTGCCCAACCGGGAAATATTTTCCTATGCTGCGGCAAATCTCTTATCCGGGCTTTCCGGCTCCTGCCCGGTGAACGGCAGTGTTTCCCGTACAGGTATTGCCCGATCCTTTGGTGCGCGCTCCCAGATCATGTCCCTTTCCGCAGCAGGCTTTATGTCTGTTATTCTCCTGTTCTGTACCGGTATGATCGCGCATCTTCCCGTGCCCGTTCTCACCGGCATCGTGATCTCCGCCCTAATCAGCGCATCCGAGCTGCATCTGGCCATCCGTCTTCTGGCGCAGTCCAGAAAGGAGCTCTTTATCTTTCTTTCTGCTTTCTTCGGCGTACTGATCTTCGGCACGGTAAGAGGCGTTGCCATAGGCGTGGGGCTCTCCTTTATAGATGTCCTTATTCAGACCGTTACGCCGCCCCGTTCCTTTCTCGGCTGTATTCCCGGACGGGAAGGCTTTTATAACCTGGAGCGGCATAAAAACGCTCATCCCATTGCAGGAACCGTGATCTACCGGTTTAACGGAACTCTGTTCTTTGCCAATATCGATCTCTTTCAGCAGGATATTGAACGCGCTATAAGGCCGGATACCCAACAGGTCATTGTATATGCCAGCGGAATGAGCAGGCTGGATATTTCCGCAGCTGACAGACTCCTGCTGATTTCCCGCAATCTGAAAAAGCAGGGAATCCGTTTCTTTATCACCGAGCAGGACGGCCATATCAACGAATACCTGCATCTTTTCGGAGCCGATGAGCTGCTGGCCGGCGGCGTATGCCGTATCTCCCTGGATACCGCTCTCCGGGCGGCCGGCCTCTACCCGCCTTATCCGCTGGAGCTTTCCGGGGAAGCGGTAATGGAATCCAATGTACTGACGGAAATTCATGATGAGCTGGAATGGGCCTTCCCCGGACGATCGGAGGAGATCAAAAAGCTGATCTTTCAGGAAATCGTGGAAAGACTGGAAACAGAAATGGATCCGGAGAATATCGACGGACTCCTGACGGCGGAGCGGTCTACCCAGTGGGGACGCCTTTCCTATATGGACGAGGACGAATTCCTCCACTATCTGACCCTTTATTACAGCAATAAAAAGAATGCTTCCCCGGAAAAGAGGAAGCAGCTTCTGGATGTGATCGAAAAACGCCGCACCATGCTGATGCGGCACGCCTCAGCCCGGGATCCCGGAGCAGAGGAAAAGATTCTGGAAAGAAGAAAAACCTATAAAGAGATCATCTGATCAGACCGGCCAGCTTCTTTGCCAGCCAGCAAAGGAGCGCAGCAAGCAGAATGCCCGAAAGGGAACCGGCCGTATCAATACACATATCCCGGATCTCGCAGGAGCGGCCGGGAACAAAGGATTGATGGATCTCATCCGAAACCGCATAAAGAGCGGCTGTGCCGAGGGCAAGAAGAGCATTACGGTGAAATTTCCTCTTTTCCGCACTCCAGCTGCCCAGAAGCAGCATACCCAGGAGAAGAAATTCCAGGAAATGCGCGCACTTGCGGATGATGGCCTCTATGCTTTCCGCAAAGGCCTCCTTTTCTCCCGCATCCAGGCTTTTGAAGCCAGGCCGGATGATCCGGGCGACCCGGTAACTGACACTGATGCTCTGCTCGGAGGAGTCATACGCCCCCTGAGAGGAAAACCAGAATATCAGTCCCATCATTCCCGCAGCCAGGATTGCAAAAAGAATGCGGCGTATATTTTCTTTACTATTTTTGCTGAAATTATCCATATATCACTCTGATAAAAAAGGAGAATCCATGAAGATCACACTCATCACTGTCGGAAAGATTAAGGAAAGCTATTTCCGGGATGCCATTGCGGAATATAAAAAGCGGCTTTCCCGTTACGGAAGCCTGAACATTGTCGAGGTGCCGGACGAGGCGACGCCGGACAGCGCCTCTCCTGCCGAGGAGAATGAGATCCGTCAAAAAGAGGGAGACCGCATCTTAAAGGCCGTCTCCCCTCTTCGAAATCCCGAAACACTTGTTACCGCCCTGGCCATTGAAGGAAAATCCTTTTCCTCAGAGGAGCTGAGTACCCTTCTTTCCCGGAAAATGACGGGCGGCGTCAGTCACTTTGTATTCATCATCGGCGGTTCGCTGGGGCTCTCTCCGGAGGTACTCCGATCGGCAGATCTTCTCATGAGCTTTTCCCGGATGACCTTTCCGCACCAGCTGATGCGGGTCATCCTTCTCGAACAGATTTACCGGGGAATCCGCATCATGCGGAACGAACCCTATCATAAATGATCCGTCCAAAGGTTCACTCTCTGCCGTCCCAGCAATAGGTGCAGAGCTTTTCCTTCGGAATCCCCGTTGCTGCGATCATATCATCCAGACGGTTAAAGGCAAGGCTGGTGAAATTCAGCTTCTTGCAGATATTATCCAGCATCTTATGATAGCGGTCGGAATCCGGATTGGCATAATCATCCAGAATGGTACGGTCAACCTTCTCTCCCTCTTCTTCAGCGATCACCTGACGGGCGATCAGCTCCATTTCGGAATTGGACCGGGAGAAGTTGATGTACTTGCATCCGAAAAGCAGCGGCGGACAAGCCGGACGGATATGCACCTCGCTGGCTCCGCTCTCAAATAGATATTCCGTTGTTTCCCGAAGCTGTGTCCCTCTGACAATACTGTCATCGATCAAAAGGAGCCTCTTTCCGTCGATCAGCTCATGCACGGGGATCAGCTTCATCCTGGCGATCAGGTTACGCTTTGTCTGATGCGTCGGCATGAAGGACCGGGGCCAGGTGGGCGTATATTTCACAAATGGACGGCTGAAGGGAATGCCGGAGGCATTGGAATAGCCGATGGCGTGGGCCGTACCGGAATCCGGAACGCCGGCGACCACATCGATCTCATCACGGGTGAATCCGTCCCGCTCTGCCAGCTTCGCACCGCAGTTATAACGCATGGATTCCACCGTTACTCCCTCGTAGCAGGATGTGGGGTAGCCGTAATACACCCAGAGGAAGGTACAGATCCGCATCTTCTTTCCGGGCTGGACCAGAGTCGTTACAGCCTCAGGCGTGATCACACAGATTTCCCCGGGGCCGAGCTCCTTCACATTTTTATAGCCCAGATTCAGATAAGCAAAGGATTCAAAGGAGGCGCAGTAGCCTTCTTTTTTCTTTCCGATCACCAGCGGGGTTCTGCCGTACTTATCTCTTGCACAGTATATTCCCTTTGGCGTAAGGACAAGGATCGACATGGAGCCTTCGATCATTTCCTGGGCATAGGTGATCCCCTCAACCAGATTATCCTTCTGGTTGATCAGCGTAGCCGTAAGCTCCGTCTTATTGATGTCTCCCCCGCTCATTTCCAGAAAATGTGTATTATCCTTATGGAAGATGGTATCCACGATCTGGTCAGTATTGTTGACCTTGCCCACCGTACAGATGGCATAGGTGCCATGATGGGATCTTACGATCAGTGGCTGCGGATCGTAATCGGAAATGCTGCCGATGCCCAGGCAGCCCTCCATCTCCTTCAGGTCTCTGTCGAATTTGCTCCGGAACGGCGTATTCTCAATATTGTGAATGGCCCGGTTAAAGCCCTTTTCACTGTCATAAACCGCCATACCGGCTCTTCTTGTACCCAGATGGGAATGATAGTCCGTTCCGTAAAACAGGTCAAAAAGACAATCCTCTTTCAATGCTGTTGCAAAAAATCCGCCCATTTTCAGTCTCCTTCTTTAATTCATGATCTGTTCCAGAAACGGCATCACTGCCGAATCATCTGCTTCTTCTATTCTGCCGCTGTCCGCAAGACCGGTAAGGCCCGGATCCATGCCCAACGCAAGGTATGCAGGAATTCCATATTGGCCGGCCAGCTCTCTGCCCCTTGCCGGACCAAAGAGATCATGCCGTTTGCCGCAGTCCGGGCAGGTATAGTAAGCCATATTTTCCACAAGGCCGGACAAAGGAACCAGCATCTTTTTGGTCATATCCACGGCCTTTTCCACGATCCCCCTGACCAGCGTCTGGGGAGTGGTGACCATTACTGTACTCTTTACGGGAATAGACTGATAAACCGTCAGCGGTACATCACCGGTTCCCGGCGGCATATCCACGAACATAACGTCGATTTTGCCCCAGTGAACCTCTGTCCAGAACTGCTTTACCACGCCGGCGATCATGGGGCCGCGCCAGATCACGCTGTCCTGTACCCTGTCCAAAAGGAAATTCATGGACATGACCCGGATGCCCCCGGCGCTGACAAGGGGCAGAAGCCCACCGTCCTCCGCTGCCTCCGGTCTTCCCTCCAGCCCGAACATGCCGGGGATGGATGGTCCGGTGATATCTGCATCCAGTATTGCAGTCCTGAGTCCCTTTTTCGCTGCTGCCACAGCAAGAAGAGCTGTTACCATGGATTTGCCCACGCCGCCCTTTCCGCTGGCCACGCCGATCACCTGTTTCACTTCGGTGCCCGGCTTTGTCTTTTCCTGAAAAGCTGAAAAATCCACCTGATGCGCCATATACGATACTCCCTAACACGAAAACCCGGCGTTCCTATAAGCAGCCGGCTGCATATATTTATTCAGCCGGTCTTAAAACACCGGATTTCCGTATCATACTACTTATGCGAGTTTTTGTCCACAATTTCCGCAGAAATTTGCACCGTTTGTTGCTGCACCGCAGTTAGGACAGAAGTTCGGAATCTGTCCGCCGCCAGCCTGCGGCTGCATCTGCGGGGTCTGCTGCATGCCCTGCGGCTGCATCTGGGGAGCCTGCTGGCCGTAACCCTGCTGCATCTGCTGCTGACCCATATTCATGGAGCCCATCATCTGGTTGGCCATGTTCATGCCCATCATCATTTCCGCCATGTTGCTCATGGTGGAATTGCCTCCGTTCAGCTTACCGCTGGACATAGCGTTAACCATGGATACCTGGGAATACTTATTTACGTCGCCAACCATAGCGGTTGCTGCATTCTGGTTGATGGCCTGCTGGATCTCTTCGGGATAGTTAAAGCTCTGTACAGAGAAGCCGGTGATGGAGATTCCGTCCTTGGAGGTTTCCATATCCAGATCCTCACGGATGCCCCTCGAGATTTCCTCTGCATTTGCCTGCAGATTGAACATGTTCTTGCCTTCTTTGGAGATCCACTTCATGAGAAGCTGGTTCAGCACAGTGGTGATACGGACCTTCAGATCCTCAACCAGATAGCTCTGCTTAATGCCTGCCACATTGTCGATCAGGGTTGTATAGTCCGTTACCTTGAAGTTGGCTGTACCGTTTGCACGGATCGGGATTCCGCCGGGCATACCCTCAGCCGGGATCAGTACAGGAGTCTTTGTTCCCCAGCCGATGGTGAACTGCTTTGTGTTCACGAAGAGCACCTCGGCACGCATGCCGCTGTTGAAACCGAACTTGAAGCCCTTCAGTGTGGAAAGGAAGGGGATGATCTTGGATTCAATATCGAATTCACCCTCATCCTTAAAGACACCCTCGATCTTGCCGTTGTACAGGAAGATCGCATCCTGGCCCGGACGAATGATCAGACGGGAACCCTTCTTGATCTCCTTATTGGTCCACTTCCAGAAGATCATGTCCTCACGCCACTCTTCCCACTCAACTACGTTTGCAAATTGATTTCTCAGTCCCATTTTTTCTCCTCCGAATTTGTATTCTATTGTGATCGATTTTGATCCGTCTGTATCCTGCAGTTATTTATTGATCGTTCTGCGCGTTGTGGTGGTATGGGTGAAACGGTCATACCGCCGGACTATTCGCGACCTGGTTTCGTCCAGATAGGTCTTTGCCCCCACTGTCACCTTTCTTCCTGCCCCGCTGGCCTGGGGAAGAACTATGATCAGGGCAGCCACAAGACCGATCACAGCAGCCGCAACCGGGTGAATCTTCAGATGAACGAAGGTACGCAGCAAGAACAGAATGGCAAAGATGA
>Ga0247608_10008437_pt1 | contig 10412 bp, 8 predicted proteins | sample 176DNAGHGlowgp2_FD_193490 | JGI IMG/M metagenome (GOLD analysis project Ga0247608, IMG submission 193490) | Sheep rumen microbial communities from Palmerston North, Manawatu-Wanganui, New Zealand - 1766 DNA GHGlow gp2 | ecosystem: Host-associated > Mammals > Digestive system > Stomach > Rumen ... | reverse complement strand
GAAGTGTGGCTTCGCATTCTGCTATAAACTGCATCAAAGAACACCTGACGATGAACCACCAGCCGTACTATAGCCCATCATCGAGTGCAAAGGTACAAAGAAAAAATGATAACGCCAAATTCTTCAGGAGGCAAATTGCATTATGTCATTGTTTTTATGAAAAAGATTAGTAAATTGGAGGGTATTATGTCCACCACTCTTAAAAAATATAAAAGAAAAGCACATTTTTGCTTGTCAAAACTCGTTAATAACAAAAATTTTATTATATTTGCACCAAAAAGTATTGACATGACTCTTCAAAAGTGGATAAAGGACAGAGCTATACATGGTTATCCCACGTTCTCCATTGAGGATGTGAGAAATACTGGTATGTATTCTTCTGAGCAGATTCTTCAGAATGAACTTTCAAGGCTTTGCGCTAATAAAACCATTGCTAACGTTTACAGGGGATTCTATGTTATTTTCCCTGTTCATTACATTTTAAGAGGTTCCATTCCTGCAAGCTATTATATTGACCAGTTGATGTCCTATCTTGGCAAGCCTTACTATGTCTGTATGCTTAGTGCGGCAGAACATCTTGGTGCAGCTCACCAGCGTCCCCAACAGTTCTCTGTCATGACAACTTTTCCAAAGCGTCGGGTAGTTTCAACTCGTAATGTAACCATTGATTGGTTCTATCGTGACAGATTACCAGAGGAGGCTTTCATTATTAAGAATACCGAAACTGGAACCATCCGCATCTCCAATCCACTCTTGACGGCTGCTGACCTTATCCAATATCAACAGCATGTGGGTGGACTTTCAAGAGTGGCTACCATCCTTGAAGAACTGGCTGAGCAAATAGACATTCGTAACCAGTTTCGGCTGATTATGTCTTATGTCAAAACTGTTACATGGCAACGACTTGGTTATATATTGGAAAAAATCATAGATGAGACTACCTTAGCGGATGAACTCTACGAACAGTTGTATTCTAAGTCTGTCCACATGGTATATAAGCCTTTAAGTACATCAGCAGAAGATAATCCATCAAACAGGGATAGCCGATGGAAAATAAATATAAACGTTCAAATAGAAACAGATGATATATGATTAACAGAACAGCTATACAACAATGGAGTAATCATGCTCCATGGATAGACAATGCCCAGATTGAGCAAGACTTGATTATATGTCGTGCCTTGGTTGCCATCTTCAGTGATGAGTTTCTGGCATCGCAACTTGCTTTCCGTGGTGGAACAGCCTTGCATAAACTCTATCTGTCACCCCAGCCACGCTATAGTGAGGACATTGACTTGGTTCAGATCAATCCAGGTCCGATCAAGCCCATCATGTATCGTCTTGGTGAAGTGCTCGATTTTCTTCCTGATAGAGTTACGAAACAGAAACGGTATAACAATACCATGTTGTTCCGAGTTGAGTCTGAAATACCGCCCACTGTACAGATTCGACTGAAAGTTGAAATCAACTGCTTCGAGCATTTCAATGTCCTTGGTCTAATCAAAGTTCCTTTCCGCATGGAAAACTCTTGGTTTACAGGTGAAGCAGAACTGACAACCTATCATTTCGAGGAACTATTAGGAACTAAGCTTCGCGCCCTTTACCAGCGTAAGAAAGGCCGCGACCTCTTTGACCTCTATATCGCCTTACAACGTAAGGAGGTAGATGTCGATAAAGTCCTACAATGCTACAAGAAATATATGGAGTTCGTGGTCGATAAAGCACCTTCTTACAAGCAGTTCGTCAATAACATGCAGGAGAAGATGGAAGATGCCGATTTTATCAATGACACACAATCCCTCTTGCGTCCTGAAATATCATTCAATGTAAACGATGCCTATCCCCTTATTTACGAGACATATATAGATAAGATGGAAGGAAAAAGAGACTAAAAACTCACTTTTCCTAAACCTCTGCCACAGTTTGGTGTACCCTTGTCATACTTTTGCAGATAAAATGGCGCAGATGAAATCATAGAAATATGGACAACGATAGAGGACAAAGTTTGATAACGAAATACGTCTGGGTGATAGAAACCATCTATCGCAAACGTAAGATTTCGTTCAAGGAGCTGAACGAGCTGTGGCTCCGCAATGACATTAGCAGAGGTGTGGATATTCCCAAGCGCACCTTCGACAACTGGCGTTATGTCATCTGGGATATGTTTGGTATCAACATCGCCAATGAGGGGCGTGGCGAATACCGTTATTACATCGAGAATGAAGAGGATATTAGCAAGAACGGACTCCGTTCCTGGCTCTACAACACTTTCTGTGTGAGCAACGCCCTTGCAAACAGCCAGAGCATCAAAGACCGTATCATTCTGGAATATGTGCCGTCTGGCCAGGACTACCTTCAGCCCATCATCGAGGCCATGAAGGAAAACCGTGTGCTCAACATGACCTATCACAGCTATTGGAAGGACGAGGAGAACAACTTCGATGTGCAGCCGTATTGTGTAAAACTATTCCGGCAACGTTGGTACTTGGTTGCCCGAAGCACCTATTCCTATTATTATAAGAAAGGACCGCGTATCTATTCTCTTGACCGAATTAAATATCTTCATGCAACAGATGAGAAATTTGAAATGCCGAAAGACTGGACAGCACAGGATTTCTTTGATGGCTGTTTTGGTATTATAGCCGAACAGTCTGTAAAGATTCAGCCAGTTAAGCTAAAGGTTTCAGCAGGACAAGCCAACTATATCCGAGACCTGAAGATGCACGAGTCGCAGGAAGAGATAGAACGAAATGAGGAATACAGCATCTTTACCTTCAACCTCCGTCCTGAGTTTGACTTCCAGCAGGAGTTGCTTTGGAATGGTGAAGACATGGAGGTACTAGAACCCTACTGGCTCCGTAAGGAGATTGCCGGTAAGATAAAGAGAATGTGGAACAAATACAAAGATGACTCGAAATGAAAGATTTTGCAGCTATAGATTTTGAAACGGCTAACAATGAGCGCAGCTCTGTTTGTTCTGTTGGTATCGTCATTGTTCGCAATGGTGAGATTGTGGATTCATTTTACTCTCTCATCCAGCCAGAGCCGAACTATTACAACTACTGGTGTTCTCAGGTTCATGGTCTTTGTCATGAAGACACCGACGATGCTCCTGTATTTCCAAAAGTCTGGGAGCAAATAGAACCTCTGATAGAAGGTTTACCACTTGTTGCTCACAACAAGCCTTTTGATGAAGGTTGTTTGAAAGCCGTATTCCGTGTATATCAGATGGATTATCCTGACTATGAGTTCTATGACACTCTTTGTGTTTCACGGCGAGTTCTCCCTAATTTAGAGAATCACCAGCTTCAGACTGTGGCCGCAGCCTGTGGTTATGAGTTGGAAGACCATCATCACGCACTTGCCGACGCAGAGGCTTGTGCGTGGATAGCAAGAGAAATTTTATAATTGAAACATCATAATTAGAATGAAAATATCATATTATGACCAAAATTAAAAACACAATCCCGCTCAAAGAATATATAGGGAAATTGAAAGGAAATGGGAGGTTTGTTATTCCAGACTATCAACGAGGATATATCTGGGGTCAATACAATCACAATCATTATAGTCAAGATGTTTTGGATTCCGTAAGTTTTCTTGTAAATAGTATATTGAAAGGATTTGAAACCAAGAGGGATGTTTTTCTTCAAGGAATAACTGTACATACAGTCCCATCAACCAATGATATAGTATTGGTTGATGGACAACAACGTACAACATTTTTTTACTTACTTTTAAAATATCTTGGTTATGAGGGATATATTTCCATAAAATATGACATACGTGAGGAATCCAACATATTCCTCAAACAACTTGACATTAAATCATGCACTTATAACGAAGATGATTTATTCCAAGATATATTCTTTTTTAAGAAGACTATCAACACTTTTAAGACTCTTTTGGATGATAAAAAGGAAGAACATAAAGATATACTTGACTACATATTAGAACATGTAAAATTCCTTTTCATTGAAATACCAGCTGAGAAAGCTAAAATTATTTTTTCTATGATGAATGGCAATAAGGCCATTATGCTTCAAGAGGAGTTAATAAAATCAGAATTGCTTAGATGCAGTTCTATAAATACAGAATATATAAAAGAAGCCGAGAATCTTGCCATTCGAAGCAGACTTGCACATGAATGGGACAAGTGGCTATATTGGTGGAATAACGAAGCTGTGAAGTTCTATTTTAAACGCAACGAACAATTAGGCTGGCTACTTCCTCTGATTGAAGACACAGAAGATGTGTCTTTTGAACACTTTAAAAACCAATGCTTAAAATCAGGCAACGTCCAAGAAGCTAAAAATATATTTAAGAAGATTCGGTTATTACAGAAAAGTATTGAAGATGCCTATTCTAATCCTGTTACCTATAACTTAATGGGAGCCATTCTTTGTATTCGAAATAAATCAGAACGTTTTGTTTTTCTAAAATGGTATTTTAAACTTGTTAGAGAGCTTAATCATGATCAAGCGCTTGATGAATTATATCGTTATTTCAACTGGGCTTTTATCAATTTAACTCATAAGGAAATAATTGAATATAATAAAGAAAAATATAATGAGAAAAGGATGGCTTTTTTAGATGCGCTTAATAAAGATGACTTGTATAAGAGCGAATATGAAACTGGAGCGCGTTGGCTATTGCGTTGCAACATCCTTGAAGACTGTTCTCAAAACAATCATCTCGGACGAAAATTCGATTTTTCTATATGGGAAGAACGCTCATTGGAACACATATACCCCAAGTCTAAGGTTGGACATATTAACAACAATACCCCATTGGACTATGATGACAATCCTTTATCTGCAGAGGATCAGCAGAATATTACACTTTGGAGAGAAGAAATCGTTTATCATAAAGGATTGCCTGATGAAGTATATGCCACAGAACATTCCATAGGCAATTTGGTTCTTCTATACAAAAATGACAACAGTAAATTTAATGCAGCCGACTTCGAACAGAAGAAATCACTATATTTTACCATAAAAAGTGATTCAGGCTTTAGAAGCCGTCATCTGTTACATACAGTTAGCGTATTTGCAAATTCATCATGGGAAGGCAAAGACATTGCCAAACATAAAAAACAAGAAATAGAACATTTTCTTAATGAATATCCAGAATTATGATACTCGAAAGCGGAAATAATTACAAGATTTGTCAAATATTTTGTGGTGACAACAACAAGATAATGATTCCTGACCTTCAACGAGATTATTGCTGGGGGAACCCAGAAAACAATCTTGTCAAAGGATTTGTTGATGGTTTATTAGAAATGAATCACAATCAGTCCATAACAATGGGATTAATATATGGCTATTATAATAAATACATGCCAGAGCACCTGCAACTATGTGATGGTCAACAACGTTTAACAACACTTTTCTTAATAATTGGTGTTCTTAATCGAAAATTGGGATTTATGAAATACGCAAACCTACTCATGTCCTCATTTGAGTTCAATTGCGATGATCAGGAACCATATCTACAATATGCCATTCGAGAAAGTTCGCTATACTTTTTAAGTGACTTAACGGTTAACTATTTTCTCAAGAAAGGTATAGAAACGGTAGAAGACATATCCAAGCAACCTTGGTTTCTTAATGAATATTGTGTTGACCCAACAGTTAACAGCATTATTAATGCAATAGAAACCATTGAATGTTGTTTGGAAAATAAAAGTGACGAAGAGCTTGCATCTTTAGGTGACTTTATTTCAACAAAATTGGACTTTTTGTTCTATGATATGGGAAACCGTGAAAATGGTGAAGAAACATTTGTCATTATAAACACTACGGGGGAACCTCTTTCGGCCACACAAAACTTAAAACCTCTCATTATAGAGGCTAACCATGCTATAGTTCCAGAAGTGGCAAAACTGTGGGAAGAAATGGAAACATGGTTTTGGCGAAACAGACGACATGAAACTGAGTACCCTCACACATCAGATGAAGGTATGGATTGTTTTTTAAACCTTGTTCGTCTATTACACTGTGACACTGAAGAAGAATCATATGGCACTATAGAAAGCACGGATAAATTTCCTCATAAAGAAATCTCTTTTACAGAAATTTATGATGATTTTTTGGTATATTCCAGATTATATGAAATGGATTTCTCTGAGCGATTTGACAAGTCTATAAGATACCCTTCTAAGCAAAAATTTTATCAACAAGATAGAATTTATGCCATTCTTCCCACAATACGTTATTGTCTTCGTTTTAGAAATGCCGATGACGAAAACATCAAGAGAATTTATCACTTGTTTTCAAACATGGCACGTTATCGTGATACAAATCGTTACAAAGACAATCGCACTGGTAAACAATATTCACCCATTTTTCGCGCAACGGAAATGGTAGAAATGATGTCAGACGCAGATTGTCTTTCGCTGATGACTATCCTTGCTGACAGAATTGAAAATGTAGAAGAACCCATCAAATTAAAATTTATAAGTTTGTATAAGGATTCACCAGATGAGCGCAAAAAAGTAGAAATACTTCTTTCTGAGGCAGAGAATCATGATGTCTTTAATGGTCAGGTTGGCAATGTTATTGAATGGTGCAACATGGATAAAGAAATGTTTGCTCACTACTATCACATCTTTGCTACAAGATGGAATGTTTGTGATTTTGAAAAAATGGATATTCTGCGTCGTGCTCTTTTAACGAGAAACATGGAAGACTATCCTATTCGACTCTCACAACATTTCTATAATTTTGGGAACAAGGATACATGGCTTAACATAATAAAACTTAATTCCAAAGAAATCGGGATCTTTCTTGATGATGCTCGCTCTTTACAATCAATGATAGATGATTTCGAAGATACGAATAGTAAATGGTATATATTCGTCAAGAAACCATCTTTGATGCAGTTTTCAGAATATAAGAATGCCTATGTATATGATCAAGTAGTTGTTGACATGAAAAAAGAGCGCACTTCTTCAGATTATAAAATAACATATCAGGATACAGCATATAGTAAAAACATTCTGGCATCAAATGCAGGAAAATGGTCTTGGATTTGGGCTAATGAAAATTGCATTTGGAGCGATAATAATATATATAATCTAACATTGGATTATTTTATGCGTCCAGACGGTTATCAAATTGTATTATGGGAAGGCAAACATCCCAATTTAAAGACTTATCCCTATTATGAACAAATTGGTGCTCTTGGGTTAACGAAAATAGATACAGGAGATTGGGCTGGTAGATGGATTACCCCATTGATAACAGATGCAAATACAGCAAAAACCGCTTATCGTGAAATCGCAAAACGCATAGATGAAGATAAGCCACTTATACCCATAGAACAATGATAAAGTATATTTCCAATACTGATCACTACAAGGAAGTGCTTTCACGGGTACAATCCGTGAAGCACATGCTTTGGATAGGTACCGCCGATATAAAAGACTTATATGTAGATGTGGGCAATGAGAAGAAGCCATTCCTGTCACTTATAGCCCAACTCATTCGGCGTGGTGTGGAGGTAAGGCTTATTCATGCAAAAGAACCAGGTCCGAACTTTCGGGAGGACTTTGATAAGTACCCTGTTCTATACGACCGATTGGAGCGAGTTCTCTGTCCTCGTGTACATTTCAAGATACTTGTATTCGATGGGAAGGAGGTGTATGTAGGAAGTGCGAACCTCACGGGTGCGGGAATTGGCATGAAGGCTGAAACCACTCGCAACTTTGAGGCGGGCATATTAACAGATGCCCCAGAAATCGTAGAACAGGCCATGAATCAATTTGATGAAATCTGGATGGGCAAACATTGCAAATTATGCAAACGTCGAGATTATTGTTCAGACCCAATCGCATAATTTTTATAGAATTTAGCATTTTTCTTTGACCTCTGCCACTACTTGGCAGGGGCCTTTGTTTACTTTGCATCAAAATATAAAAGTGAAACCGCTAAATCTATGAATTATGAAAGTGAATGTTGTAACTAAAAATGGAATGTCTGCTCTTTCGGTTAAGACTGACTTTAACGAAGTGTTAGACAAGAACCTTGCTGCAATATGTGATGCTATTGCAAATAAAGGAATTGTTCTTAAAGAGCTTGTAAATCTATTTGAGGAGCAGGGTGATGAGTTTCTTGAGACCGTTTGGCTTGTATCAGTAGAGGTTAAAGGTAAAAAAGAAGCCGAACAATCTCTTTCTGAAGAACTTGAAATAAGCCTCGTCACCGCCCAATACCTATTGAACACATCATTAGAGAATCTCACTTCATTAAATGCAAAGAAACTGAGAAAGATGCTTGAGGAATACAAAGCGAACGTTAGCAAACTGGTTATTTAAAAAATCCTTTGCATTGAAAATCTCGAAAATAATATGGACACTAGCGATAACTAAAATGAAAACTCCAAGTTTCGTACATCTAAATGTACATTCGCATTATTCTATTCTTGACGGATGCGCCACTATCAAACAAATTGTGGACGCTGCTATAAAAAACAGGATGCCAGGCATAGCCATTACTGATAGAGGCAATATGTTTGGTATCATGGAGTTTGTTGGATATGTCAACCGTGTTAATAAGGCAAGATTGGAGAAAGGAAAGAATCCATTTAAGCCAATTATTGGTTGTGAGCTATATGTGGCTAAGAACGGAAATAAAGAACAAAGAGAAGAGGTCAAAGACTTTAGGGGCTACCTACTGACTGTTCTTGCCAAGAACCACACTGGCTATAAGAATCTCATCAAAATAGTAAGCAATGCTTGGATAGATGGATTCTATGTCGCTCCCCGTACAGACCGTAAGGATTTGGAGAAGTATCACGAGGGATTGATTGTCCTATCAGGTGGATTTGGCAGTGAGGTCTTTACTAAGATTTCCAAAGGTGACATAGAAGGTCTGGAGGAAACCATTAAATGGTATCAGCAGACTTTTGGTGAGGATTATTATCTGGAACTAAACCGCTGTGCTGATTATGACTTAAAGAGTAACAAACCAAGTGATTTGATGCTTGAACAGCAAAAGGTTAATGCCGTTCTAATTCAGATAGCAAAGGAATATGGCGTAAAAGTTGTAGCCACAAATGACGTTCATTATGTGGCTCCTGAAGATTTGGCTGTTTACAATATCCAACAATGCTATGCTACAGGTAAAACAATGGAAGAGTTCGCCAAAACAGATATACTTCAATTCCGCTGGTTAACAAGCAGAAAATATATGTGCGAGTTGTTCTCAGATGTCCCAGAAGCTATAGCCAGTACGATGGAGATATTTGACAAGGTTGAGTTCTATGACATACGCCATGCTCCCATTGTTCCTGCTATTAACATTCCTGATGGCTTTGGGAATGAGAGAAGGGAAAAGGAGGACAACTATCTGGAATACCTTTCTTTTTCCAAAGCAAAACAGGTATATGGAGAATCGCTTCCTGAAGATGTGACTGATAGGTTGAAGTTTGAACTAGAAATTATAAGGCAAAGGGGAGCGTCTGGTTATTTTCTCTTTCTACAAAATATAATCAATATAGTTCAATCAGAGCTTGACGTATGGGTTGGTCCTGGGCGTGGCTCTGCTGCTGGTAGTCTTGTATGTTATTGTTTAGGGATTACAAAGATAGACCCATTGAAACACGATTTACTCTTTGAACGTTTCCTAAGTCCAGAAGGCACGATGTTCCCAGACATAGATATAGACTTCGATGATGAAGGTAGAGAACGTGTCCTTGAATGGCTTCAACAAAAATATGGCAAGGAATGCTGCGCTCATGTTGTTTCTTTCCGCGCATTCTCAACAGCTAATGCATTCAGTACGATAACAAGAGTAAACCAAATGCATACTCCTGAGATTCTGGCTATTAACGAACTCCTATCAGGTTATTCTTGGCGTTCTATAAAGAATTACATCAAATATGAACCAGAGATAAGAAAAGCTATTCGAAAAGTCGGGAACCCTTTGCGTAATGCCTTTGCTAATACTGCCGTATTAGAAAGAAAAATCTGTGGATTAGGTGTTCATGCTTGTGGGTTTGTTGTTGCTGACGAGCCAGTGTCTAATTGGGCACCAGTTTCAACTTGTTCCATAGAAGATTCAAAGGGTAATGAACAATTAGTGAACTGCACTCAATATGATGGATGGCATGTGGAATCATCCGGCCTTATAAAATTCGATTTCCTTGGTCTTAAAACACTTTCCCAGATGAGGGATATATGTGCGAGTGTCAAAGTTCACTATGATAAGGATTTTGATATTGAAAAGATTCCGATTGATGATGAGAAGACAATGGAACTTTTCCAAACAGGCCAAACCGATGACGTGTTTCAGTTCAACTTAAAAGGGATGCAAAAATACTTGCAAAAACTTCATCCTACATGCTTTGAGGATTTGGTCATCTTGAACTGCATGTATCGACCGGGGCCGATGGAATATATTTCAACT
>Ga0247608_10008436_pt1 | contig 10412 bp, 8 predicted proteins | sample 176DNAGHGlowgp2_FD_193490 | JGI IMG/M metagenome (GOLD analysis project Ga0247608, IMG submission 193490) | Sheep rumen microbial communities from Palmerston North, Manawatu-Wanganui, New Zealand - 1766 DNA GHGlow gp2 | ecosystem: Host-associated > Mammals > Digestive system > Stomach > Rumen ... | reverse complement strand
ATATGTGAGTATGCTTTATCCGGATACTCCCAGACGCCGCGACCAAGCCTATTACCTAACAGAAAAGGGATTACAGCTGCTTTCTGAATTGTTGAAAAAATAGTCTTATGCGCATTGCAAGAACCATTGGCAACAAAGAACTTTGGCGGCGGGAGAAGACGCTTTTCCTGACGTCGAGAAAGGCACCGTTGTCGTGCTATGAGAAGGTGTTTCGGTGGGTGGAGGAGTTCGACAGGGGGCAGTGTGCGGTGTGCTTCAACACGTCGGAGCTGGAAGAGGAGGTGCTGAAGGCGCTACAGGTGTGCCACGTGCCGACGGTGCTGGTGGTGACGGGCAAGTTCCGCAACACATACAACGTGCAGATTGAGCAGGCGCTGAAAGAGAACCGCCTGCTTGTCCTTGTGCTGCAACGCGAGGAGAGCGACGGCAAGGGCTTCGAGGCGCGTCTGCGCAACTGGTGGACCATCCGTCAGGTGCAACACATCGTCTGCGGCTACATCAACAAGAACGGCAGCATCTTTGGTCTGCTGACGGGACACAACGATGTCACCCATCTGCTCGACAATACCGACCTGAAAGTGGCAGAACCCAATGAAAAGCCCCACCGTTGGACGGTAGCCGAGGACAAGCGGCTGCTGCGCTTGTACTATGAAGACATGGGCATCCACGCCATCCACAAGGCCATCGGCCGCCCCTACAGTACTGTCTACCTGCGCATCAAGTCACTCACCATGAACGACGAACTGTTGAAAGGCCGCGAGTTCGAAGACTACGTGCTGGAGCTGCTGGGCGTGGCAAGCAACGATAAGCTGGTCCTAAAGGAATGGCGCGGTGACAAGAGCCTGCCTGGCATCTACCCTGAAGGCAACAGCAATCCTGATTTTGTATTCGAATACGACGAAAAGTCCTTCGCCATTGAATGCAAATGGCGAAACCACATGCCCAAAGACATCAGCAAAGAACTCTTGCCTTCAGCCAGAGCCGCCCTCTTTGAGAGATTTGCCAAGGAACACCACATGCTCGTTTTTCTTCTTCTTGGCATCGGCGGCCTGCCCAGCGACCCCGATTCACTATACTTTATGAATGACTTTAAAACCCATGCACTGAATATTATCCAGCCAGAACGCCTACTCGAAAAAATTTCGGACCTGATTTCTACTAAGGGAAAGAAAGAACGAGAAACCCGACCGCTGATCGAATTATGCCCCAACGCCTACACTCCGTGGACCATGGAAGACGACCAACTGCTCGAAACGCTTTATGAAAATGGTAAGTCTATCAATGAACTTGCGACATTATTCGGTCGCAACAATGAAGTCATCAAATCCAGGCTGAACAAATTGAACATCATTTAATGCTTATTGCGTCATTCAACAATTAATCCATCATGACAGTCAAAGAAGTATTCGACCTGCGTAAGCAAGGCCGTATAGAAGAAGCCTACGAGGTCATTCGCCCAATGTATGCCGTCCACAAGGGCAAGTACACCACGTTGTGCATGTTCTGGGTGGCGAGTGATATCATGAAAAAACGGCTGCAAGAAAAACAGGCCGCAGAAGCAGCCAAAATCTTTGAGGCACTGCTGCGTCTGGCTCCCAATATCGACGACCGCGATGGCAAGGTACACGAAGCCTTGCTGCACGGTGCGCTGCGTCTGAAAGAGTCTGTGCCGTCATTCGGCATGCTCGATTTCATGAAGCAATATGGCGTAGACCGCCTGACCGATGCCGACTGGCAAGGCAGCATGTCGGTGCCGAAAGAGGGCAGCAACGAACGGCCCCACCCGCTGCCATCCACTGCGCAGCGCATCATGACACACTGCTTCCACGAGTTGCAGCAGCGGCCCGACGTAGACCGCGCGCAGACAGCCCTGCCACTGCTGCAGGAAGCCATGCGACGTCAGCCGCGCGACAAACATACACGACGCTATATGGCTGTGGCCTACCACATAATAGGCGAAGATCAGAAAGCCGTCGACATCTACCGTGACCTTCTGCGCCGCTATCACGACAGCTATCTCTATGCCGAACTGGCCGAGCTTACCGCCGACCCTGGTCCACGGGCTGCCCTTCTGTGCCGTGCCATACAGAACCAGCGACAAGAGAAATTCTGCACCAGATACCGCCTGGCTCTAGCACGTATGCTGGTTGGACGCGACGACAACCGAGCCGCCTATGAACTACAACGCTGCCTTGCCACCCGCAAGGCCGAAGGCCACAAACCCACTCGCGACATTCTGCAACTCCAAGAACAGCTCACCGGTGCTCAAGCCGTCACCGATGCCGAACAGCGCGACTTCTACCGCCGCTTGACCGCAAAATACCCTGTCTGAAACATTTTTTATTTCGATTAGAATGAATAATTGTTTGATTTTTAATGGTTGTCAGATACGTTTCTGCTAAGTGTTCATAACAAAAGTTTTTCAATTCAAATAATTTGCGTACTTTTGCAACGCAATTGTGCAAGAGAACATGAGAAAGGTTTTGTGTTTGAGTTGTCTCCTTTTTCCTCGTGAGGATAAACCAAACAATGCAAGCGGTATGGAGTCATGAGAGATTACATACGGGTGCGAATGCTTCAATTGCAATCGGGGTATTAGCTCATTTGGTAGAGCGTTAGGTTCGCAATCTAAAGGTGACCGGTTCGAGCCCGGTATACTCCACTGTTATCACACTTTTTCAGCAAAGGTATTGTTCATCTGAATTCTTCGTCCCCTAGGGGGGGCTGCTGGTTGACTGAAATAGATGCGTTCATTTGTATCTTTTTTTTCAATATTGCTCATACTTCTCTAGATTGGGCTGTTCGTCCCGTACTTTTTTTATTCAATAATACGTCGTGTGGCTTTTTTTTCGTATCTTTGAAAAACCGAATTTTACGGTATGTTTTGTAGAAATTAATAATTATCAAATATTTAAAACGTATAATGAAGATCTTAGTTCTCAATTGCGGCAGTTCGTCAATCAAATATCAGCTGGTTGACATGGATAATAATGCCGAGGTGATGGCCAAGGGTTTGCTTGAGCGCATCGGTTTGGAAATGGGCGAATTCACCCACAAGTATCATGGCGAAAAACACTACGAACAGCTACCCATCCCCGACCACACAGCAGGTATAAAAATCGTCCTCAATGCCTTGGTCGACCCCAAGATGGGTGTCATCAAAGACTTTAAAGAGATTGGTGCCGTTGGCAACCGTATCGCCCACGGCGGCGAAGCCTTCGACAAGAGCGTGCTTATCGACGACAAAGTCATCGAGACCATCAAGTCCCTTACCCATCTGGCCCCCCTCCACACCCCCGGCAATCTGGCAGGTATCTATGCCATGCGCGAAGTGCTGCCCGGAGTCCCTCAGGTAGCCGTATTCGACACCGCCTTCCACAGCACCCTGCCCCCCAAGAGCTATCTCTACGGTCTGCCCTATGAATATTACCAAAAATACGGCGTGCGCCGCTATGGTTTCCACGGCACCAGCCATCGCTTTGTGGCCGAGAAAGCCGCCAAGATGATAGGCAAAGACTGGACCCAGCTGAACATCATCAGTTGCCATCTGGGCAGCGGAGCCTCCATTGCCGCCATCAAACAGGGCAAGAGTTTCGACACCACCATGGGCATGACTCCTTTGGAAGGCTTAATCATGGGTTCGCGTCCCGGCGATGTAGACCCCGGCGTTATCGAATTCATCATCAAGAAAGAGATTACCGAGAACGGCAAGAGCTGGAAAGATGTGTCCACCATGCTCAACAAGCAATGCGGTTTGGTAGGCATCAGCGGTGGCAAACAAGATATGCGCGACATCCGTGCCGGCCGCGATGCTGGCGACGAGCGTTGCACCTATGCCTTCGACATGTTTGCCCAGCGCGTGAAACGCTATATCGGAGGTTACATGGCCGAGATGGGCGGCTGCGACCTGCTGCTCTTCACCGGCGGCATCGGCGAGAATGCCTGGTTTATGCGTCGTCCCATCCTTGAGAACATGGAGTGTCTTGGCATTCATGTCGACCTCTCCAAGAGCGACAACAAGATGGGCGAGGACCTTATCCTCTCCACCCCCGACTCCAAGGTTGCCGTCGTCGTCTGCACCACCGACGAAGAATTCGTCATTGCCAGCGACACCTACAACCTTGTTCGCTAACAACACCGCTCCATCATACCACAAAGGGTTTCCATCTTTTCCCATGGAAACCCTTTTTTTTGTTCCTCCGCCCCAGTCTCCTCCCTCAAGACCTAATAACAGCGGAGGTGTTTACACCATTTTAGGCTCCCTCAAGCAGGTGGCGGCAGTTGCGGATGGCCTTGTCGACCTCATGCAGACAAACAGGCTCTCAAACCTTCGCATGGTATATTTCCATGCAGGCTTTTCTCGGCTTGCCCGTAAGTCCCATTCTTGTCATTCTTTTGTCATGTTTTTTATTGCGCTATCGACATCTTTTTGTAGAAATCATTTTTGCACCGTGCCGGGGGAATTTGCTCCACGACGGACACAATAATTTTGGAAAGTGTACGTTATAATAATGATGAAAAAGAAAGGTATCTTATTTTTGATGGCGGCACTGTGCCTGGCAGGCATGGGCGCACATGCTCAGTATACGGTGGACAACAAGAAGGCCGTTGGTGAGTTTGAAAAGGGGCAGCAACTGCTGAGCGGCAATGCGGCCAAGGCGTTCGACCATTTTCGCAAGGCCCTGAAGGCTGAGCCCAATTTTGCCGAGGTGCGGCTGACCATGGCGGCATGGTATATGGACCACGACAGTCTGGACCAAGCCCAGGAACAATTAGAGACTTTCTTGCGCAACGACAATAACAAACATAAGCGCTGGGGAGCTACGGCACGCTACGATCTGGAGTGCATAGCCTTCCGTCGACAGGCCATGGCTAATCCCGTTCCCTTCACCCCCGAGAACCTAGGGGCTGGGGTGAATAGTCCCGACGATGAATACCTACCCACCTTGACGGCTGATGGACAGACCTTGATTTTCACCCGCTATAACCGTCCCGCCATGGCGGAGGATTTCTTTGCCAGCCGCCAAAAGGAGGGTGTGTGGGGCAAGGCAGTGCGCATGGCACAGCCGCTGAACAGCGACGAAAACGAAGGGGCCGGCTGTATTTCGCAAGATGGCCGCATCCTTTATTTCACTGCTTGCGGACGCAAGGACGGGGTGGGACGGTGCGACCTGTATATCTCCTACCGCAAGGAGGGGGGCTGGAGCCAACCTCAGAATCTGGGTCCCGCAGTGAACACAGGCGGATGGGAGTCGCAACCCTGTCTCTCTATCGACGGACAGACACTTTATTTTGTCAGCGACCGCAAGGACGGGTTGGGCGGTATGGACATCTGGCGCAGCACCCTGGTAGAAGGCCAGTGGAGCAAACCGGAGAATATGGGTCCCGGCATCAACACCAAGGGTGATGAGAAGAGTCCCTTTGTCTCTTTCGACGATCAAACCCTCTATTTCTCCAGTAACGGCCGTGTGGGCATGGGGGGTATGGACCTCTTTATGTGCCGCCGCACAGGCGACAGCACTTGGAGCGAGCCGCAGAACCTGGGCTATCCCATCAACACGCGGGGCGACGAGAGCTCGCTGATAGTGAGCCCTGACGGCAGCACGGCTATCTTTTCAAGTGACAAGTTTGGCGGCCAGGGTGGCCTGGACCTGTACAGATTTGCATTACCTGAGCAGGTACGTTCGCAACCGGTGGAATACAAGGAAGAGATTACCGAGGTGGCCCCCGAACTGGAGGTGGGCGAGAGCATCACGCTGAAGAATGTCTTCTTCCAGACAGGCAAGTACACGCTGCTGGAGGTGTCGATAGTGGAGTTGGACAAGGTGGTGGAGATGATGCAGCGACATCCCACCATGCGCATTGAGCTGGGCGGGCATACCGACAACGTGGGCCGCGCCGAGGCCAACCAGACTCTCTCGGAGCAGCGGGCCAAGGCGGTGTATGACTATCTGGTGAAGAAAGGGGTGGCCGCCGAGCGGCTGAGCTACAAGGGCTACGGCCAAAGTCAGCCCGTGGCCGACAACGACACACCCGAAGGCCGCCGCCAGAACCGCCGCACGGTGTTCACTATCTTGGAGAAATAAGAACGGCATAAAAAAAAATCGACATGAAAAAGAAAGTAGTAGTTTTGACCGGGGCAGGGGTGAGTGCCGAGAGCGGCATCAGCACCTTCCGCGACAGCGACGGCCTGTGGGAGCACTACCGCGTGGAGGACGTGGCCACCTACGATGCCTACCTGCGCAATCCCCAACTAGTGTTGGATTTCTATAACCAACGCCGTCGTGAGCTTTTCAAAGCCGAGCCCAACGAGGCCCACCGCCAACTGGTTCGTTTGGAGGAGAAGTACGATGTGCACATCATCACGCAGAACATCGACAACCTGCACGAGCGTGCCGGGTCGACGCAAGTGTTGCACCTGCATGGCGAGCTGACCAAAGGGCGTAGCGACAAAGACGACAGCTTGATTGTGGAGATTGGCAACAAAGAAATACATCTGGGCGACAAGGCTCCCGATGGTGCACAACTAAGGCCCCATATCGTGTGGTTCGGCGAGGCAGTGCCCAACATAGAGCCCGCCGCGGAGCTGTGCGAAAGGGCGGACTATTTTATCGTTATCGGCACTTCGATGGCGGTCTACCCTGCGGCAGGGCTGATACACTATGTGCCCAAGAGCACCCCCTGCTATTTGGTGGACCCCAAGGCTGTACCCATTTCTAGACCCATCACCATCTTTCAGGAAAAGGCCGGCACGGGTGTGAAGAAAGTGGTGGATGAGTTATTGGCAAAAGAATAGCAACAAAAAAGAACAACAATAAATTAATACAAACAACATGAAAAAAATCTTATCCTTTGCCATGCTGCTCTGCTGCTTTGTGGCACTGAACGCTCAAAATCAGATTGGTTTCCTTTATAATGGTACCACCTATCAAAACGGCGACACCATTGTTGTTACCTGTGAAAAAACCGCTACCAGCATTGAGTCTATAGACTTTGTTAATCAGACCCCCAATGTGCTGAACAACTTGGTTGTGACCCTGACCGAGGTGGAGCGTAATGGTTTCGAGGCTTGGGGTCTCTGCACCACCCAATGCGTCATGGGCCTTACCAGCTCTCCATTCAATCTCACCGAATCTTTCACCAACTTCTCTATCGACATCTCCATCGACCAGAATGTTGAGCGTCCCTATGGTGTTTACACCATGACTGTCTCCAATGCGACCCTCTCATGCAGTGTCGTAGTCCGTTTTCAGGCTTATACCGACAATGTTGGCATCGACAATGTGTTAGCCAATGGAAGCGTGAAGGCTTATCCCAACCCCGCCGCTGACCAATTCAGCGTCAGCTACAGTGTGGAGCAGCCTGCCACTTTGGCTATTTATGATGCTCAGGGCCGTCAGATTCGTCAGATGCCCATCAGCGGTAACGGTATCGCCCAGGTGAATGGTCTGCTTGCTGGCGTGTATGCCTACGGCATTGTCAGCGGCAAGCATCGCGGTCAGATGCAGAAGCTGGTGGTTAAGTAATCATTACACATTTCTGTGACAGACCTTGCGGAGGACTCTTCCACAAGGTCTGTCATCATTATTGCACTATTATTCGTATGAGATATTATGCCTATTGCCCCCACTGCGGCAAGTACATACGCCTGCGGGGTCGCCACGCCACGGCAGAGGACCTGCGTCGGCAACGGGGCGACTTTATCACCCTGCGCTGCAGGCACTGCAGCCAAGAGGTGAAGGTGCCTTATACTTGGGTGTGGGCCGAGGGGTGGGGACCGGTTGGCACTGTACTGTTGCTGTCGGCCATTGTTTTGCTTGGCCTTGGCGCGGCGGCCCTGATACAGAATGGGGAGGGGAGAGAGTGGGTGGTGCTGATTCCGTTGGCCGCCATAGCCGCATACGCCATCGTGGTCAAACGGGTTTCGGACGCGATAGAGCGGTTCAACCAGTCGCGGGAAGAGGCCCCCGAGCCCCAGCTGACCCCCGAGGCGGCGGCCACCTGGAGCGACATAGACCTGTTGGATTGGTTCGATATTCGCGGGCCGGAAGGCTTCGAGACCCCCTTTGAGCAGACACTCTATTACGCCACCTTGCTGAACCACGAGGAGGGACCGCGATACATGGAGTGGTTCTACTTCTATGAGGGCAACTACAACGGCCAGCCCGACGACGGCAGCCTATTGCAGGAGAGCCTAATGGCCGTGGGAGCCACCCGCCACGCCGTCATTGTACAAGAAGCAAGGGAGATATACCAACAGCACAGAGAGGAGGTGGACCAGTGCGTGAAGAGCGTGACACAGGACGGATATCAGCTGCTGCTTGGACTCAACCTATTCGAGCAGCAGGACAATGCGCTGGCCGAAACCTACCACACGGAGCCTTTGGTGCCGCTGGCAGCTGCATATATTCGTAGTGAACTAATGGCTGTGGCAACACCCCATATAACTAGTTAAAATTTATGACAGACATATATATTGAATTGGGAATAGAAAAACTAGAGCAAGATGAGCCAAGAGAGGCGCTCCGATGTTTTCAGGCCGCCTACGACCTACAGCCCGATAACGACGAGGTGCTGTTTTATTTGGGGTTGACATACCACCGTCTAGAACGGCTGGAGGAGGCAATACACTATTACCGCCTCTCGTTGGAGGTTGCTCCCGAGTCGGCAGAGACGTGGTTGAATTTTGGCAACTGCTTGGACGAGAAGGGGATGCTGGCGGAGGCCGAAGAGGCCTATCGTACAGCCAGTAATTTGGACCCCAAGGACGATGACATCTATTTAGAATGGGGAGTGTTTTACTATAACCAGCACCGATGGGACGAAGCTTTGGCCTGTTTTGAACAGGCCCAGCGTCTCAATCCCAACAATGAGGATGCCCTATTGCAGCAGGGCGACACGCTGGTGAATATGGAAAAATACGATGAGGCTTTGGAGATATCCGAAATCCTCACCCGCCGCAAGCCAAAGAGTTGGAAGGCTTGGTCGAACTATGTCTTGTGCTGTCTGCATCTGGGTTTGTACGACAAGGCCGTCCCTGCGGCACAGAGGGTGACCCGACTCTGTCCAGACAATGCCGAAGGGTATGAGATGTTAGGCGATGCACTACTGGAGACCGGTCGTCCCGACAAGGCCCTGCCACAATATGACAAGGCCGTGAGACTGGATCCGGAATGCCTGTCAGCATTGGGTGGCAAGGGCTACTGCCTGGTGCTGTTGGAGAGATACAAGGAGGCCTTGGCCTGTTATGAGGAAGTCACCCGCGAGGTGGACGATGATTACGAGTATTGGAACTGCATGGGGGTGGCCCTGCACAATCTGCAGCGCGATGACGAGGCCTTGGAATGCTACCAGAAGGCCTTGGAACTCTATCCCGAGTACGTACTGGCCATTGGCAATATGGCCGACGTGTACTGGAAACGAAAGGAATATGAGCGGGCTGAGAAACTCTATCGAGAAGCCTATGATCTCGACCCCGAGAACCGCCGCCACGACCTCTTTTCGGTCGTTCTCTGTCAGAATAACACCAAGCGGTATGCCGAGATGGTGCCTCTGCTGCAGACGTTGCTGCCGTACGCACAGGAGGATAAGCAGTGCTATGCCTACTTCCTTGGAACAGCCTACAAGAATCTAGAACAATACGAAGAAGCTCTGAAGTACTTTTATTTGGAGCAGGAGACATTTACCGACGGACCCGAATACGAAATGTGTCTGTTCAACTGTGCTTTCTGCGAAGAGAAACTGGAGCACTATGACAAGGCCGCCACTGCCATCAAGAAGCTGATAGAGCAGAGCGATGACGACGAGATACGGGCTTTGGGTCTATACAGATTAGGGGTCCTGTGCCTCAGACAGCAACAGTTTGCTACGGCACTGGAGCATTTTGACCAAGCCGTCGCTTTGGACCCCGAAATGGAGGAATACCAGCAAGCTCGCGAGGAGGCCCTGAAACATCTCAAGTCGAAAAATCCAGAGACAACCACATAGTTTTTTATAGAGAAAACTATGTAAATAAATAAAAATTTGTAACTTTGTATGCTATAATTATCGTACAAAAACAATATAAAATATTGAAATTATGTATACTAAGTTTCAAGAACACCTTCAGAAAGAGTTGGCTGACATAGAAGCTGCCGGCCTGTACAAACACGAACGCATCATTGAGAGCCCCCAGGGAGCCGAAATCATGGTCAAGGGCAAGAAGTGCCTCAACTTCTGCGCCAACAACTATCTCGGCCTGGCCGACAATCCCGAACTGATTAAAGCCGCCAAAGAAGGCATGGATGCCCGCGGCTACGGCATGGCCTCCGTCCGCTTTATCTGCGGCTGTCAGGACCTGCACAAGAAACTGGAGCAGAAAATCTCCGAGTTCTTCGGCACTGAGGACACCATCCTCTATGCTGCCTGCTTCG